>Ga0307515_10020040_pt1 | contig 11971 bp, 10 predicted proteins | sample 17_EM_MG_FD_194513 | JGI IMG/M metagenome (GOLD analysis project Ga0307515, IMG submission 194513) | Populus trichocarpa ectomycorrhiza microbial communities from riparian zone in the Pacific Northwest, United States - 17_EM | ecosystem: Host-associated > Plants > Roots > Unclassified | place...
CCCGCCGCGTCGCTGGTGCGCAACCTGCTGCGTTCGGCCGACTTCCTGCCGGCCGGTTACGCGCTCGGTCTGCTGATGCTGCTGGTGCGCCCCGATTTCAAACGCCTGGGTGACCTGGCCGCCGGCACGCTCGTGATCCACAGCAGCAGCGCCCATCTCGACGGCCCGCTGCCCGCGGCCGAGCCCGCACCACCGGCGCGCCCGCTGTCGACCCGCGAGCAGGCCGCCGTCGTGGCCTGGGCCGGGCGCGCCGCGCGGCTCACGCCCGAGCGCCTCGAAGAACTCGCGGCACTCGCCGGGCCGATCACGAACGGCGCCGGCGTCGACACGACGCGGCTGCTGAGCGTGGCGCAATGGCTGGTGGGGCGCCGATGACACCGCTGCAGTTCGAAGCCGATTACGCGCCGATGTGGGCCGAGCTCGAGACGGCGCTGAGCCGCGTCGAGGGCGGCCGCAAGCGCTTCTCGGTCAGCCTGCGCAAACGGCCCGCGCAGACCGGCGACGCGCCCGACGCGGCACGCCTGGCGCGGCTCTATCGGGCCGCGTGCGAGCAGCTCGCGCTGGCCCGCGCGCGCGCCTACCCGGTGCACCTGACGAACCGACTCGAGTCACTCACGCAGCGCGCGCACCAGCTCATCTACCGCCGCACGGACTACGGCGCGGCGCGCTTCGCGCAGCTCTTCCTGCTCGACTTCCCGCAGGCCGTGCGCGCGCACTGGCGCTACGTTCTGGTGGCCGGCCTGGTGTTCGGCCTGCCGCTGCTGCTGCTGGGCCTCGCGACCTATCTCGACCCGGGCTTCATCCTGACGCTGCACGACGCGCAGACCGTGCGCGGCTACGAAGAGATGTACGGCCCGACCGCCGTCTCCATCGGCCGCGAGCGCGGCGCGGACACCGACTGGATGATGTTCGGCTTCTACATCCGGCACAACATCTCGATCGCGTTCAAGTGCTTCGCCGGCGGCATCGTCCTCGGCCTCGGCAGCCTGTTCGCGCTCGCGTACAACGGCGCGATCATCGGCAGCCTCGCGGGCTACCTGACCGCGCGCGGCCACGCCGAGACCTTTTATTCGTTCGTCGTCACGCACGGTGCGTTCGAGCTCAGCGCGGCCGTGCTGTCGGGCGCGGCCGGGCTGCGGCTCGGCCACGCGCTGCTCGCACCGGGTCGGCGCACGCGGCGCGCGGCGCTCGAGCTCGCGGCACGCGAGTCGGCGGTGCTGGTCTACGGCGTGGTCGCGATGCTGCTGATCGCCGCGGGGTTGGAGGCCTTCTGGTCGTCGGCACGCTGGGTCGTGCCGGCGGTCAAGTTCGCAGCCGGGGGCCTGTGCTGGGCGCTCGTCATCGCCTACTTCGTCGGCCAGGGCCGTGCGCGCCGGCCGAGTGCGGCGGGCCGAGGGGCCACATGAAAATCGAGGCCATCGCGGTGCACCTGCGGCCGCGCTCGATGAGCGAGGCCACCGACCTCGGCGTGCGGCTGGTGCAGGCGAACGCGCGCTCGGTGTGGGCCACGTTCACGCCGGTATGGGCGGTGGTCGTGCTGATCGCGCTGGCCTGCGGCAGCATCTGGCCGTGGCTGCCGATCTGGATCATCTTCTGCATCAAGCCCTGGCTGGACCGCACGCTGCTGTTCGTGCTGTCGCGCGCGGTGTTCGGCACACCGACGCGGCTGCGCGACGTGTGGTCCGCGCAGCGCACGGTCTGGTGGCAGCAGCTGTTGTCGACGCTGACCTGGCGCCGCCTCTCGCCATGGCGCTCGTACACCCAGCCCGCGCGCCAGCTCGAGGGCCAGCGCGGTGCGGCCGGCCGCACGCGGCGCAAGCAGTTGCTGCGCGGCAAGCAAGGCGCGGCGTTCGGCATGCACAGTGCGTTCGCGCAGCTCGAATCGCTGCTGCTGATCGGGCTGATCGTGCTGGCCGTGTGGTTCGTGCCCGACGCCAACCAGCGCACGCTGTTCGAGTCGCTGTCGGGCCTGGACAGCCCGCTGATCTCGATGCTGATCGCAGCCGCCTACGCCGGCGTGGTGCTGCTGGTCGAGCCTTTTTACGTCGGCGCCGGTTTCGCGATGTACCTGAACCGCCGCGTCGAGCTCGAAGCCTGGGACATCGAACAGGAGTTTCGCCTTGCGTTCGCCGCGTGAGCCGCTGCGCTGGGTCGCCATCGTCGCCGCGCTGCTGGCGTTGCTGGTGTTGCCGGCGCATGCCGACGACGCGCCCTCGGCCACACCGATGAGTGCCGAACACGTGCAGCGCGTCGTCGCCGAGATGAAGGCCGACCCGGCGCTCAACGGCACGCACACCGAGCACGAGCTGCGCTGGAAGAACCTCGAGTCCGGCAAGCAGGAGCGCAGCGACGCGCCGTTCTGGCTGGTGCAGCTGGTGCGCTGGGTCGCCAGCGCCGGGCGCGCCGCGGTGTGGGTGCTGGGCGCGATCGCGGTGGCCTTGTTCGCGGTGTTCGCATGGCGCTGGGCGAGCCTGCGCTCCGATGCGCTGCGCGCACGCGCCGAGCTCTTGCCCAGCCACGTGAACGAGCTCGACATCCGGCCCGAAAGCCTGCCCGCCGACATCGCCGCGGCGGCGCGCGCGCTGTGCCGGCGCGGCGAGCACCGCGCCGCGTTGTCGCTGTTGTACCGCGGCGCGCTCTCGCGCCTGGTGCACGACCACCGCGTGCCGATCCGCGCGGCCAGCACCGAAGGCGAATGCGTGCGGCTCGCGTCCGCGGTGTTGCCGGCGGCCGGCAACGCGTACGTCGGGCGGCTCGTCGGCGCGTGGCAGACCGAGGTCTATGCCGGTCGGCCGGCCGACGCGACCGCGGTCGCGGCACTGTGCGATTCGTTCGACGCGCACTTCGCGCTCGCACCGGCGAGCGCTGCACCCACCACCGTGGCGGCCGCATGAAGCTCGATCGCCAGCATGCGCTGCTCGCGTTCATCGCCATCGTGCTCGGTGCCGGCGGCATCTGGCTGGCGCTGCACACCGAGTGGGTCGAGGTGCAGGTGCCCAACCCGATCAGGGGCGAGGCGCTGCGCGATGCCGACTATCGGCTGAAGCAATTGGCGACCCGGCTCGGCGCCACGGTGAGCGCGCCCGCGAACCTCGCCGAGTTGCCACCACCCGGTGCGACGCTGATGCTCAGTTCGACGCAGTGGAACATCTTCCCCGAGCGCGCGCAGGCGCTCAGGCGCTGGGTCGAGGCCGGCGGCCATCTGTGGTTGCCGTATCGGTACCAGGGCGAAGTGGACGCGGCGATGGCGTGGGTGCCAATCAAATGGGTGCGCGTCGCCAAGCCCAAATCGCCGTCGCAATCGCCGCCACCGACCGCGGCGAAAGCCTCGGCGCCCGAGGCCGACGACGAGGATCAGGATGATGATGACGTCGATGACGACAGCCCCGCGCCGGCGCCCGCACCGCCGCCCGTTCCCCAGTCGAGTGGCAAGCCGCGCTGCCCCGGTGTGGGCGAGCCGGCGCACGTGACGCCGGTATTCGGCACGCACCATTGGTTCGAGGCCTGCCTGTTCATGCGCGAGACGCTGCGCAGCAAGGTACCGGTGGAATGGGCGCTGTACGGCCAGCATGGCCAGGTGGTCGCGCGCGTGCCGGTCGGGCGCGGCAGCGTCACCGTGGCGAGCGCCTACATGCCCTGGGACAACAGCCAGCTGCTGCTCTCCGACAACGCGCTGCTCGCCGCGGCGACGCTGCGCATTCACCCCGGCCAGACGCTGTGGTTCGTACGCGATGAGGCGCGCGCGCCGCTGCTGAGCTTTCTGTGGAGCACCGGCGCGCCCGCGGTGCTGCTGGGCGCGCTCGCACTGGCGCTCGCGCTGTGGCGCGGCGCGGTGCGCTTCGGCCCGCGCGCCGCGGTGCTGCCGACCGTGCGGCGCTCGGTGGCCGAGCAGATCCGCGGCACCGCGCACTTCATCCGCCACCACGGCAGCACGGCCTTGCATGCGGCACAGCTGCGCGCGCTGCATGATGTGGCCCGGCCGCGCATCCATGGCTTCGATGCGCTGATCGTCGGCGAACGCGCGCAGGCGATCGCCAAGCTGACGAGCCTCGACGCCCACACGCTCGCCCGGGCGATGAACCCCGAGCTGAGCGCCGCACTGAGCCGACACCCGGGCACTGCGCTCGCGCTGATCGAGACCGCACGCCGACGCCTGCTGCTGAACACCACCGCCCTGCCCCGAACCGACACCGCCTAGGAACCACCCACCATGCAACTCAACCCCGCCGACATCACGCGCGCCGCCGACGTACTGGCCGCCCTGCGCGACGAAGTGGCCAAGGCCGTGGTCGGCCAGCGCCAGGTCGTGGACCAGACGCTGATCGCGCTGGTCGCCTCCGGCCACGTGCTGATCGAAGGCGTGCCCGGCCTGGGCAAGACGCTGCTGGCGCGCGCGCTGGCGCAGGCGCTGTCGCTCGAGTGCTCGCGCGTGCAGTTCACGCCCGACCTGATGCCGTCGGACATCACCGGCCACACGGTGCTCGACATGACCGCGGCCGGCACGCCCGAGGTCGGCGCGCTGCGCGTGCGCCGCGGCCCGGTGTTCACCAACCTGCTGCTCGCCGACGAGATCAACCGCGCGCCCGCGAAGACGCAGAGCGCGCTGCTCGAGGTGATGCAGGAATACCAGGTCACGATCGAGGGCCAGACGCTGCCGCTGACCAAACCCTTCATGGTGCTGGCGACGCAGAACCCGCTCGAGACCGAAGGCACCTACCCGCTGCCCGAGGCGCAGCTCGACCGCTTCCTGTTCAAGATCGAGGTCAACTACCCGTCGCTCGACGAAGAAGCCGCGATCGTCAAGCGCACGACCTTGCAGCAGGCCGGCGACCAGCTGCCGCTGGCCGGCGTGCAGGCGCGCCTCGATCAGCGCGCGGTGCTGTCGCTGCAGAAGATGGCGGCGTATGTGCGCACCGACGATCGCGTCGTCGAGTACGCAGTGCGCATCGCGCGCACGACGCGCGACTGGAACGGCTTCGCGGTCGGTGCCGGCTCGCGCGCCGCGATCGCGCTGGTGCGCGCGGCGCGTGCGGCCGCGCTGCTGAACGCGCGTGACTTCGTCACCCCCGACGACATCAAGCAATACGCGCTGCCGGTGCTGCGCCACCGCGTGCTGCTCTCGCCCGATGCGCAGCTCGAAGGCCGCCGCGTCGACGAGCTGCTGGCGGCGCTGCTCGACAGCGTCGAGGCGCCGCGCCTGTGAGCCTTGTGAACCTGCGAGCCGGCTGAACCGATGCGTCTGCGCCTGATCCCGTCACGCGCCAGCGTCTACACGCTGGCAACACTCGCGTTCGCCTGCGCGGTGGCACTGGTGATGGGCACGCCGCTGGCGACCGTCCAGCACGACGCCGGCCTGGTCGCCGTCGCACTGCTCGCCATCGCGTTGATCGACCTGGTCTGGAGCGCCATCGCGTGGCGCCGCGCACCGCTGCAATGGCAGCGCCAGCTGCCCGCCGCGTTCGCGATCGGCGTGCAGCGCACGCTCACCGGCACGCTGGTCAACGAGGGCACGACGAACTGGCGCGTCGCGCTGTTCGACCAGGTCGATGCCAGCATCGATGTGGTCGGCATGCCGCACGCGCTGAACGCCGCAGCGCAGGCGCGCACGATGATCCACTACGAGGTGACGCCGCGTCTGCGCGGCCCGGTGCGTTTCGACCCCGCCGACCTGCGCGTGCGCACGCGCCTGGGCAGCGCCGAGTTGCTGCTGAACGTGGGCGAGGTCGAGACTCGGCGCGTCTACCCGAACTTCGCCGCGGTCGCGCGCTATGCCTGGCTCGCGAGCGACAACCGGCTCGCCGAGATCGGCATCAAGGCGGCACCGCAGCGCGGCGCCGGCACCGACTTCAAGCAGCTCGCCGAATACAAGGCCGGCGACTCGATCCGCCACATCGACTGGAAGGCGACGCAGCGCCACCAGCGCGCGATCGTGCGCGAGTACCAGGACGAGCGCGACCAGCGCGTGCTGTTCCTGCTCGACTGCGGCCGCCGCATGCGCGCCGACGAAGGCGCGGTGGCGCACAGCGGCAGTCACTTCGACGAGGCGCTGAATGCGCTGATGCTGCTCGCCCACGTCGCGCTGAAGGAAGGCGATGCGGTCGGCGCGATGACCTTCGGCACCGAGCCTGGCGAGCAACGCCACTTCGCGCCGCGCAAGGGCAGCCATTCGCTGAACGCGCTGATGGCGATGCTCTACGACATCGAGCCGCGCGCGACCCACTCCGACTACCTGCTGGCCGCCGCCGACCTGATGCGCGTGCAGCGCAAGCGCGCGCTGATCGTGGTGCTGACGAACTTTCGCGACGAAGACAGCGCCGAGCTCGAGCCCGCGCTGCGCCTGCTGCGCAGCCGCCATCTGGTGCTACTGGCGAGCCTGCGTGAACGCGTGCTGCGCGAGCTGGCCGAGCAGCCGCTGGCCGGCGACGCGAAGGCGGTCGAGATCGCCGGCGCGCACCTGTTCGCGCAATCACGCCGCGATGCCTTCGTGCGGCTGGCGACGCGCGACGGCTTGCTGATCGACGTCGAGCCGGCGCAGTTGCCGGCCGAGTTGGTGAACCGCTATCGCGCGGTCAAGCGCGCCGGTTTGCTCTAGACCGCACGGCGAAGAAGCCGGCCAGGCCCGCGAACATCAGCGCGTAGGTCGAGGGCTCGGGCACTGCCGCGGTGATGTCGCCGCTGTGCACGGCCCAAGCGATGTCGTGACCACCGACGAAGTCCGCCGTGTGGTACGCCGAGATCGGGTCGGCGGCCCAGGCCCACGCTGTGTTGGGGCCGGCTGCGGTTCCGGTCCAGAACCATTCGGACAGCAGGTTGCTGAAAGGCCCGGTGTTGGTGAAGCCCCAGGTGCCGGGGCCGGTGGTCGTGAGCGGGTTGCAGGGGCCGAAGTCGCCGAGCGTCGTGCAGTACATGTGCGAGAGCTCCGAGGTCGACGCCCCGAGCATGGTGGGCAGGCGCCAGCCGCCGACGCCATAGACATCGAGCGATGCCACCCAGGCCTGCGCGTTGGCGAGGGTCATCCGGCCGTCGGTGGTGTTCGCGCCGTCGTCGTAGCTAGTGCCAGCACCGGCGTTGGCATTGGCCAGCCAGGTGATGTTGAGGGCGGTGTCGTAGTAGGCGTCGGCGGTGCCGTCGCCGTTGACATCGCGCGCTTGCAAGGTCGTTTCCCAGTCGCCTTGTCCGGACACCGGCCCGGCCCAGCAAACGCCGCTTGCGCAGAGCGCGGCAGTGGCTATCGACGCGGCGCGCAAGGGCTGCGCGGACAGTTCAAGGAATGACTTCATGGGGGCTTACCTTCCAGTTCGATGAGGGACTCAATCGAGTGTGAAGTGCCGTCCGACCCCCAGTCAGACCTAAGCCTAGGGGGCGCCGATGAAATAGGGAAGCGTTGCCCGATCAGAAGAGCCCGGCCTTGCCGGCCGCGTCGAGCACGCTCTTCGAGAGGTCGGCGACTTGTGCGTTCACATCGCTGGACGGCGGTGTGCTCGCGCGCGCCGACCACATCAGCCGGCCCGAGGCCACGTCGGTGACGCGACCGTTCGCCGAGTAGCCATTGCTGACCTGGCCGCCGCCGACCGGTGCCGCGACACCGACGCCAGCGCCCGAGTTGCGGCCGAAGCCGAAGCCGCCGACGCTCACCATGACACCCGGGCTCACGCTCGTCGACGATGCACCGACCGTGACGCTGAACACGGCCTTCGCGCCACTGCCGCGTGCGGCCGGCAGGTACTGCGCATCGGCAACGCCCGGCTCGATGGCCGCGACCGTGCCCGGCGCGGCGAACACCGGCACGGCGCCGTGTGCGCTCAGTTCCGCCGCGACCTGCTCATCGCAGATGCGCCGCAGCATCTGGTCGCGCGTTTCGCAGCTCACCATCACAGTGGCGCCGCGCAGGTAGTTGGCCGGCAGCTCGACGTTGCGCCATTGCGTGTCGACGACGGTCGAAGCACAGCCGGCAAATATCAGCGGCAAGACGGCGGCGCAAGCGGCACGGCAGATTGACGGGGGCATGATGAAACTCCTGGCGAAACGACAACGGCCAGAGCATAGACAGCGCACCGTCCGGGCAATCCCTGATTTACCACGGGAGATCGTCGCGAGGCAGCGCGCGGCGACAGCTCTCACATCGCGTTGCAAAACTCAGGGGACTGGCGTGAGCTTGGCCACCGACAACGCGAGCCACTTCATGCCGTGACGGCCGAAGTTGACCTGCGCGCGCGCATCCTCACCGCTGCCTTCGAGCGTGACGATCACACCCTCGCCGAACTTGGTGTGGAACACGCTCTGGCCCGATCGCAGACCGTGGCTCGGCGCCTTCGGCACGAGCGGCGGCGCGCTCGGCAAGCCACTGACGTTGCCGGCGCCGACGATCGAATGCAGCCCCGTGCCCCTTGCCCACGCCGCCTGGTAGTCGCGCGCAAAGCCCGAGCCGAAGCCCTGGTTGCGCGGCGTGATCCACTTCAGCGCGCTCTCGGGCAGCTCGTCGAAGAAGCGGCTCTTGACGTTGTAGCGCGTCTGCCCGTGCAGCATGCGCGTCTGCGAGAAGCTCAGGTACAGGCGCTTGCGTGCGCGCGTGATCGCGACGTACATCAGGCGCCGTTCTTCCTCGAGGCCGTCGGCATCGGAGGCCGAGTTCTCGTGCGGGAACAAGCCTTCCTCGAGCCCGGTGATGAACACGCAATCGAACTCCAGGCCCTTCGCAGAGTGCACCGTCATCAGCTGGATCGCGTCCTGCCCGGCCTGTGCCTGGTTGTCGCCGGCCTCGAGCGAGGCGTGCGTGAGGAACGCGGCGAGCGGCGACATGATCTCGCCGGTCTCGGCGTCTGGCGCCAGGTCAACCGCGGCGACGGCCGTCGGCGTGCCGGCGCTGATCGCACCCGCATGTTCGTCGACCGGCAACGCGATCGCGTCCTTGCCGAAGCCCTCCTGCGTCACGAAGGCCTCGGCCGCGTTGACGAGTTCGTCCAGGTTCTCGAGTCGGTCACGGCCTTCCTTGTCGGTCTTGTAGAACTCGACCAGGCCGGATGCCTGCAGCATGTGTTCGATGATGTCGCGCAAGGTCATGCCGCGCGTCTTCTCGCGCATCGCATCGATCATCGCGACGAAGGCCTGCACGTTGCCGCCGCCCTTGCCGGCGAGCGCCCCGACGCTCTGGTACAGGCTGCGGCCGCTGGTGCGCGCCGCGTCCTGCAACTGCTCGATGGTGCGCGCGCCGATGCCGCGCGTCGGGAAGTTGACGACGCGCAGAAAGCTCGTGTCGTCGCTGGCGTTCTCGATCAGGCGCAGGTAGCTCAGCGCGTGCTTCACTTCGGCACGCTCGAAGAAGCGCAAGCCACCGTAGACCTTGTACGGCACGCCGGCGTTGAACAGCGCGCTTTCCATCACGCGGCTCTGCGCGTTGCTGCGGTAGAGCAGCGCGATGTCCTTGCGCGGCGTGCCCTCGCGGTGCAGCTGCTGCGCCTCTTCGACGAACCACTGCGCCTCGGCGAAGTCGCTGGTCGACTCGCGCACGCGCACCGGCTCGCCCGGGCCGGCCTCGGTGCGCAGGTTCTTGCCGAGGCGGTTGGTGTTGCGCGAGATCAGCTCGTTGGCCGCGTCGAGGATGTTGCCGAACGAGCGGTAGTTGCGCTCCAGCTTGATCACTTGCTCGACATGGAATTCGCGCTCGAACGACGCCATGTTGCCGACCTGCGCGCCGCGGAACGCGTAGATGCTCTGGTCGTCGTCGCCGACCGCGAACACCGCGGTCTCGGGGCCGGCGAAGATCTTCAGCCACGCGTACTGCAGCGTGTTGGTGTCCTGGAATTCGTCGACCAGGATGTGCCGGAAGCGCCGCTGGTAGTGCTCGCGCAGCGGCGCGTTGTCGCGCATCAGCTCGTAGGTGCGCAGCATCAGCTCGGCGAAGTCGACCACGCCTTCGCGCTGGCACTGGTCTTCATAGGCCTGGTAGACCTGCACCTGCACGCGCCCCAGTTCATCGCGCACCTCGACGTCCTTGGGGCGATGGCCCTGTTCCTTCTGCGCCGCGATGAACCAGGTGATCTGCTTCGGCACGTAGCGCTCTTCGTCGAGGTTCATCGCCTTGATCACGCGCTTGACCGCCGAGAGCTGGTCGCTCGAATCGAGGATCTGAAAGCCCTGCGGCAGCGCCGCCAGCTTCCAGTGCGCGCGCAGGAAGCGGTTGCACAGGCCATGGAAGGTGCCTATCCACATGCCGCGCACGGGGATCGGCAGCATCGCGCCGAGGCGCGTCAGCATCTCCTTCGCGGCCTTGTTCGTGAAGGTCACCGCCATCACGCCGCCGGGCGAGAGCTGGCCGGTCTGGATCAGCCATGCGATGCGCGTCGTCAGCACGCGGGTCTTGCCCGAGCCCGCGCCGGCGAGGATCAGCGCCGGGCGTGCCGGCAGCGTCACCGCGGCGAGTTGTTCGGGGTTCAGGTTGTGCAGCAGCGAGTTGCTGGTTCCGGGTGCGATGTCGGCCGGAGCTGACCGGTCCCTCCCCTCGTCGGCGTGTGGCGTCATGAGATCATTCTAGGAGTTGGTCGCGGCACGGAGCTTGCGGCTCCCCGCGATCCTCGCCTACGGACTGCCCGCAGATGCGCAACTCCAGCCTGCTCTTGGAAATCGGCGTGCCCTTCCGGCGCAGCCCCGGCGGGCTGCTGGTCGAGGCGCAGGCGCTGAACGGCATGCGCTTGTGGGCCCAGCATTTCGACCACGTGACCGTCTGTGCCAACGAGCTCCCTGCAAACATGGCTGACGGTTCGACCATCGTCTGGGCCGACCCGGCGGCACTGCTCGCCGAAGGCCGCGTGAGCTTCGAGCCGCTGCCCTGGGGCTATCACCCGCGCGAGCACTTTCGCCACCGAGCCGAGGTCAGGCGCCGCTTCGACGCACTGGTCGAGGCGCACCAGTTTCTGTGTTTCTCGAACCTCGGCGCCTTCGGCGCGTGGGGCAACTTCGCGGCGGCGGCGGCGCGCCGCCAGCAGCGGCCGTACAGCCTGTGGTTCGACTGGGTGCTGCACGCGATGGCCGTCAGCGAAGGCGCGACGCTGAAGCAACGCCTGAAGCACAGCGTGTTCGCGCGCGTCATCGAATACCAGACCACCAAGTTCATACGCGCCTGCGCGCTCGGCCTGTTCCATGGGCAGACCGTGTACGAGGCTTACGCGCCGCTGTGCCGCCAGCCAGAGCTCGTCCACGACGTGCACGTGCACCCCGAGGACGCGATCAGCGACGACGATCTCGCCGCCAAGACGGCCGCACAGCTGGCGCGCACGACGCTGAAGATCGGCTACGTCGGCCGCGTGCACCCGATGAAGGCGCCGCTGCAATGGATAGACGCGGTCGGGCAAGCCGTGCAGGCGCTCGGCCCCGAGCGTGTCAGCGCGACCTGGCTCGGCGACGGGCCGCTCCTCGAGACCGCGCGCGAGCGGGTGCGCGAGCGCGGGCTCGAGCAATCGATCCAGTTCGCCGGCTTCGTCTCGGACCGCGCCGAGCTGCTGGCCTTTCTGCGCGCGCAGGACCTGCTGCTGTTTTGCCACGTCACGCCCGAGTCGCCGCGCTGTCTGCTCGAGTCGCTGATCTCGGGCACGCCGCTGGTCGGCTACGAGAGCGCCTACGCGCGCGATCTGGTCGGGCAGCGCGGCGGCGCGCTGTTGAGCGCGCTGGGCGAACCTGGCGCGCTGGCGGCGAACCTGATCCGCCTCGCCGACGACCGGCAAGCGCTTCGTGCGCTGACGCTTGCGGCCGCCACCGGCCGCGCGCTCTACAACGACGAGGCGGTGTTCGCGCACCGCAGCGAACTGATCAAGCGCTATCTGGCCTGATGCGGCCGCCACCGGCCGCGCGCCGTCAGGCGTTGTCGATCACGGCGGCGGGCGCAGCCGGCCCTTCGCGCCGGCCAAGCTGGAAGAAGATGCCGGCCGCCAGCGCCGACAGCAGCCCCATGCAGAGGTAGGTCGCATGGAAGGTGTGC
>Ga0307515_10020041_pt1 | contig 11971 bp, 8 predicted proteins | sample 17_EM_MG_FD_194513 | JGI IMG/M metagenome (GOLD analysis project Ga0307515, IMG submission 194513) | Populus trichocarpa ectomycorrhiza microbial communities from riparian zone in the Pacific Northwest, United States - 17_EM | ecosystem: Host-associated > Plants > Roots > Unclassified | place...
AATTGTGAGATATGCTTGCATTCAAAATGAGCATTTACCATAAAATAAAGATATATTATGTTATCGTTCTTGCTATTATAAAACATGCTTAAGTTAGGGAATTTAATGATACTTTAAGTGAAATATGATAATATAAAACCCTGATAAAAATGTACTTTTAAGTACTAATCAGTGGGAAAGTGTGTGGACTAGGAAGGAGTGGCTGGTTGATGGGCTATTTGTTCAGATGTTGCAAAAGGAAACACACCACCACGAAAACGAACAATACAAGAGTCATGTATACATTGAGATACTACATCAAGACAAAGATTACATAGATGAGAGGAACTATATCCTAAGAACACCCATAGAGATGAATAGAAATCCAACTTATGAGCATGATATGGAAGCAAAAAAAGAAAACAGAGATTCAAAAAGATACTAAATTTAGAGGACAAGAGTAGACATATGATTGATGAGATATACAAAATCGTTACGGAGCACTACATTGGCCTAATAGGGTAAGACCAGTTTCGATAATATGGCGATGGCGACATTCAACATTGTCATTTTGCTCATGCGTATGAGGACACATTAACCTGTGATGAATACCAATAGTTTGAAAGAAACTATTTAACTTACAAAATTCACCACCCCAATCAGTTTGAATAAATTTAATTTTGCGGGAAAACTGATGCTCAACAAGCACTTAAAAATGTTGGAATATAGAAAACACATCGGATTTTACAACAAGAGGATAATACCATATATATTCTATATGCATATCGATAAAAATAACAAAGTAATGAAAACTATCAGAGGAAAACATGGGAGCAAGGACCCAAACATCACTAAATATTAAATCAAGTGAGGCAGTAGTTTTGTGACCCGTAGGTCGCAATGATAAACATGAAGACTTGTTAAGAAGTACACATTATTTTATTTTTGAAAACTAACAAATTCAAAATACAAGAAGTAGGATGGCCTAATCGACGATGCCATAGATCAGCAGTCGTAGAGACGCAAGGAGACCAATAAGCTTGAGGAATGGTGGTGACAAAAGACTTAGAGAGAACATATAGACCATCATTGTTCTAATAGAAGAGGAGCACTACTTTGGTGGTGAGATCCTTTACATAAAACACAGAGGCGTGAAATTTAAAATAAACATTATTATCACAATAAAATTTATGAACAGATAGCAATGGTTTGGTAATATGAGGAACATGGAGAACGTTAGATAATGTAAAAGTGTGTTTAGGGGAACATAACATGGTATGCCCAATATGGGATATGGAAAGACCTTTACCATCACCAACAAGCAAATGATCATTACCAAGATAGGGTGCAGAATCAGCCAGAGTCGCAACATCAGGCGTAACGTGTTGGGTCAATAGGTGAATGATCATTGGCGATGGAATTTGATTTGGCAAAGGAATCTCTTATCTTATGAAGAGCAACAATATCATCAATTGCTTTCAATGCTGGAGCCAATGATAATTCGACAAGGAAAAGATGACAAACTCATAGGGCCATGTAATTTTGATGGAAGCTTCTCAGTTAAGTCCTGTTGCACCCTAATTAATAGTACCTCCTCTGCTAATGTACAGTTTTTGAAGCCAATGTTTGGATTAAAGGGGCCTCTTCGAAAGTTCAAGTGTTCCTCTGGTTAGCAGTCTAGGACAAAGTTAGTACAAGAGCTTTTCTCCATCACTGGAATGTTTTGCCTTCCAAACAAGCTTCGTGTGTCTTTTGCGGCTCAGATTTAAAAACTTCAAAGCACCGTTTTATACACTATAACTTTTCTAGGAGTGTTTGGATGAAAGTTTTGGATTGGTAGGTGTCATACCCTCACGACGACCCTTTCCGGGAGCGGGGATTGATTTCGGGGTCTTTGTTTTGTGAATAAGGGAGTCGCCACCTAGTATTATGGTCACTAGGAACCTTAACTGGTATTTAGAGCTTCATGTGTAAAGGGAAGGTTTTAGCACCCCTATTACGCTTTACCTAAGTTAAGCTGCTTGGTGTTTGGTTTGCCTTATAATTGCTATGGTGTTGATGTTCTCTAATCCCATCAGTTTTCCTAGGATAAGTTTGCTACGATGAACAAACTTAGGCTCAAAGTCTAAAAATAAAGAACCTTTGGCCAATGTGGATTATGCCTTTGATATGTCTACAAAGTACCAAGGATGACCAATGCAGATCTCTTGAAATCTATGTTTGATTCAGACTAAATTTGTAACTCGTGGATTAGGAGACAACTAAGATAGAAATCTAAGGGGATTCAACATGCTTAAACACTCACTTTTCCCTTAGTATTTCAAGCGTTCTCGACTTGTATATCGCAACGAGAAAAGGAAGAGAAAAAAAATTTAGAAATCTAAGAAAATTTAGAGCTCTTTAAAAGCCTATTTTTGCCTTAGTATTTCATAATTTCACGGCTCGTAAATCGTGGAGTCAAAAATTAAAATGTCTCCAATTATAATCGAGGCTTCTTTCAAGGATGTGTGATTAAATAAATAATAATAAATTATTATTCCTAGATAAGTATTTTGGATATTAACCACTTGGGTTTTTTTATTCAAATATTAATACTAAATAATAACAAATTATTCCCCATATTTTTTTTTGTGTTTAAGAAATCCATGCGAAAACACATTTTTAAGACTTCAAATATTTGTTTTTTTATAAGAAAATGTTCAAAATATTTTTTAGGGTATTGGCCATATGCATGAAAACAAAGCATTTTTTGGGCTATATATACAAAACATTGCATATATATATATATATATATATATATATATATATATATATATATATATAAAATTTTTTTTAGAAAACCGGGTATTTTAATAATAGATTTATATTTTTACAATATAATACAAACCATAAAATAAATACAGGAGAAAACCAACAATCTCACTCGTTTTTTTGGGCTGGGTCTAGTGCGGCCCATGTGGTTGGGCTGGACCCAGCAGTCCTAGCTGGGTCACTAGCCCAAGCTAGTGATCCAGTAGAGCAATGTTGCAGGTTGCATGCGTGAATTACTCACGCATGCACTGCACAGTGCAAAGGTAATTAAAATTACCTTCGCACAGTACCAACACCTAAATGCAAATGCAAAACTGGGAGAGAAGAGAAACAACTTACTTGGTCTGCTAGCGGCCTGGATTTTTTCAGTCCTCCGCTGTCTGCTTTCGTCTGGTCTGCAAGAGGTTCCTAATAACCATAATACTAGGTGATGACTCCTGAACCTTAATCATAATTGTATGATTAAATCCTTCCCAACACACACATACCTCGCACAAGAGGCATGATAAAAGCCTCTGTTGTCGCCAGACTACGTCGCGGCGCGACCCTGCAACAGTAATCCTGAGAAGATGTGAAGAAATTGCAAGAACTTCAAGAATCAGGTCTGAAAGTTGGTAAGCAAGAAGCATGTGGATTTTATGAAGGATGTTATCACCAATCACATTGTCACTAGGCTATCATCAACGAGGGATAATGATTAGTACTTAAAAGTGCATTTTTATCAAGGTTTTATATCATCATATTGCATTTGAAGTATCAATAACTCCTTAGCTAGAGCATATTTTATAATAACATATCAAATAATATAAGATACCTTTAATTTATGGTAAGTGTTCATCTTAAATGCAGGCCTATCACATAAATCAAGGGATTGATTGATGAGTTTAACTACTGAAATTGAGAAGAGAAAGAGAGGGCTAAGCTTAGAAAAGAGATGCTGGTTCCGTCCAAACTGGAACACCATTTGGTTATTGGTTTATAACTGGAGCTGTAGAACTTGGATTTAGGTATGCTATATATCGATGGAAAGCTAATACATAGGCCTAAAACTTTCATGAGGAATCCAAGATTCAAAAAGGCGTTTTCAAGTTCAAATTGTAGCAACAACGGAGAAGTCCGAATCTGTCTTGTAGCCTAGACACTGTTCAGTGTTCAGCCCATATCTCGAGTTCTAGAAGTCTAAATGCACCGATTCTTTTTTTGTTGGAAAGCTAAGCCAATTTCCTAGAATTTTCATGGCAAACATCTGTTCAAATTCTGACGTTAGCAATGATGTTTTGTTCAGACAAGAAGATAAAGATTGTCACCAAGTCAAGATGTGGCCACCCACTCAACAATTAGTCATCAAATCAGTAGTTCCAAATTTTGGCCTATAAAAGGAGGCATTTGCCATGCATCTATACATCTTGGTTTTCAGATCAAGATCATGCTCTTTATTGCTTTCTTTATATTTTTTTAATGTTTAAGTTTTATTTCATGTTATATTTTCCTTAATCTCTTGTTTATGCTTTTCATTTCCTTTACTATACTTATGTTCTTATGTTGTTTATTTATGTTTCTCTTCTTCATTATGTTTAGATAAGTTCATTATGTCAAGGTGAAAAGGTTTCACTAATGGTGTTAGGATAAGTATAATATAAACTCAATATGGACTTCAAAGCTTATATCCTAAACAATTTGCTATTAACATGTCTTATCATTTTTATCTTATTAATTCTTAATACCTTGCTTGTTAAATGGTTAATCTATATTTGTGTTGTATAACACTTGGTACAACAAATGCTTGGCACTTTCATAGCCAACCGTATGGTATAACCTACACATTTGCTATGAAATGAACTTGATTTGTTGTTAACATAAGTTAGCATCATGAATTCCTGACAATATTTAAAAGTTTGGTGTTACTTAAATAAGATAATAATATGATCATGTTAATAATTTATAATGAGCTATTAATGAAAAATTATCCGATTGGAACCTCCTTTGTGTGTGGTTTCCAGTTGAGAAATAAAAAGAGTTTATATTACATTTATTTTTAATACCATTAGTGGATCCTCTAACCTTGACATTTGTTGTTATCATTGTTTAATCTTCACATTAATCTTACATCTCAAAGTCCTCTTTAACTCATTATTATTGTTGTTGTTGTTGTTGTTGTTGTTGTTATTGTTATTTATAATTTATATAGTTAACCTCCTTGTGGTTCGACCCCGGTCTTGCCGGGTTATTTATTATTTTGACACTACTTCACTTGAGATAAGACTTCAATCTCTTGGTCGTGTCAAGTTTTTGGCGTCGTTGCCGAGGAGGTAAATTCTTGTATAAATTATAATATTTATTTTCTTTTCTCTTTTTACTTTTCTTTTATCTAACTTTTGTTTCTTTTTTTGTTCTTTTCTGTTCTTCCTTTTATTCTCTTCTTACATGTGCATGAGAGTTTTGTCACGTACATTAAATGATAGACTTTGTAAGATATCCTCATCTTCTTTAGAAAACATGGGTGAAGAGGATAATCAATCGCTTTATAATGAGAATAATTAGAATAATCGGGTTAGAACACTTAGAGACTACATGAATCCAACAAGAACAAGTGCGCGATCATGTATCATTTTTCCTCTTGATGCATTTCATTTTAATTTTAGGCCAGACATTATTCAAGTTTTACCTTCTTTTCATGGCTTAGATCTAGAAAATCCATTCTTGCATTTGAGAGAATTTGAGGAAGTCTGTAACACCTATAATGACTAATATTGTAGCATGAACACCATCAGATTAAAGCTTTTTTCTTTTTCATTAAAAGATAAAGCTAAAACATGGCTATAAAATCTTAAGTCAGGATCAATTTGTGCTTGGGATGAAATACAATAACAATTTTTAAAGAAGTTTTTTCCGTCTCATAGAAGAAACTCTTTCAAAAGACAAATCACCACTTTCACTCAAAAACAAGGAAAAACATTTTACCAATGTTGGGATAGGTATCGAGACTTGCTTAATACTTGCCTTCATCATGGTTTTGAAACATGGAGATTGGTTTCATATTTTTATGAAGGGTTAACATCTAAAGATAGACAAATGGTGGAATTGATGTGCAATGGAACTTTTGAAGATAAAGACCCTAATAAAGCAATGGAGTACCTAGACTTGCTAGTTGAAAATGCTTAAAATTGGGACACTACAGGCACTTATGAGGCACCAAGTAAAATCAACCTCATACATTTAGTGGAGGAATGTACAACCTTATGAAAGATCATGACCTCCAAGCCAAGTTTGCATCTTTAGCTAGAAAAGTCGAGGCACTAGAACTGAAAAAGAGTGGTCAATTAAAATCTGTTCAAAACATTGTGTGTCAAATTGTGAAACCAATGAACACTCAACCAATGACTGTCCAACTTTGCCTTCTTTCAAGGAATACCTCTATGAACAAGCTCATGCTTTAAACAGTTTCCAAAGGCCCAATCATAACCCATACTCGCAAACATACAACCCTGGTTGGAGAAATCACCTAAATTTCAGTTGGAAGAGTGATAACAATAATGCACAAACTTCACAGCCATCGTTTCAAACACACCATAATTTCTAAAATTCTCATGGATATGCACCTCCTTATGCTCTGCCTCGTAGAAGAAACCTTGAGGAAACATTGCATGCATTCATTGAAAAGCAAGAGACAATCAACACTTAACTTGCTCAAAGCATGACAGATTTTAAAGATGCTCTTGCAAAATTCACATATGCTCTCAGTTTTCAAGAGAAAGGTAAGTTTCCATCTCAACCACAGCAAAATCGAAAGGGGCAATACAATGCAAATGCAAGTAGTTCCAAAAGCCAACACGTGGATCAAGTCAAATCAGTCATCACTCTTCGTAGTGGTAAAGTTATTGAAAAACCCACTCTTAAACCTTGTGAGAAAGATGATGAGTCAATCTCTGAGGGTAAAGAAGGGGTTGAATCTGAACATTGCAAAGAAAAGATTGATTCCCTGCCAACACTTTCATTTCCTTCATTCCATGACCAAATAAGAAGAAATCGAGGATGAAAAAGGCACAAAAAATGTTGTTGCGGATCATTTGTCAAAATTAACAATAGATTCGACATTCGACATCATACTAATCGATGATTACTTTCCTGATGAATCTTTAATTTCTCTTAGTTCAATGCCTTGGTTTGCTAAAAATATCAATTTTCTTGCTTCAGGATTTTTTCTAGCTCATTTGGATAACTAAGACAAAAGAAAGTTTTTGAGCGACGTGCAAAACTTTTATTGGGATGACCTTTACTTATTCAAATATTCTCCTGATCAAATATTTTAGAGATGCATTCCCGATAATGAGGTAAGTAGTGTCATTAAACTTTGTCACTTTGAGGCATGTGGGGATCATTTCTCATCAAAAAACACGACTGCAAAAATCTTACAGAGTGGATTTTATTGACCTACCATGTTCAAGGACTCATATGCATTCTACAAAACCTATGAAATTGTCAAAAGGTGGGATTTATTTCAAAACATAAAGAGTCTTTAGATAATCTTCTATTGACTCTTAAGTCTCATCATAGTAGAGATATGCATTGTACAATTTAGGATTTATAGCTCCATTTTCATAAAGTACATGCTCATCATAGTCTTGAGAATCTAACTAAAAAAAGACCCTGTTTGCCAGTTTTTAAGAAAACTGGATGGGAAGCCTATCCCCGACCCATAAAGGGTGTTTAAGCCATTCTTGGACGTAAAACCAAGGGAAGATATGAGCCACAATCACAACTACTTGTACATACACATGTTTTTTTAAAAAAAAAAACAGAGAGAGAGAGAGAGAGAAACTCTAGTTGGCTTCCATATAGGTGATATGATTGCATTTTCTTTTTCTCATCTATAAAACCTTCTTCTTCTTCCCTTCATGCCTACTCAACCCATGCATTCTACAAGCATAGGCAGGTCTTGAAATGGCAGGATCCTCAGCTCTTAAAATAAAAAATATTTGTGTTTTTTGTGGATCCAGTCTTGGGAAAGAAATAGAGTTTATAGAATCCGCAAATTATCTTGGTCAGATACTAGCTGAGAGGAAGATTCATTTAGTAAATGGGGAAGGCAGCCTTGGGTTAATGGGGAGTGTGTCAACAGCTACATTCTTAGGAGGCAGTCAAGTTTTGGGTATCGTTCCAAAAGCTTTGGCAAAAGGGGACATCATTAGAAAAACAATTGGAAAGGAATTACAGGTCTCCACGATGTCTGATCAAATGAATGCAATGTTTAACCATGCTGATGCGTTCATTGCCTTACCAGATGGTCTCGGCACATTGAAAAAGATCTTTCATATTTTCCTCTTGGGCCCAGCTGCACATTCACCATAAACCTATAAGTTTGCTAAATGTAAATGGTTTTTATGATAATATGTAGTCTTTTCTTGATCAAGTTGTGGAAAAGGATTTTCTAACATCTTCGGCATGACAAATCATAATCTCTGCTGCTACTGCTGAACAATTGATTGACCAACTACAATCTTTCATCCCTGTCATTGATCCCTGCATGAGTCGCATAAATTGCTCAACTAAGGAAAGCCGTAAAAAACTTAGATTGGATTTGAGCCTTCGTTTGTGAAACCTTGTGTCTTTTGGTTTTATTAATGGCTTATTATTTTGTTTTGTTATTTCTTATATTTGTTTAAGTGTGTTTCAGGTTTGTCAGTGTTCGTTGTTTCAAGTGATGTCTTCTATACTCTATCTTTCTACCTTAGGACATTGAGGACAACGTCTCGTTTTGGTTGGGGGGGAGAGGGTATAGTTGACATTAAAAAAAAACAAAAAAAAAACTTACTAACTGTTTTTGATATTATTAAAACCATTTGACAAAACTGTTATTACTAGAATGGTAGAGTAAGGGAGAATTTTATTGACTCTTGAGATGCATCTTAGTAAACATTTTCCAATGGTTATTTGCAATATTCATAACAAGGTCTATCACATACTTCTCTTGAAATATTCAGGTTTACAAACTCTCGCATTATTATCAATTGATTTTGCTCATATACTTAATAAACAAGTATTCATAAACCTTCATTTTCACACACACACTTTAACATATGATTATGGGTTGCATATTGGATTATTCCATTATTTATGTTCTTTTGTTAAAGGTAACAACTAAGGGAAAGGGATAGTATATAATTTGCAAAAAACAAAAACAGAAAAAAATTATAATAAATGTAATTAAATAAATAAATAAAAACGTAAATAAGTTTGGTTTTGTAGCCTCCCTAACCTAAGCAATTAAGCCCGAATGAGTGTTTTAACACCTAATACCCTAAAGTCAACTGACTTGGGAGTTATTGGCCCAGTTCTTGTTACATGGGTTAAGGAGAAAAGCTTAAGGGAATCAAACATTGCACTATCTACGTATCAGTATTTGCAACCTGAGTTACTAAGTTCGTAGGGGTGTCTCAACACCTAATGCCCTAAGATTGACTGGTTTGGGAGTCATTAGTCGAAATCTCATTACATGGGTTAAAGATGCATTATGTTTTAAGCTAATGTATATATATATTAAAAAAAAAGAAAAAAAAGATAATAATCCCAACCCAAGGAAGTTTAACCTTAGAAAAACATTAGAACATAATATTGTTTTCTTCCAATAAAAGCCCTATCATCTATGTTTTCATACATTAAGCACATAAAAAGAAGGTTTATTAATATCTTGTTTCAACAGTATGAAGCAGATATATAAATTTAATGAGAGTTTGTTTATTTGGATAGATTAATGGAAGTTGAATAATGAATGTCTTGCTTTGTGGAACTTGCAAATTATTTTTCTATTTTAATGCTTTGATTACTAGGGACTAGTGATAAGCTGGTTGGGGGGTGTGATTAGTACTTAAAAGTGCATTTTTATCAAGGTTTTATATCATCATTTTGCACTTGAAGTATCAATAACTCCTTAGCTAGAGCATGTTTTATAATAACATATCTAATAATATAAGATACCTTTAATTTATGGTAAATGCTCATCTTAAATGCAGGCCTATCACATAAATCAAGGGATTGATTGATGAGTTTAACTACTGAAATTGAGAAGAGAAAGAGAGGGCTAAGCTTAGAAAAGAGATGCTGGTTCAGTCCAAACTGGAACACCATTCGGTTATTGGATCATAACTGGAGCTGTAGAACTTAGATTTAGGTCTGCTATATATGCATGGAAAGCTAAGACATAGGCCTAAAACGTTCATGCGGAATCCAAGATTCAAAAAGGCTGTTTTCAAGTTCAAATTATAGCAACAACATAGTAGTCCAAATCTATCATACATCTCAGACACTGTTCAGTGTTCAGCCCATATCTCAAGTTCTAGAAGTCCAAATGCACCGATTCTTTTTTTGTTGGAAAGCTGAGCCAATTTCCTAGAATTTTCATGGCGAAAATCTGTTCAAATTATGATGTTAGCAATGATGTTTTGTTCAGACAAGAAGATAAAGATTGTTACCAAGTCAAGATGTGGCCACCCACTCAACAATTTGTCATCAAATCAGTAGTTCCAAATTTTTGCCTATAAAAGGAGGCATTTGACATGCATCTATACATCTTGGTTTTCAGATCAAGATCATGCTCTTTATTTCTTTCTTTATATTTTTTTAATGTTTAAGTTTTATTTCATGTTATATTTTTCTTAATCTCTTGTTTATGCTTTTCATTTCCTTTACTATACTTATGTTCTTATGTTGTTTATTTATGTTTCTCTTCTTTATTATGTTTAGATAAGTTCATTATGTCAAGGTGAAAAGGTTTCACTAATGGTGTTAGGATAAGTATAATATAAACTCAATATGGACTTCAATGCTTATATCCTAAACAATTTGCTATTAACATGTCTTATCATTTTTATCTTATTAATTCTTAATACCTTGCTTGTTAAATGGTTAATCTATATTTGTGTTGTATAACACTTGGTACAACAAATGCTTGGCACTTTCATAGCCAACCGTATGGTATAACCTACACATTTGCTATGAAATGAACTTGATTTGTTGTTAACATAAGTTAGCATCATGAATTCCTGACAATATTTAAAAGTTTGGTGTTACTTAAATAAGATAATAATATGATCATGTTAATAATTTATAATGAGCTATTAATGACAAATTATCCGATTGGAACCTCCTTTGTGTGTGGTTTCCAGTTGAGAAATAAAAAGAGTTTATATTATATTTATTTTTAATACCATTAGTGGATCCTCTAACCTTGACATTTGTTGTTATCATTGTTTAATCTTCACATTAATCTTCACATTAATCTTACATCTCAAAGTCCTCTTTAACTCATTATTGTTGTTGTTGTTGTTGTTGTTGTTGTTGTTATTTATAATTTATATAGTTAACCTTTGGGCTAAGAAGTTACTAGGCTTAGGGCTAAGAAGTTCAAAGAAGCTTTTAATGGACTTCTTCAAGATACATGGGCTAAGGTGGACTTCAAGAGGATTTGTAATAATAAAGAGCAAGCCTTGATTAATCTGATTCATGTTCAAGAGGGGCTTGTTGGTAGAACCCAGACCATTACACAAGGATTGAGAGAAGAAGACTAGATTCGGATAGTTTGACCTTTCATTACTCTTTTAGTCATAACTGGAGTTACAGATCGAATTTTGATGTGATTCTAGTTGGGCTGGAAACTAGACTTCCATACCTTTCCAACGGTATATGGCATGCCTTCTAATTCATTAAGACGAGAGAGAACCATCCATTTTAAGTTGGGCCTTACTGCTGCAAGACAGAATACGGAAACAACAAACTTGTCTTATTTAATTAGTTGGGCTATCAAACTTTAATTATTTTGAGAGGAGACAATTTATTTGGGTTTTAGACTTTTGTTTATTTTAATTAGTTTGGGCTAGTTTTAGCTTGGGCTAATTATTATTTAAATTGGATTTATATGAGACCCATTAGGGAAACTAGGGTTTTGGCTTGGAGTATAAATACTCTTTAGGAATAATTTTAGGGCAGACTTTTGATAATATTTTCACCATTGTAGCCGACTTTTGGTTGCTCAATCTTGGTTCTTGATTGAACTTTCAACTCTTCAAATAATTGACCATTCTTTGTTGTGAATTTATACTTCTTTTGCTCGTCTCCAGGTGTAGGCGTTGTGATCGAGTTGGTTTATAGTCTTGTTGCCTTGGAGCAAGTCTTCCATTGTGATAAG
>Ga0307515_10020042_pt1 | contig 11971 bp, 10 predicted proteins | sample 17_EM_MG_FD_194513 | JGI IMG/M metagenome (GOLD analysis project Ga0307515, IMG submission 194513) | Populus trichocarpa ectomycorrhiza microbial communities from riparian zone in the Pacific Northwest, United States - 17_EM | ecosystem: Host-associated > Plants > Roots > Unclassified | place...
CGACACCGACGGGTCGGCCAGGATCGTCAGTTCCTGCTGGCTCTGGCCACGGATGGCGAAGGTCGGGGTGCTCTTGTTGGCGCCGGCGCCCGGGACGATGACCAGGGCCGGGGCCTGGGTCCGAAGGCCCGAGACATTGGTGATGTTGCCGCGTTCCAGGGCCTTGGGCGCGATGGCGGTGACGGCCAGCGGTACGTCCTGAAGACGCTCTTCGCGGCGGCGCGCCGTGACGATGATGTCGTCGACCGTGGTGATGGTCTGGTCGGCGGCCGATGCGGGCGGAGCCTGAGCCGGCGCCGCCTGCGCGAGCGCGACGGCCGGAACGCTGCACAATGCTGTCGTGGCGCAGGCTAGCATGCGCCAATTTCCTCGAATGCCCATCAGGCTCCCCTTCCTGTGTTTCCCTAGCCGCCAGTCGTCTGGCGACACGAGGCCCACTCTCTTTGGGGGGGCTCTCAGGGAGTCACCTTAGCCCTGACGGCGAAGTTGCCCATGCGTCAGCCCGCCTGATCGCGTTTGTGATATGCCCCCACCCGGCGAGGCGACGACTGGACGACGCCCGTCAGGCGGGAAAGGCTGAGATCGGATTCCGCGCCGTGACGGCGCGCTCAGCGAGGCTTTCGATGGTTTCCCCCAAGACGTGGTTTGTCACCGGCGTGTCCAGCGGGCTTGGGCGAGCCATCGCCGAGGCCGCCCTGTCGGCGGGTCACGTCGTCGTCGGCACCTTGCGCAAGCCCGAGCAGTTCGCGGCGTTCGAGGCCCTGGCCCCCGGCCGGGCGCACGCGCTGGCGCTGGACGTCACGGACGCGGACGCCGTCGGCCCCGCCGTCGACGCCGTCGCCCGCCTCACCGGCGGCCTCGACGTCGTGGTCAACAACGCGGGCTACGGCCTGGTGGGCGCCGTCGAGGAGCTGAGCGAAGCCGAGGCGGCCCGAGAGATGGACACCAACTTCTTCGGCGTGTTCAGGGTCGTGAAGGCGGCGATCCCGCATCTCAAGGCGCGGGGCGGCGGCGCCATCATCAATATCGGGTCGGTGGCCGGCGCCCGGGGCTTTCCGGGGATGGGCCTCTATTGCGCCTCCAAGTTCGCCGTGGCCGGTCTCAGCCAGGCCCTGGCCAAGGAACTCGCGCCGTTCAGCATCCGGGTGACCGTGGTCGAACCGGGCGGCTTCCGAACCAATTTCGGCGGCGGGAGCATGGCCTGGGCCCAAAGCCCCCTCCCCGACTATGCGGCGATGACGGCGCGCATGCGCGAGTCGATGGAACGTCCGGCCGTCCCAGCCCCGAACGATCCGGCCCGCGGCGCGGCGGTCATCCTGGCCCTGGCGGCGATGGAAAAGGCGCCCGTGCACCTGGCGCTCGGCGCCGACGGACGCAAATACATCCTTGATGCAATTCACGCGCGGCTGGCCGACTACGACCTGCATGTCGATCTGGTCGAGTCGACGGCCTATCCCGCCTGAACGTCAAATGGACTGAGCGACCAGCGGCGGCGGAGCGTAGGTCTTGTCCAGCAGTGGCGCGTGGGGGCCATACAGCCGCCCCACCACCTGGAACCGCCCCGCCGGGACCGGCAGCCAGTCGCCCAGACGATCGGCCGGCGGCGGCGCATTCTGCAGCAGCAAGGTGAAACCGCCCCGCGCGTTTCGACGAATGTCGGCGTCGCGGTCGCCGCGCTTGTATCGCCCGGAGGGATGCGGAACGAGCAACCGCGTGGCCGCGTCATAGATCGTATAGGACCAGAAGCCGTCGACGGGCGGGGCCTCGTCGAAGGTCATTTCGTAGGTCGCCCGAGAGCCGTCCAGCGGCGCGCCGCCGGCGTCGACCTCGACGACCATGTAGACCACCTCTTGAGCGCCCGGCCCCCAGATGGCGTAGCGCGCGGCGACGGCCCGGGCCAGATAGGCCTTGGCGCTTCCCGTCAGGCGATCACGCCCGCCGCGCAGGTCCAGCGGATAGACCCAGCCATTGACCGGCGCGTCGAGATTGGCCAACCGATGCTCGATCCTGGCCAGTCCGGCGTCGATCCCGGCCTGGATCGCCGCCGCCTGTTCAGGCGTGAGCGCCGCGACGTCGAACGCCGCTCCCGGGGCCACGCCGATACCCGCGAAACGTCCAAAAAGCGCCGCCTCGTCCGGATGGACGGCGGCCTGGGTCATCAGGCCGTTGAAGGTCCCGATGAACTCCGGCGACGGCTGCTCGAAGAAACCGCGCCCACGCAAGCCCGAGGCGGGCGGCGCTGAAAACGCGACGGCCGGCGCGGCCGGCGGCGGGGCTCGACCCAGAAATTCGCTGAGCGGGACCCAGGCGTACCGGTCCTGCAGCGCGTGGATGGCCGTCTCGTCGCCCGCCCCCTCGACGATGATCCGTGTAAAGAGCTTGATGATCCAGCTGTCGGCCGTCACCACCTCGTCGACGCCCGGCGGGACGGGACCGCTCCAGCCCGGCCCGGCCAGCAGATAGGTCCGCGCGGCGTTGCCCACGTCCAGCGTGCCGCGCGTGAAGAAGTTCATCGTGTACCAGTCGGCGGCCTGCACGTTCTGGAACCGATGGTCCTCGAATTTCGGGACCTTCAGCACCACCGGCTCGCGCCGCAGGTCCAGCCAGGCGGCGGAATAGAGGGTGTCGGTATTGATCCAGGGAATGACGTTGTTGAACGTCGGGCTGCCCAGGGTGCGAAAATGCGTGAACCGCCCGATCGCCTGCTTCTCCGGCCCCTCCGGACCCTGGGTCTGCCGATGGAAGAAGCCATAGCCGATCATCATCGGGAAGGCGTAGACATAGGCCTCTTCGGCGATCGTCGAGATCTCGTCGGGCGACAGGGCGGGATCGATCGGCGACGTCATGGGCGGGCCTCAGATCGCGAACCGGCGATCGGACGGGATTGAGAAGCGCTCCTGGTAGAAGCCCAGGCGACGGCGCATGTCGGCGACATCAAGGCCAAAGTCCTCGGCGGCGTAGTCGTGCCCTCCGTGCTTGCCCTGGCGATTGTCGTCGATCCAGGCCTGCATCGCGGCCTCGCCCTGGGGGCTCAGCGTGTCGCCGGACACCGCATAGATGCGCCGCACGCAGTCCAGCGGGTCGGCGATCAGGTCGGTGAACTGTATGTCGACAAAGCGCCGGTCATCCTCCGGCCGGTCCTCCACGCCCCTGCGCAGCAGGCGCTCGACGATCGAGGCCATGTCCGCGCCCACCGCGTGAGGATTGGGATGATCGTAATATCGCCGCCCGCCATAGGTCGTCAGGCTGGCCAGGGAGATGATGGCCGGCACGGGATCGCGGTGGGTCTGCACCAGGATGGCGTCGGGGAAGACGCTGAGCAGGGGCTTGAGCTGCTCCAGGTGCTGCGGCGCCTTCAGCACCCAGCGATCGCCGCCGCGCAGCCACTGCAGGGTCTGCAGCACGCGGCGGAAATAGCGGTATCCCTCGGTATGGTCGAAGGCCTGGTGCCAGTGGCTGTAGCCTGGGACCCGATAGCTCCATTCGAACTGCAACGAGGCGAAGGCGAAGATCAGCAGGCTGATGTCCTCGTCCGGCTGGTCGGCCGTCAGTTCATGCATCAGCTTCAGGTCGGGCACGACCGTATCCAGCATGTCCAGCGACTGGCGCATGCGGGTCAGGCGCGGATCGGGATCGGTTTGCGGCGCGGTCGGGTCGCCGTCGGCCAGCGGCGCCGTCTGTTCCCAGAACGGCGACGACCGCTTGGCCGGATCGCGCGACAACAGCCGGTGCAGGATGGTCGTGCCGCTGCGCGGCAGGCCGATGACGATGATCGGACGCTCGACCGGCTGGTCCAGGATCTCCGGATGGCGACGCCACAGGTCCTCGAACCGCAGTCGCGTGGTCAGCAGTCCGACCAGCTGATTGAACACCTGCAGCCGGCCCAGCGCGTGAAACTCGATCTCGTCGTTCAGCGAGCGGCATAGAACGGCAAGGGGCTCGTCCAGGGGCGCCGAGCCGAAGTCGACCGGCCCGCCGGCCCGCCGGATCGCCTCGGCCTTCAAGGCTTCGGGCGTCAGGACCAGTCCGCCGGCGACGGGGATCGCGGCGCTCAGGGCCGCCTGGCCCGCGGCCGTGTGTTCTGGATAGGCCAAGGCCCGGGCGCGGACCGTCAGGGCGGCGTCCGGAGGCAGGGGCGCGGACTTCAACATGCGATCAGGTCCACGCCACGTCGAGGCCGGTATGGCCCCAGTACATCCAGGTCCGCACTCGCCCGCCGACGCCCAGCAGGCGCAGGTTGGGCAGCTGCTCGATCAGCCGCTCCAGGGCGATCCTCGCCTCCAGACGCGCGACCGGCGCGCCAAGACAGAGATGGACGCCCGAGCCGAACGACAGATGCTGGCGCGCCTGGGGCAGAGGCCGATCGATACGGAACTCGTCGGGGTCTTCGAACACCGCCGGATCGCGATTGGCGCCGCAGATCGAGAACATCAGCTTGGCCCGGTCGGGGATGTCGTGGTCGTGCAGGCGCGTCTCGGAGAGGCTGGTGCGGAAGTGGGCTAGCACCGGCGGATCAAACCGCAGCGACTCCTCGACCGCGTTGTCGATCAACGACGGATTGGCTTTCAGTTGCTCCCAGCGCTCGGGCGCTTCCAGGAGACGCCGCAGCAGGTGGCCGATCAGGTTGGTGGTCGTCTCCTGGCCGCCGGTCAGGAAGGCCAGGCAGATGTTCAGCATTTCCTCGTGCGTCAGCCGCCGGCCTTCGACCCGGGAAACCAGCGCGCGCGACATGAAGTCGTCCGGCAGCACCGTGCCCAGATGCGACAGGTCCGGCTCGTCGACACCCGCCGCCGCCAGCATGGCCTGGCGCTGTTCGATCAGGGTGGTGAAGTGCGGATAGATCTCGCACAGCACGGTCTCGTACGAGCCGGGCTCGGGATCCTCGAACGTGAGGAACTGCAGCGTGTCGCTCCAGCGCTTGTAGTTCAGATAGTCGGCTTCGGGCGCGCCCAGCATCAGGCACATCATCCGGGCCGGCAGCGGCAGGGCGAACAGGCTGTAGAAATCGCCCCGGCCTTCTGGGATCGCCAGCATCGCCTCGACCAGTTCATCGACAATGGCCTCGATCTTCGGACGCCAGGCCTTGACCGCCGGCGGGGTCAGGCCGCGCTGCACCACCATGCGGAACGCGGCATGGAAGGCGCCGTCGGTCTTGAAGCCGACGTCGCTGATCGAGTCCTTCATCGCGTTGCCGAAGCGGAAAGACCAGATCGGATTTTCCTGCAGGACGTCGGTCTTGATCTCGGCGTGATCGCTCAGGACATAGAAATCCGGCCGCCCCGCTTGGGCCGGCTGGTGATGGAAGGGACAGGCGGCGCGCAGCGCGCCATAGGCCGCGCCGGGATCGGCCAGCGCCTCTTCCTCGAACGGATCGAAATGGACAGGTTCAGCCATGGTGATCTCCTGGTCAGGCCAGCCGCCGCGCCAGGCCGGCGGCGCGTGCGGACAAGTGTTGGCTCCGTTCCGCCGGCGTGACCCGGCGCATGTCGGTCGGCAGGACGCCGGCCAGCTGGTCCAGCGGCACAAGGCGGGCCGAGCGCACGGAGCGTTCGCTGTCGAACCCGCCGTCCGGCAGGCCCTGCCAACGGTGCAGCATCGTCCCCTGCTCCAGCCCGGCGGGATCCAGCCAGTTGTGGACGCCTGGATCGGCCAGCGAGACCACATAGGTGATCGTCCCGTCGGCCGAGCGATGGGCCTGGTGCTGGTTCAGGCTGGAGGTGTGGGCGGCGTAGTCCATCGAGGCGCCCCAGGGATCGGCCAGTTGGACGCCCAGGTACCTGGCCCCGCAAGGATCGATCGTCACGACCAGGGCCTCGTCGGCGGCCAGCCGAAAGCGGGCCTCGCTGGTGGCCTGCTGGGTATAGGAAAAGTTCTTGGCGCGGCCCTTGGCGATGGCGTTGAACGGCGTGCTGAACCACTGGGGCATCAGGCGAAGCCAGTAGTCGATGGACGCCCCGATCGCCGCGACCGCTTCGACGACCAGTTGATCTTCGGACCGCGACGCGGCCTCCGGTCCGGCGACCCGGGTGACGGTCAGGGAGACCGGCGTCTCCACCGCCCAGTCCTGCAGCGAGTCGCGGACGAAGATCAGACGGGCCGCGCCGGGGCGGGTCTGGATATGATTGGTCCGATCGCCGGCCTCGTCCGGGCCGACCGTGAAGCTGAACCGGCCGTCGGCGTCCTTGTCCAGTTGGTCGAGGATCAGCACGCCCTGGGACTGGCTGTCGACGCCCGCGCCCGGATAGGCGTTGAACAGGGTGAAGCTCACATCGGCGCCCGGACGGGCGTTGACCCGCCCGTCGATGCGGAAGCTGCTGGCGTCATCCACGGCGATGACGCGGTAGATGTTGTCGGGGTTGTCCACGCCGTGTCGGGTTCCCGGCACGCGCAGGCCATCGCGTTCATGGGGCAGGTTCAGGGTCCAGAAGGGCGCGGCACGGCCGACGTCCATGGCCACTACCGAGACGACCGCGCTGAAGGCCATCTCCTCCAGGTTCAGCCCTATGGTCGCCCGGCCAGCCGGCGTCTGGGCCAGCGGATGGGCTTCGAAGGTCGCGCGCTTGGCTTCGACGGCCTCCTGGACCGCGGGATGGGCGAACAGGCGGACCGCGTCTCGCTCGATGGCCAATTGGTCGGGGCCGTTCAACATCGATGGCCATCCTGGCGAGCATGGATGTCGCGGATCACATCTCCCGCCAATCGGGCGATCCGTATCAGTTGATCCAACATCGGTTCGCTTCCACTCGATTTACTAAACCGGTGTATTATCTTTTTCGGACCGGGCGAACCGCATCCGCCGGCGCCGCCTGGCTCATCGCGTTTGCGATCCCGGCGGCGCACCATTTGACAAGGAGACACATGAGCCCGGACAGCCTCGACCTCCCGTCCCGGCCGCGCTCGGTGGAAGACGTGCCGGGCCATGACGCCCTGGTCGGCGGGCTGGAGGTATGGCCCCAGCTGGACCCCTTCGCCGCGACCGTGCGCTGGCAACTGCTGCAGCTGGGCCAACTGGTGCAGCGGTCGATCGACCGGGTGGCCGCCGCGAACGGCCTCAGCCACGCGGAGGTCGCGGTGCTGGCCGCGCTGAAGCGGTTCGGCCCGCCGTTCGAGGCCTCGCCCAGCCAGTTGCAGGGCGCCCACTGGGTCACCCTCCCGGGCCTGACCAAGCCGATCGCGCGGCTGGAAGCGCTGGGCTATGTCACGCGGCGGCCCAATCCCGCCGATCGCCGCGCGGTCATCGTCAAGCTGACGCCCGAGGGTAACCAGCGGATGACCGACATCATCGAGAACCAGGCCCCGCCCGAATACTGGGCGATCGCCGATTTGGACCCCCAACGCCGCGCGACGCTCGAGGCCGTGCTGCCCGACTTGCTGGAGCTGCTGCTGGCCTCGGTCCCCGCCGATCAGGCCGGCTTGGAGACCACGTAGTTCAGGGCCAGACGGCCGCCGTCGGCATAGAGCGTCTGGCCGGTGATGTAGGCGGAATCCTCGCCGGCCAGAAAGGCCGCCACGCCGGCGATTTCGTCAGCCTCGGCGAACCGGCCCAGCGGCGTGCGCGACAGCATCATGTCGACGGCCGGCTGGTCCAGGGCCGCCTCCGTCATCGGCGACCAGGTCGGTCCGGGCCCGATGGCGTTGACCCGCACCCCGTGCCTCGCCATGGCCAGGGCCATGACCTTGGTCAGCATCGAGAGCCCGCCCTTGCTGGTGCAATAGGCCGGCGAGGTTTCCACCCCCAGCACCGCGCCGACCGAGGAGATGTGGATGATCGATCCCCGGACGCCGTTGGCGATCATCCGTCGCGCCACCGCCTTGCCGACGATGAAGGGCCCGATCAGGTTCACCGTCAGGACCTTGGTGAAGTCCTCCAACGGCGTATCGTAGAACGGCTGGCCGCCCTTGCTGATCCCCGCCGAGCAGACCGCCAGGTCGATCGGGCCGACCTTGGTCTCGACCGTTTCGACCAGGGCCTCGACCGCCGCCTCGTCCGACGTGTCGCAGGCGATGAAACGGCCCCAGCCGCCGGCCAACCGAATGGCCTCGGCTTCGCGCTCACCCAACTCGGCCTGCAAATCGGTCATCACCACGCGGACGCCGTCGCGGGCGTAGCGGCGCGCGATGGCCAGGCCGATGCCGCCCGCGGCGCCGGTGATGATCGCGACCTTGCCGTCCAGGCTCATTGGTCCGCTCCCGGCTTGCGGTCCCAGAACGAGCCGCCATCGACGCGGATGTTCGCGCCCGTGGTGTAGCTCGAGGCGTCGGAGGCCAGGTAGAGCGCCGTGCCGACGATCTCGTCGGGGTCGCCCCAGCGGTCCAGCGCCGTGCTCCGCCGCGCCTCCTCGTCCGTCGCCCACTCGCCGGCGACGTCGGTGAGAAAGCCGCCTGGCGAGATGACGTTGATCCGCACCTTGGGCGCGAACTCCTGGGCCAGGGCGATCGACATGGCGTTCAGCGCCGCCTTGGCTCCCGCATAGGGCGCGATCCAGGGCGAAGGCTTCAGCGCGCCGATCGACGAGACGTTGATGATGCTGCCGCCCTGCCCTTCGGCCATCCGGGCGCCGATCAGGGCGGTGAGGCGGAAAGGTCCCTTGAAATTGACCGCGGTCACCTTGTCGAACAGGGCCTCGCTGGTCTCCACGCTGGACGGCGCGACCGGCGACATCCCGGCGTTGTTGACCAGCACGTCGATGCGGCCGAACGCGGCCCAGGCGGCCTGGGCCAGGGCGTCGACCTCGTCCCAGCGCCCGACATTGCACGGCAGGGCCGCGGCGCGGCGGCCGAGGCTCGCGATCTCGGCGGCCATCGCCTCGCAGGCCTGCGCCTTGCGGCTGGAGACGATGATGTCGGCGCCGGCCTTGGCGAAGCCCAGGGCCATCGCCTGGCCCAGGCCGCGCGTGCCGCCGGTGATCAGAACCACCTTGCCGGTCAGGTCCAGGCCGCTCATGCCGCCGCCTCCAGATAGGCCGCCAGCTTGGCGCGGGCCGCCACCCGGCGCGTGGGCAGGTGTTCGCTCGGAAAAAAGCCGGCATGGGGCTGGACGCCGCGCGTCAGGGCCTTGGCCACCGACGACAGGTGCACCTCGGTCGGGCCATCGGCGATGCCGAACATCGCCGCCAGCCCCAGATACTTGCCGAACGCCATCTCGTTGGACGCGCCCAGGGCGCCGTGCAGGTGCATGGTCTTCCAGACGATGTCCTTGGTGATGTCCGCGGTCGCGACCTTGACCATCGCCACCGCCAGGCGGCCCTCGCGCCCATGCCCCAGGCCGGAGTCGAACATCCAGGCGGCGTGCAGCACCTGCAGGCGGAACTGCCGCAGCGCGATGGCGCTGGAGGCCAGGTCGTTCTGCACGCTCTGCAGGTCGATCAGCCGGCCGCCGGCCACCTCGCGGCTGACCGCGCGCTCGGTCATCATGTCGATCATCCTCTGGCAGACGCCGATCGCCCGCATGGCGTGATGAATGCGGCCGCCGCCCAGTCGCGCCTGGGCGACGGCGAAGCCCTGGCCCCGGCCGCCCAGCCGCGCGTTGTCGGGCAGGCGCAGCCCGTCGAAGCGGATATAGGGGTGGCCGCCAACACCCTCTGGCTCGCCGAAGAAGCCGACCTCGCGGACGATCTCCAGGCCCGGCGTGGCCTTGGGCACGACAAACAGGGTGTTGCGCTGGTGAGGTTCGGCGTCCGGATCGGTCACGGCCGCCACGATGATGAAGTCAGCATATTGCGCGTGGCTGGCGTACCATTTGTCGCCGGTGATCACCCAGTCGCCGCCGTCCGGCACGGCGCGGGTCTTCAGCCGCGTCGGATCGGCCCCGCCGGTCGGCTCGGTCATCGAAAAGCAGGAATAGACCTCGCCCGCCACCAGGGGCTCCAGGTAGCGCGCCTTCTGCTCCGGCGTTCCGAACGCCGCCAGGATCTCGGAATTGCCGCTGTCGGGCCCCTGGCAGCCGAACACCACCGGCCCCCAGTCGGTGCGGCCGAGGATCTCGTTGAGATAGAGCAGGTTGACCTGGCCGATCCCCGCCCCGCCGTCATGGGCCGGCAGGTGCGCCGCCCATAGGCCGCGCCGCTTGACCTCGGCCTGCAGCGGAGCCAGCGCCGCCCTCGCCGCCTTGTTGCTCCGGTCGTAGGGCGCGCTCATCGCGTCGAACACCAGGTCCATCGCCTCGACCTCCTCGGCGACGAAGCGGCGGACCCAGTCGAGCTTTTCCTCGAACGCCGGCACGATGCTGAAATCGACCATCGGCTTGTCTCCCTCAGGCTTGCCCGCGCGCCATCGCGCCGGCCTTGGCGGCCAGGCGCAGCACGAAGTTTTCGGAGTCCGCGGAGTTGGCCTGACGGCCGCTTTTGAAGCGCGCGTAGTGGCGCTCCATGATCACCGCCAGCTTGTACTGGGCCAGCACCATGTAATAGGTCAGATGCTCGACCGACCGGCCCGTCCGCTCGGCGTAATAATCGGCCAGCTCCTCGCGATAGGGGAAGTCGGCGGCGTCGAAATAGCCGGCCGGGTCGGGGTCGTCGCGCCCCCGAAAGCCGTAGCAGACCCAGCCCAGGTCCAGCAGCGGGTCGCCGACGGTGGCCAGCTCCCAGTCGATCATCGCCGCCACCTGGGCCGGCGCCGTGCGCTCGAACAGGCAGTTGGCGAAGCTGTAGTCGCCGTGGATGATCCCCGCCGGCGAGGCGTCCGGCGTGTTGGCCGACAGCCAGTCGGCGGCGTAGGCCAGGCCAGGAAGCTCCCGCCCCGCGTAGTTTTCGGTCTCGGCGTAGGACGCCAATTGGCTGCGCCAACGTTCGACCTGTCGCTCCAGGAAGCCCTCGGGCTTGCCGAACCCGTCCAGGCCGACGGCGCGATAATCGACCTTGGCCAACCGAGCGATTCCATCAACGAGGGCGAAGCCCAGGTCACGGCGGCTCTTGCCCGGTCGATCGAACGGCGCGGGCGGCGGCTCGCCGAAGCCCAGCCAGCCGTCGACCAGGGCCATCAGATAGAAGCGCACGCCGATCACCGACGGATCGTCGCAAGACGCGATGAAGCGCGGGTGCGGCACGTCCGTCCCGGCCAGGGCCGCCAGGACCCTCGCCTCCCGTCCGATGATCTTTTCGCTGTCGGGACGCGGCCGCTCCGGCGGTCGGCGCAGCACCACCTCGGGGCCGCCCCGTCGGATGGCCATGACCAGGTTGCTGGCGCCGCCGCTGAGCACCCGGACTTGCAGCGGCCCTTGGCCCACGCCCGGGGCATGGACGTCGAGCCAGGCCGTCAACCGGATCTGTTCGTCGCTTGTCATGGCTGGAAGTTGGGCGCGTCCCTGCCCGATTAGCAAGACTGACAGTCCACTAAATGGATGCTAGTCCATAACCCATCGAGTAAGCGATGTTCGCGTCTCGTCAGTCCGGATCCCCGCGTGAACGCTTCCAGCCCCGCCTCGAAAGCTCCCTCCCTTCGCGAGACTCAGCGCGCCGTGACCCGCGACCGTCTGCGCCAGGGCGCGCGGGCCGTGTTTTCCGAACGCCCCTACATGGAGGCGACCATCGACGAGATCGCCCTGCGATCCGGGGTCGCGCGGGCGACCTTCTATCTGCACTACGACAGCAAACAGACCCTGCTGCGCGACCTGCTGGTCGAGGACATGACCGCGCACCGGCGCCTCTATCATCGCCTCGCCGACCTGGGCGCCGAGCCCGCCCTGGCGGACCTGGAGCGATGGATCCGCAAGTACATGAAGGTCTTCAGCGATCGCCGCGCGGCCCTGTCGCTGTTCAATCTGGTGATCGGCTCGGACCCGGACTTCCTGACCGAAATCACCCGTGAGCGTGACGCGCTGTTCGACGACGTCGGCGCGCGTCACGCCGCCTTCAACTTCGGCCCCGATCGCGCCGGGCGCGGTCGGCGGATGGCCGCCCATCTTCTGGTGTTCAAGATCGAGCAGTTCTGCTTGCACGCCGCCTTCGTCGTCTGGCGGGCGGACCTCGAGGTC
>Ga0307515_10020044_pt1 | contig 11970 bp, 14 predicted proteins | sample 17_EM_MG_FD_194513 | JGI IMG/M metagenome (GOLD analysis project Ga0307515, IMG submission 194513) | Populus trichocarpa ectomycorrhiza microbial communities from riparian zone in the Pacific Northwest, United States - 17_EM | ecosystem: Host-associated > Plants > Roots > Unclassified | place...
ACAGTCCAGGCGCTTCGCGAGCGCGCGGGCGCGAACCACGCCGCCGACGTCGGGCGAGACGACCACGACGTTGCTGAGGTCATAGTGGCTCTTGATGTCGCGGGTCAGCACGGGCATGGCAAAGAGGTTATCGGTCGGGATATCGAAGAAGCCCTGGATCTGGCCGGCATGGAGATCGAGCGTCATGACGCGGTCGGCGCCGGCTTCGGTAATGAGGTTTGCGACCAGCTTGGCGGAGATCGGCGTGCGGCCGGAGGCTCGGCGATCCTGACGGGCATAGCCGAAATAGGGTAGGACGGCGGTGATGCGGCGGGCCGACGAACGACGCATCGCGTCGATCATGATCAGCAGTTCCATCAGATGGTCGTTGGCAGGAAAGGCAGTCGGCTGCACGAGGAAAACATCCTCACCGCGCACATTTTCCTGGATTTCCACGAAGATTTCCTGATCGGCAAACCTTCGAACACTGGCTTTCCCCAAGGGAACATTGAGATAGTTGCAGATCGCTTCGGCGAGTTGCCGGTTCGAATTGCCTGCGAAAACCTTCATTTTGGTCCGCCTGTTATGCGCTGATAGCCGCGCTTTTTAGTCAGCTTCCCGGTGAATGCAAGGGCAAAGGCGCCACAGGCTTTCATATTTATAAAAAGCTTGTGACTAACCGCCCTGGGTTTGCCGCCAGGAAGAGAATTCCGCGATGGTTTTCGAGGCGATCTGCTGCATCACCGAGGCCGGAACGCCCGCCCATGGATCGGTCGCGGCCGTCGGCACGCTTTCCTGTCCCTGGATGCGGTGCAGGCGGCCGCCGCCGCTGTCGAGAATATCCCAGACGTAGACTACGGTGACCTTGCCGTCGTCGCTGAAGGCGGAGAGATAGCCTTTGAGGATGTAATCGCTGCTGGCGTCGTTCGAACTCTTGATGGAAAGGCCGCGCGCACGTGCTTCAGTGCCAAGCTGGCGCGAGAGCGGTGTTACCGCCTGCACCGGCGCGCCGATGATCGGCAGGAAGCGCACGGTATTGCCGCGGGACGTGGACGAGCCGGGATTGAGGGCGGCGGTCTGCTGCGGCTGTTGCACTTCGGCCGTCTGTGCGGCCTGTGCGGGAGGCTGTTCGTCCGAGGCTGGCGGTGGTAGGGATTGTCCCTGGATAGGGGCTGAGGCGGCGGGCGAGGAGCCGTTCCTCGACAGGGCGTCGGCCTGATCCTGCATCGTCGTCGGGGGCGCGCCGGTACCGGGCCGATAGGTCTGTTGCGATTGATAACCGGTCTGAGCATAGGCGGGGTGGTAGCCACCCTGCTGCGGATTTCCGGCGAAGGCCTGTTTGGGCGCGCCAGCCAAACGCTCGGCCTCGGGCTGCGTCACCGGGCTTGACGGTGCGGCCCCGGAGGAATCGCCGATATCGACCAGAGGCGTCAGCGCATCGGTCGTATTACAGGCGGCAACCAAAGCCATGGCGGCGAGGAACGTGGGCGCAATTGCAGCTCGCATCATCCCTTGATCCGTCCTTCCCACAATCGTATCAGCGCCCCTCATGAATTTATGCGGGTGGGGGCGGTCGTCTGTCAATTCCGGATTCTCGCCGGTCAATCCTGGCGGGTCACTCTGTCTGATCAAAGACCGATGAAATCGAGCGGATGGCGGGAAAGCGCACGCGGCGCATCCGGCGTCGTCAGATAGGTCTGGCCGAGCGTCATCGCTGTTCCGGTGTCGGAATCGGCGATGATCATGTGCACGAAGAGCGACATGTTCGGCTCGATCGGCTGCGGATTGCCGACATGGAACATCTGATGCTCCATCCATGAGGGCGAGAAGCGGGCGCCGAGCGAGTAGCCGCAGGCATTCAGGCGATGGCGGGCAAGGCCGCGTTCATCGATGATCCGGGCGTGCATGTCGAAGACGTCGCCGAAGGTATGGCCGGGCTTCAGCACGGTCTCGATCGCTTCGATGGTTTCGCGGCAGGCATTGTAGAGCTCGCGGTGGCGGTGCGTCGGTTCGCCGACGATGATCGTCCGCATCATGGCGGCGTGATAGTGCGCATAGACGCCGGCCCATTCGAGCGTCAGCTGGTCGCTGGCGTCGAGCTTGCGGCGGCCGGCCTTGTAGCGGCAGAGCAGGGCATCGGCGCCGGAGCCGATGATGAACTCGTTGGCGGGATAGTCGCCGCCGCCGGAAAAGATCGCGCCTTGCATGGCGGCAAGGATATCGGCCTCGTCAGCACCTGACTTCGTCAGCCGCGTCGCGGCATCGAGCGCATCGTCGGCGAGAACGGCGGCGCGCTCGACATAGGCGATCTCCGTCGGGCTCTTGATAAGGCGCAGGCGGCTGACGAGATAGGAGGCATCGACGATCTGGCCGAAGGTGGTCAGCTGCGCGTCGAGCAGGCGGGCGACGCGACCGGTCATGCCGTGCGTATCGTATTCGACACCGATGCGGGTGCCGAGCAAGTCCATCTCGACCAGCAGGTTCTTCAGGTCGAGCGTCGGATCGGCATTGACGCGGTCGACCCAGATGTGGATGTCATCAAGGATCGAGGTGTGCCTGGCCTGGCGAAGATCGGCCGAGCGGGTGATCAGCGCCATAGTGCCGTCGCTCTTGACGACGAGCGTCTGGAAGAAACAGTAGCCGAAAGTGTCGTAGCCGGTCAGCCAGTACATGCTCTCCTGGGCGAAGAGCAGCAGGGCGTCGAGCTTTTCTTCCTTCATCCTCTCGGTGAGGCGCGCAAGCCGGCTTGCGAATTCGGCCTTTTCGAAGTGCAGTGCCATGCGGCTCAAGCCTCCCTGATTGATATCGCCGAAATCTGGCGGCCGTAATCCGGCTCCTTAAGATGTGTGGTCCTGCGGTAGGAAAAAAAGCGTTCGCTGTCGGGATAAGTGCAAAAGTCGAGGCTTTCGGCGCGTATGCCGGCTCGGGTCAGCCGGTCGATGGTCAGCGCCGGCAGGTCGAACATGGCGTGGCCGGGTTTTGCGGAAGGCATGAAGAAGCGCTCGTAATCCGGGTTCTCAGCGGTGAAACGCTCGACGAACTCAGGACCGACCTCATAACTTGCCTGGCTGATCGAGGGACCGAGGCAGGCGACGATGCTGCCGCGCTCGGCGCCGAGCGCTTCCATGGCGGCGACGGTATTTTCAAGCACGCCGGTCAGTGCGCCCTTCCAGCCGGCGTGGGCAGCACCGATGACGCGGTTATCTGGGTCGGCGAAGAGGATCGGACCGCAATCGGCAGCGAGCACGCCAAGCGCAATGCCAGGCGCGCGCGTCACCATCGCATCCGCTTCGGGACGGGCGCCGTCATAATCGGCGCCGATCGTCACGACATCGGGGGAATGGACCTGATGCACGGTTGCCAGCCGCTCGACTGGCAGGCCGAACCAGGCGGCGACGCGGCGGCGGTTTTCCATGACTTTCCCGCGCTCGTCGTTGGAGCCGAGACCGACATTGAGGCCGCGATAGAGCCCTTCGGAAACGCCGCCGGCCCGGGTAAAATATCCGTGGCGGATCGTGCCGCCCGTCGCTTCGTTCAGCAGCGCGCTTTCGATCGGTGCTGGAGAGGCCGCGTCCTGCATCTGTGATTCCGGGTTTTTTGAAGGATTTGGTGTCGTCCCGAGCGCATCGCCCATGCGGCGCGCTTCAAGTTCTTGTTTCGCTGGGATGTTGACCCAGCCGCGTGCGCCCGTCAATCCACCGGACGAAAGGGCATGAGATCGACTGCGGGATGGGAAACCGCCAGCACCTTGAAGAGTTCGCCCATCCGGCCTTCGCCGGCGCCGGCAAGCCTCTCGACCGCTGCCTGTATGACCTGCTGGGTGTGCGGCTCGCGGTCGCGGCCGAGGGCTGCGGCGCGGTCGAGGATGCCGAGGCCGGTGAGGAAATCGCCCTGATGCAGGGCGCCGTTCAGATAAACGCCGGCCGCAAGCGCCGTTTCGGCGAGCTGCTGGAAATCGACGTGGCTCGTCAGATCGGCTTCGCCGGGATGGGCGAGCGGCGGATCGAATTCATGCATGCGCACGGCCTGCAGCGTATCGCCGAAGCCGGTGACGAGATGGCCGTAGTCGATCGCGAGCGCCGTGCCGCCAAAGACGCGCAGCCTTTCGCAGATCGCTATCATCACCGCCTGGCGGGCTGGCGAGATCTCGAAAAGCGTGCCGACCGGCACGTTCTGCACCGGTTCGGGAAGAAGCGCGGGGTCGAGGCCGGCGACGCCGGCGGCGAAGGTCAGCTCGCCATCGGCATCGAGGCCGACCATGCGCTCGCGGAAACCCGTCGGCATCCTGACGAACTGGCGGATCGGGATCGCGTCGAACAGCTCGTTGGCGGCAATCAGCGTAAAGCCGGGGGGGATTTCGTCGAAGCCATCATGCCAGGTGATCTTCGCGCCGTAGGGTTCGAGTGTCTGGTTCTGGACGTCGCGCAGGCGCTCGCTGGTTTCGACGAGATGCACGGTCATTGCGTCGAGGAGCTGCGGGGCGATGCGGGAGATGACGCGCAGCATGTCTGATATCATCGTGCCGCGGCCAGGGCCGATCTCGACGAGGCGCACATCGGTCGGCGTGCCGTGGCGCTGCCAGGCATGGACGATGAAGACGCCGATCATCTCACCGAAGATCTGGCTGACCTCGGGTGCCGTGACGAAATCGCCGGAACGGCCGAAGGGCTCACGGGTGCGGTAATAGCCGTGCTCGGGGTCGGCAAGGCAGAGCGAGAAATAGTCGGTGACGCTGATCGGGCCGTTGGCCTGGATGATCGCCTTGATTTTTTCGCCGAGAGCGGTGGTCATATCGCGCGTCCTGCCGTCTTCAGAGCTGCAGCGCAGCCTGGCGGCGGGCTCGGAAAATCGCCCAGAGGCCGAGCAGGATCATCGGGAAGGAGAGCACCATGCCCATGGTCAGCCAGTTCGTGCCGAGGAGGTAGCCGAGTTGGGCGTCGGGCTCGCGGAAAAACTCGACGACGATGCGCGACAGCGCGTAACCGCAGACGAAGACGCCAGTGATGAAGCCAGGGCTCTTCAGCACGCGCATGCCGTAGACGAGGGCTGCAAGCACGAGAAGCAGGACGATGCCTTCGAGGCCGGCCTCGTAAAGCTGGCTCGGATGGCGGGCAAAGGGACCGCCGGCCGGGAAGACCACCGCCCAGGGAACGTCGGTCAGCCGGCCCCAGAGCTCACCGTTGATGAAATTGGCGATGCGGCCGAAGAACAGGCCGCAGGGCACGACGGTGGCGACGATGTCGAACAGGCTCCAGATCGGGATGGCGTTGCGGCGGGCAAAGAGGATCATGGCGATCGTCGTGCCGGTCAGGCCGCCGTGGAAGGACATGCCGCCATTCCAGATCTCCAGCGCACGAATGGGGCTGCGCAGGACGGCCGGAAGATCATAGAAGAAAATATAGCCGAGACGGCCGCCAAGGACGACGCCGAGGGCTGCCCAGACGATGAAATCGTCGAGCTGCACCTTTGTTATCGGCGAGGCATTGCCGGGCCAGAGGCTGTCATTGGCAGCGAGCCGGCGCGCATAGGCCCAGCCGAGCAGAATACCGGCGACGTAAGCCAGGCCATACCAGTGAATCGCCAGCGGACCGATCGCAAAGGCGATCGGATCGATATCCGGGAAAGGCATGATGGCAAGGAGATCGGCTGCTGTCGGCAAGGGTTTCCCATCCGTTGAGTTGCGCGGAACATGCCGCTGCGATCCGGGACGGTCAAGTCCATTATTCGTGATAGCTCATTGATGGCCAGTCTCGCGAGGCTTATCCCATGCAAAGCGCTTGCATCCACCCCGGCGAAGCCCTACCTCACTTCTTAAGGCCACAAAGGGCTTGAATTGACCTCATGCCAAGGGAGAAAAACGCCATGACGACCGGAACGAACCGCATCATGGACGAATTCGCCAAGCTGATGACCGATGCGGCGGGTGCCGCCCAGGGTGTCCGCAAGGAGATTGAAACCGCCGTCAACGCCCAGGCCGAGCGCTGGCTGAACAGCATGGATGTCGTCAAGCGCGAGGAGTTCGAGGCCGTGCGCGAGATGGCGATCAAGGCACGCGACGAGAACGAGGCGCTGGCCGCCCGCATCGCCGCGCTCGAGGCGAAGCTTGCCGGCGAGGGTCGCTAAATCCCGATAAGACACAGATGCGGCGTTGCCTTCATGTCACACGCCGCATCTTCCGTAAAAAAACCAGGTGAGTTTTCCACCTGTGGACACTGCCAAAAAAGCCAATTCGCAGAGTCGCTTATTCTCCCTTCTGAATTGAATTTCGAAGAGCCTTTCCACAGTGACCCGGCCCTATTTTCCCTTCAGGGGGCTGGCAGGTGGCAAGGGGCGCTATACACTGATTTTAAATGATGATTCGAAGCGACTTGGTAAGCTCCGGGCAGGTTATCTGCGTTAAGTCTGGCAGCGGTTCAACGATCATCCGAGTGGTGGTTTCCGGTATTTGCGTGTGTCTTTTCTTGTGTTCGTACACGAAGTTAGGCCGCATTCGTTCCGGTCAAGAAGGTGCTGCATGAACCTGATGGAATTTGAAGTCGAGCGTCAGTCGAACCCGGTCGACATGATCGAGTACGTTGCGTCAAACAACGATTGGTCGTTCGAACGGTCCGGCGAGGACGAGATCGCGATGACGGTCGAAGGTCGCTGGACGGATTACCATGTGTCCTTCTCCTGGATGGAAGAGTTCGAGGCGCTGCATCTTGGCTGCGCCTTCGATATCAAGGTGCCCGATATCAGGGTCAACGAGGTGGTCAGGCTGCTCTCGGCGATCAACGGGCAGGTGCTGATGGGGCATTTCGACCTCTGGCGCCAGGAAGATGTCGTCATCTTCCGCCAGTCGCTGCTGCTGGCCGGCGGCGCGGAACCCACGAACCGCCAGGTGGAGGTGCTGCTTTCCAGCGCGCTCGACACCTGCGAGGCCTATTTCCAGGCATTCCAGTTCGTCGTCTGGTCCGGCATGGATGCGACGAAGGCGATGGAAGCCGTGCTGTTCGAAACGGTCGGCGAGGCATAACATGCCGACGAATGTTTTCTCCTCGGCAAATCCCGTCGTCCTGATCGGTGCCGGAAACATGGGCGGGGCGATGCTCTCCGGCTGGCTGAAAAGCGGCGTTCCGGGCTCGGCCGTCATCGTCGTCGATCCTGGCCCGTCGCCGGCGATGCTGGCGACGATCGGCGAGGCGGGCGCGACGCATCTCACCGCGCTTCCAACGGATTTGAAGGCAAGCGTGCTGTTCCTCGCCGTCAAGCCGCAGGTGATGGAGACGGTGCTGCCGACGGTGAAGAGTGCCGTCGGGCCTGATACGGTGGTCGTCTCCGTGGCGGCCGGCAAGACGCTCGGTTTCCTCGAAAGACTTCTCGGCGAGGCCGCCATGGTGCGCGCCATGCCGAACACGCCCGCCATGGTCGGGCGCGGCGTCACCGGCGCCTTTGCCAATGCCGGCGTGAACGATCAGCAGCGTGAACGCGTCCATTCCCTTCTGCGTGTCTCGGGCCCAGTCGAATGGGTGCCTGCGGAGGCCGATATCGATGCCGTGACGGCGCTTTCGGGCAGCGGTCCTGCCTATGTGTTTTATCTCGTCGAATGCATGGCGGAAGCAGGACGTAAACTCGGCCTGCAGGCGGACCTCGCCATGCGTCTTGCGCGGGAAACGGTCGCGGGGGCTGGTGAACTCCTACACCAGTCCCCCGACGACGCGTCGCGGCTGCGTCAGAATGTGACCTCTCCCGGCGGCACGACGGCAGCGGCGCTTGCCGTGCTGATGGCCGAGGACGGCATGCAGCCTCTGTTCGATGCAGCACTTGCGGTGGCGCGCAAGCGGGCCGAAGAACTGGCCGGCTGACGGAGACGACATGTCCGAAGAGATCACCTATGCCGATTTCGAGCGCGTCGATGTCCGTGTCGGCACCATCATCGAGGCCAGCCCCTTTCCGGAAGCGCGCAAGCCGGCGTTCAAGCTGCTGATCGACTTCGGCCCTGACATCGGCAGGAAGAAATCCTCAGCGCAGATCACCGTGCATTATACTCTCGAAAGCTTGATCGGCCGGCAGGTGCTTGGCGTCGTCAACTTTCCGCCGCGTCAGATCGGACCGTTCCGTTCGGAAGTGCTGACGCTGGGATTCGAGGACGAGAACGGCGCGATCGTGCTTGCCGCGGTCGAGCAGCCGGTGCCGAACGGCCGAAAGATGATGTGAGCGGGCGCAGCGCAGCTTCGCCGCCCATTCTCCACGTGTTCAGATTTCCTTGAGGAACGGATTGCTCCGCCGCTCGTCGCCTATGCGGCTGCCGGGGCCGTGGCCGCAGATGAAGCCGACGGCGTCGCCGAGCGGCAGGACCTTGTCACGGATTGAATCGAGAAGCTGGCGGTGGTTGCCGCCGGGCAGATCGGTGCGGCCGATCGAGCCGTTGAAGAGCACGTCGCCGAGATGGGCGAAATTCTGGGCGCGGTTGAAATAGATGACGTGGCCGGGGGCATGGCCGGGCGTGTGATAGACCTCGAATTCATGGGTACCGAATGAGATCTTGTCGCCATCCTTCAGCCAGCGGTCGGGCACGACGTTGCGCAATCCTGAAATGCCATATTTTTCAGCCTGGGTTTCGACCCGCTGCAGCAGCGGCAAGTCATCCTGATGCGGACCGACCACGTCGACACCCAGGGCTTCCTTCAATTCCCTAGCGCCGCCGGCATGATCGAGATGGCCGTGCGTCAGCCAGATTTCCTTGATGGTCAGGCCGTTCTCGGTGATCGCCTGCAGGATGAGCGGCACGTCGCCACCGGGATCGACGACGACGCCTTCCTTGGTATCGGCATCGAAGAAAATGGTGCAGTTCTGCTGGAAGGGTGTCACCGGAATGATGCCGGCCTGGAGCATGCCCATAAGCGCCTCGCTTGGTGTCTCGGGTGCTTCGGTATAGTCCGAAACGAGGTGGCAAGGACAGCCGGAATCTTCTGCTTCTGCGGTGCGCCTCACGGTAAAATGACGCACTGCAACAAGAGTTTATGCGTCTCGCCGCCATCGTCACAGCATGGAAAATTTTAGTTTTATCCAATTTTTTCAGCTGGTTGCGTGAAATCTCCCGAGAGTGGCGTTTCGCCAGGCGGAACACATGGGAACATCGTGGAAGCCCACGCGTTGTCAGCCCATCGAAACCAAGGAGACGCTCAAATGACCTTGAAGAGAAACATTCTGCTGGCGGGAGCCGTGCTCCTGGCGAGCGGCGGTCTCGCGCAGGCGGAGATGATGGCGACGACGGTCGACGACCTCAACGTCCGCGCCGGCCCCGGCCCGCAATATCCCTCGGTCGGCCTTGCCACGCGCGGCTCGTCCGCAGTCCTCGACGGCTGCATCGAAGGCAGCCGCTGGTGCCGTGTCGACGTCAACGGCATGCGCGGCTGGGTCTATGCCGATTACCTCCAGGTCGATCAAGGCGGCAGCCCTGTGATCGTCCAGCAGAATCGTGCCGAGATCGGCGTTCCCGCTGTAACCTATGAGTCGACATCAAGCGTCGTTCCGGCCGAGCCGCAACCGGCGCCGGGCGATGAGTTGCTCGGCCCTGTCGGGAGTGTCGAGGCAGTCACGCCGCCGGAGACCGTGCGCACCTATATCGACACCAATCCGGGTGAGACGGTGCGGCTCGGTGGCGATGTCGTCGTCGGCGCGGAAGTGCCTGATGATGTCACCTTCCAGTCGATCCCGGACTACGAATATCGCTATACAAGGATCAACGACCGGCCGGTGCTTGTTGATCCAGGTACCCGCCGGATCGTCTACGTCTATCAGTGACATGATCGGCAAAATGCAAACGAGGCGGTTGTCAGGCCGCCTCGTTTCCGGCCTAACCTGCTTTCAACTCGACTCCCGTATGGGTTGATTTTTCCTCACGTTTTCCTCCAGAATATGATAAAATACTAATATGCCGAAGGTCGGCATGGATCGGCGATCGGGGAGATCGCCAGAGGAGGAAATCATGGAAGCGCTACTTCCGCTCATCACACAACTGATTGCCGGTGCAATCGGCGGCAACGCCGCCAGCGCGGCCTTGAAGCAGCAGGCGATCAACACCGTCGCCCGCACCATCGCAGGTGCGATCGGCGGCGTCGGCGGCGGCATGCTGCTCAGCATGTTCGGTGGAGAAGCGGCTATGACTGGCCTGATCGCCGACGGCATCGGCGGCCTGATCGGCGGCGGCATTCTCTCGACCCTCGCAGGGCTTGTCATGGCCCGGGCGCGGTAGAGTAAACAGGCCCGGCGGGCGATTGCCTACAGCGCCGCGCGTCCTTTGAGACGCGCAAAGGACGCTGTAGCACTTTGAATTGCTGCCTAATTTTTATCCTTAAATCGATTCCGATTTAAGGAATTATGCAGTAGCCGGACCGATTGCGTGACGGATCTTATTCGGCGGCGATCGTCGCGGCCGGATAGGCCTCTTTGATGTAGTCATTTCGGAAGCCGGGAAACTCGGCCGCCTCAGTGACTTGGCCGCGATCATCGAGCATCATCGCATCGGCGTAGCCCTTGGCTTCGGCGGCATGCTCGGAAATGGTGCAGATCATGGAGAGACCGGCGGCCTTGGAGGCGCATGGCGCTGTCTTCGAGTCGGGGCGGCGGCGTCCGGCGATATCCAGGCGGAAGCCATCCCTAAACTCCTCCGGCGCTTGCATACGCCATATCTGTTGATTGTTGTCCCCATTACGTTTTATCCACAGACGCAAGGGGAAATTGCGTATTGCGCCGGAGTGTCGGGCGGGCCTTAGTTTCCGGGGAAATGCCAAGGAGATGAGAGACCGTGCCGGGCTCACGCAAAGTTCGAGGAAGCTGGTAGTGACGTAAATTTATGTCAATAGAGCTGACATATGTTTGCGAAAGTTTCCCGGAGCGCGCGGAAAGAGAAAGGAAATGCCGAGTGCCACGACAGACCGGCCCGAAAGCGGGCAAGCCCGAGCCGCTGGCCACGCCGATGGAAGACATTGGGATCATCGATTTCGAGATCATCGAACTGTTCTTCTTCGCCTATCGCGACTTCGTTTCCGATCCTGACGCCATCCTTGAAAAGAGCGGCTTCGGCCGGGCGCATCACCGCGTCGTGCATTTCGTCAATCGCAATCCCGGTATGACCGTGGCCGATCTTCTGGAGACGCTGAAGATCACCAAGCAGAGCCTTGCAAGAGTGCTGAAACAGCTGATCGATTCAGGCTATATTCGCCAGGTGACAGGCCCCGAGGATCGGCGGCAACGCAAGCTCTATCCGACCAAATCGGGGCGGGAGCTGGCACTTGCCCTTGCCGAGCCGCAATCGCGCCGCATTGAGCGGGCATTCGAAGGGGCTTCTGCGGAGGCCCGAGAGGGCGTAAAGGCATTCCTCAGAGGCATGCGGGACAGACAAAGGGCGGATTAGATGGCGGTCAAGACAGGCATTTCCGACGATGCAGCGCATCTGCTGGTGGTCGATGACGATTCCCGCATCCGTGCGCTGCTCAATCGCTACCTCGCGGAGAATGGCTTTCGGGTCACCGTGGCCGCCGATGGCGCCGAGGCGCAGCGCAAGCTCGCCGGCCTCGATTTCGATCTCATCATCATGGACGTGATGATGCCCGGCGAATCCGGCATCGACGTCACCCGCGGGCTTCGCGCCATCAAAAACGTGCCGATCATCATGCTGACGGCGCTGGCGGAATCGGGCAATCGCATCGAGGGCCTCGAGGCGGGCGCCGACGATTATCTCTCCAAGCCTTTCGATCCGCGCGAACTGGTGCTGCGCATCAACAACATCCTGCGCCGCAACGTTTCCGGCGACGCGCTGAAGATCGAGCAGGTCATGTTCGGCCCTTACACCTTCTCGCTGACACGCAAGGAGCTGAAGAAGGCGGCCGAAGTGATCCGGCTCACCGACCGCGAACAGGAGATCATGCTGCTCTTTGCACGGCGCGCCGGCGACACCATCCCCCGCCACGAGCTGATCGGCAACGACACCGAAGTCGGCGAGCGGAC
>Ga0307515_10020045_pt1 | contig 11969 bp, 17 predicted proteins | sample 17_EM_MG_FD_194513 | JGI IMG/M metagenome (GOLD analysis project Ga0307515, IMG submission 194513) | Populus trichocarpa ectomycorrhiza microbial communities from riparian zone in the Pacific Northwest, United States - 17_EM | ecosystem: Host-associated > Plants > Roots > Unclassified | place...
TTCCAACTCAAATTCAGCAAAAACAACTCGGATGAGAATAGGAACTCACATCTGGCTTCCGTATCCTGACGTACAAAGCCATACCACAGCCAACTAGGAGCAATATTCCAAGGGAGACTCCGATCTTTTTTGATCTTGAATACAATACCCAGACTCGCAATAGAAGGATAACTGTAACGACACACTATCAGCACATGCTTCCAGTGCTTGAACTATGACATACGTTCGACAGTGGCAAAGTTGAGCTTGAGAACTTAATTAGCTTTTATCTCAGGTAGTAATCATTGCCCTCACCACCAGTAACGCAGCAATTACTGGGTTTAGGAAGCATATCTGAGACATGGCTATTGATTAGTTCCCGGTAAAGGGCATATTATCGCAGACTCACCGATGGCCGTGCGAACTCCAACGAATAGAAACGAAGGGCGAGACTAATTATAGATAAATAGCGGTTCTGTAAGGCGCGTTATAATAGTCCACCATTCGAAAGTAACGTGGCGCACGGCAAAAAATAGAAGCTTTGCCATTGAGAATCGCGGTGCTACCCGCCAAACGAAGTCGAGCTCATCCTCAAATGTCATGATGTAGTCTTGCGAGAATGAGAAAGGATTAAATGGCGAAAGGCGGTGTCTCACCATAGAGAAGCAGAATAACTGCTCCGAGCAGCAGCTTCCATGTAGGTTTAGCAACCCTGACAGACTCAATTTGTCAGGAGAACGAACCCGTTTTCCAGTCAGGTTCTGCTGCCTAAAGAACAAAAGCTCCTCATAAGATACACCGAGCCCTTCAAGGGATTGAGAGGATTCGCTATAAAGCTGGGAGGTCATCGGGAACATGTGCGGACGGAGACACGGATAGACGCCTAGGGTCATGGGCACTGTCCAGAGGTATCCATGCCAGCCTATTTGTCGCTATGCTAGTGTGGCTTGGACGCGCGCTTCTATGGACTGGTCCGATCCGCTTTGTTGCTTCGACTTCCTTTCCATGTCTTGTTTAGAATATACTCGAGTCATCTTACGTTTGGCCTCCATAAAGTCTTAGAGGATATGTGAAGATCATTTCTTCATCATGGAGGAGAAAGCTCAAATTAATATCCAATCAGTTGCGTATACCCAGATGAATTATACATAAACGGATAGAGCATCAGCAGGCACATGGACACGTACACCTTGTCACTGGTATCTGCCATGTTTTAAAGAACGTAATGAACAATCCAGAAAGACGAATAAGGGATCAGGAGAAATGAGAATATGCATGTCCAACCGTTCTGTAGTCAGATGATTTGGGCTGGTGCTAGATGGCCTGCTCGCGCCGGTTAAAGTCCACTTCTTCCATTGCTACATCCGACGCTTCGTAGTGGGACGAAACCACCGACGAAACCACCGCAAAGGTTGAATTCTGTTCCCTAAATTGACTTGAAGGACAGAGTTCGAAAACCGGCTTGCTATTCACGGTGACAATGGTTGTGTTACCGAACTCTTCCATATAACACAGACCCCTGAGGCTGAGTACCAGTCGATTGGTAGCGATGCATGATATGCAGCTGACGATACTAAGGGATGGTTTGAACATCAGCACCGAATTTCGGACTATTTAAAGGCAGGCGGTAGGCTTGAGTCCATAAAGACTCACCTAGAGACCATGATAGGCCAGGTGAGCGGCTTCAATGAAATCAGAGCGAGAATAGTCACAAAGCCAGGCATTAATTGACATACAGATGTACTTATCACCGCCACAAGTGAGAAGAGGACCACCATTGTAATTGTGAGGTAGTATGCGGTACCGCTGTGGGGATTGTCAGGGTGTGTCTCCCAGTGCCCTATCTATCGAAGGTGTTTCTCACTGCATTAATAGGGCCGTGAGTATTGGGGTTGAAAGTGACACCGTCCAGGTGGTGTAGGCTTTCCACATCACCATGGAGAATGAGACAGCCTTGCATACTCGATAAGTACAGCATTAGAAGGACTCAAGAACACCACTTACGTCGACAACGAGGACGATAAGAAAATCAAAGAACTACCATAATGAGTGGGTACATATACCAGGAGAATCAGAGAGACGGACATATTCTAAGTTTGTTTGTGAGTAGATTGATAATGCTTTGACAGCCTTACTTACCAGCTGTGCTGGCCCTCGGACAGATCGTCAAAGAAAGAGGTGCTAAGTATGAAGGGAAGAATATCAGTTCCATAGTAGATGGATGAGGTAGAGGCTGGTACCCACGGTGTCGAAACCGATGCGCCAATGCAATCTTCCAACAAAAACTCAACAAAATATCTTGGGTGAGGATAGAAACTCACATCTGGCTTCCGCACCCTGAGGTAGAAAGCAGTGCTCACGCCAGTTATGAACAGTGTAACAAGAAAGATCCCTAACTTCTTGGATCTCGAGTACAATACCCAAACTCGCAATAGAAGGATCACTACAACCACCTATAGTCAGTACGTGCTTTCAGTGTTTGAGCTATGACATACTCTCGACAATGACATAATTGCACTTGAGGACTAAATTAGCTGGACCTCAAGCAGTAATGAAATTTCCCACCACTAGTAAACCAGCAAATATCGAGTTTAAAACGCATATCTAAGACAGGTGTATTGCTTAGCTTCACCATAAAGGGCATAATATTGCGGATTTACTGAGGGCTGTGCGAACTCGAAGGAGTAGAAACGAAGGGCAAAACTAATTATGGATAAGTAGCGGTTCTGAAACATCCATTAGAATGGTCCGCCATTCGACAGTCACATGGCCTACCGCATAAAAAAGGAGTTTCGCCATTGAGAATCGCGGTGCAACCCGCCAAACGAAGTTGAGTTCATCCTCGAATGTCATGATGTAGTCTTTCGGAAATAAGAGAGGATTAAATAGGAAGGAGCGGTGTCTCACCATAGAGAAGTAACATAAACGCCCCGAGCAGCAGCTTCCATGTAGGTTTAGCAATCCCGAAAGACTCAATTTGTCAGGAGAACGAACTCTTTTACCAGTCAAATGGTTTTGTCCATAGAACAAGAGCTCCTCGGATGTTACACCGGACCCATCAAGGGGTGGTGGGGATTCGCCATACAGCTGGGAGGTCATCAGGGAAGGTGTGCGGAAGGAGGCATGTTTCGCTGTTTGGTCGTGAAAAGAGACGCGTAGAAGTCCTCGGGCATGTCGCGCGCCGGTTGGCACTGGAGTCTTTGGCGCCGGACTCTCCAGTCAGATTGCTTTCTTAGGAATATAACGCCAATGGCTTGGTAGCTTGGTGGTTTTGGTCGGATTGGCCGGCGCCTGATGGTACAGCTAGTGCGCGCATGGTAATACCACGCCGAGTTTAGCTCGACAGTTTCAAAGGGCCCTCATCTAATAAGGTCTCGCTGCCTGTTCATTGTCTGGAAGAGGACATCAGCATAAACCTAAAAAGTTTAAATTACGAATGCGCCTGTTTGTTGCTTTGTCTCCAACTTGGGACTTGCATCCAAAAACGGGAATCGTCAAGGTTACGGTGCGTAGCAGTATAATCAAGCATCTAGCGGGTCCTTCCCTCCATTCATTTATTGCACCAAAAGCACCCACGGTCCGCACCGGGTCTCCCGCCCAGATGTTAGTGCTATGATTTTTGAGGAAAGGCAAATATCGTGACCATCGAGATTGGTGCGTTTCTTCTCCTGGGCCAATCTCGACTCCTTACTTTCTCGCCCACAAATTGGCATGGATTACTCATTCACAGCTCAATGCTGCGCACCTCGAGGCATCGTCGGAGTGATGCAGATGGACACCCCATACTGCTCACTTGGAAGTGGTGGAGGGCGTGTGGCGTTTGCAATCCACTCCCTCACCTGCTGGCGACCCAGTATTAGTTTCTCCCTCTTTGGGCCCGACAGCAGCCTTTATTATCACCAACCACAACGCAGTCTCGATCACATATAAATGCACGCATAAGATGCTTGCGTTAATCCCGACCACCTCCCTGCTCTCGAATATATGTTTGATCCCGCTGTCTTACCTCCCTCACCGACCACGCCTTAATGGCTGGAAAATATAGCCTTCTACCGTATCTATTGGACGAGAAGACCAACGAGGGGATGAAATGGGGGCCCGTCAGACAGATGACCCAAACAAGTGAGTGTTTTCACTGTTGCGTCGACTTTCAGACAATAAGTGGTCCCATCCTCATAGTGAGAGTCATAGGTTGATTGAGCTCTTTCATCGTGTCTATCAAGCTTGATTGAACCTTTGTGCTCAATACAAGAGCGCAAACCGAGTGGCCCGCGTGAGGGAGCGGTCCATAGTCTTTTCAGAACGTTATAGCTGAAGGGTCGTAACTTGTCACAAAATTTCGCAGACAAGCAAAGCGTCTGAAGGTGATATCCGAGGGTAAGGAGGGTAATTGAATCCACACCCGAAGGGCGTACGGTACTCCAGGTGGAAGGAGGCATGCACCCGAATCTGTCCATTCATGTCACTCAACCTTTAACCACGAAACAGGTCTTAAACGCGCATTGTTTGCCTATCGCGAGCCGTCAAGAGCTCAGCTGCGGGACTCATAATTATCTTCCAAGTCATAGGATTCGTGGGTGTATATTATTCGAAGAATCAATCATCCCAAAGGCGTACAGCGGGTTCTCTACTCTCTGGCACCCGAGTCTCTGCTCAACTCCCGCTTTCTGGGCGTGTAGCAACCTCTCTGGGTTCACAGCATCTCTCGGCCTTGTTAGCACCCTTTTCAAGAGACTGTCCTATTTTGAAGTTGGGTACAGCGGTGGAAAACGAGAATTATAACAGGGCTCAAACAGGCGGTCTAGCACCTAACCCAATCATGTACGGCCTGCTAAAGAGCCGGTGACATGCATAACCTGAAACAATTCTTCTCAGAAGGTATCCATTACATCATTCTCAAGCATGGAAGATACTCAACAGAGCGGCGTTTTATGCCCCAACGGCTCGTGTCCATATATACAACTCATCTAATGAGCAAACGAGGTTTTTCATAAATTTCGTATTGTCCATTTTGTGATGGAAAAACGTGTTCGCCTCTTGGACCTGGACTACCATGAGTTCGACCTCAATTGGTGATTACCGTTTGTTGATCACGATGCAACCCGTCCTTAATATACTGGGCACCTAGCGCTTCTTTCTGTATACAACAAAACGGGCCTCCTGGAGCTCGCTTCGGGACTGCAAACTTTGGGGGTACGCTTGTTGGGATCGGGCGGTACAGCGAAGAAGATTCGTGATGCAGGAATCAAAATCGAGTACTGGTCCTGTCTTTTCTTTCTAAAGTGCAAATTTATTGACCCTCCACTTACAGAGACATTTCGGACGTCACAAAGGCTCCCGAAATGCTAGGTGGGCGCGTCAAGACTTTGCATCCGGCTGTACATGGAGGTAATTTTTTCCAACCTGGCGGGTTATACAACTTCTCATACCAGATAGGGATTCTGTCGCGATCTATTCCATCCGATCTCAAGGATCTCGAGGATAATGGCATTGCACCAATCTCAGTTGTTGTGTGCAACTTGTACCCATTCACCGAAACGATCGCCAAACCCAACTGCACCTTACCCGATGCGGTTGAGGAGATCGATATTGGTGGTGTAACGCTCCTTCGGGCAGCCGCGAAGAATCACGATCGCGTAGTGGTCCTATCGGACCCGAACGACTATCAAGAGTTTTTGGCAGCGTGGACGACAGGCAATGGAAATGTCGGCGCGTCCTTGAAGAGAAGGCTAGCGCTTAAAGCCTTCGAGATGACAGCCGCGTACGACGAAGCTATCAGCGGCTATTTCCGGCAGCAGTACTCGTCTACTAATTCGACCGATGATCTTCTGTCTGGACCGATCCAACGTTTGCCTCTGCGGTATGGTGCGAACCCCCACCAAGCACCTGCTCAAGCCTTCGTCGCCGGAAAGCCGCTGCCATTCAAAGGTCGGGCCGTACCGGAGGTGATAGTACCATACCTTACTCAATATTTCTCATAGTTCTCTGCGGGTCGCCAGGCTATATCAATTTGCTCGACGCGTTGAACTCATCTGCCCTCGTCAAGGAGTTATCTGAGGCCCTGCAACTTCCTGCAGCCGCATCCTTCAAACACGTATCTCCGGCTGGAGCAGCTGTTGGCATCGACCTCAACGATGTCGAGAAGCAAGTTTACGGTGTCGATGACTTGAAGGAACCTTTGACCCCTCTTGCGAATGCATACGCTCGTGCTCGTGGTGAGTGACAATCACTGAACTAACAACAAGCCTTGAGTTTTTCCCAGGTGCCGATCGGATGTCTTCATTCGGCGATTTCATTGCACTTTCTGCTCCATGCGATTTGGCAACCGCAAAGATCATCTCACGGGAGGTCTCTGATGGCGTAGTGGCTCCGGGATATACTCCTGAAGCACTCGCTGTCCTTCAGAAAAAGAAGGCTGGCAAGTATTGCGTCTTGGAGGTGAGCCACAAGGTGAAAAGGTCGCTTGACCACTATGGTTAACACACATACATAGATGGACCCTTCATACGTACCCGACAAGATTGAGACTCGTCAAGTTTACGGAATTTCACTACAGCAAAACCGTAATGATGCCAAGATCGACCGTAGTCTATTTACAAACATCGTAACCAAAAGGAAAGAAGTAAGTCGAGGTGATTCCAGGATCACTAGAAATCGCCTCATCCACATCTAGGTGCCCGAAAGCGCCATTAGAGACATGATTGTCGCCACACTTGCACTCAAATACACGCAATCTAACTCCGTCGCTTACGCCTATCACGGGGCTATTATTGGTCTTGGTGCGGGTCAACAATCGCGCATCCACTGTACCCGTCTTGCCGGATCCAAAGCCGACAACTGGTGGCTGCGTCATCATCCGCGTGTCCTGTCGCTTCCGTTCAAGCATGGTACAAAGAGGGCTGATAAGTCCAACGCCATCGATCTGTTCGTCAGTGGCGAACTCGACGGCGTAGAGGGGGAGGAAAGGGCCCAGTGGGAGAGTCTATTCGACCATGTTCCAGAGAAGCTCAGAGATTCAGAAAAGAAGGAATGGCTGAAGAAGCTCCAGGATGTCGTTTGCTCGAGCGACGCCTTTTTCCCCTTCTCAGATAACGTGCACCGGGCTGCGAGGAGCGGCGTGACATACCTGGCAGCCCCAAGCGGGAGTGTGATGGACCAGGAATGCATCAGGGCCGCGGATGAGCATGGAATGGTGTTTGCGCACACCAACTTGCGGTTGTTCCACCATTGAACACAATGGCGCGTTTCAACCTGGAGAAGCGAAAGCAAAATGTACATACAATATTGGGTTGTGAAGAAACGCTCGAATTAGGAGTCAGGCTTTGGTACCGATTGATCGTGTGTCATGGGCTTTGGCGCCGGATTGATGACTAGAATTTGCACGTTAGCTTTCAACTCTGCTCGATTGGTGGCGGGCCATACGGTTCCAGCTCTAGGATACTCTACAAGAATGTCTTCATCACACAACAAGGACCGAAGTGGAAAGGGTCGAGGAAGAGGGTCTGGTGGGCGTCGCGGAGGACGACACAACGACCCAGACGTCGAATTATCAAAGACTTTATCTTACATTCTGAGACATGGCGCACAGAGAGAAGGTCTTGCGATCCGGAGCGACGGCTTCGTGAAGCTGGACGACTTGGTGAGTACAATCCCGGAGGCTCTCCATTTATCTCTCTCCAATTGGGGCCTAAAAGCCTACCGAAACTGACTCGTTGTCCTCTACATGATTGGTTTGCGTTAAGTTTCTCCGACCCAAGCTCAGGGGTGTAGATTTAAACGCTGTGAAGCACGTCGTCCAAACTAGCGAAAAGCAGCGCTTTACACTCTTATTTGTTCCAGAAGAAGTGGAAGGCCGCCAAGGAGTACCTGTACAAATTCCCGCCGGACCCGAAACTGAGCAAATTTCCACCCCCGACACTGTGGGTGTTGCCGAGGGCAGTGTCAGTGGCGATAAGGGGAAATTGAAGGAGTCGGTAAATGATATCACCTCGGGCCCTGGTGTCTGGTGGATCAGGGCAAACCAAGGGCACACCATCAAGGTGACTCCTCCGATTAAACTTCTTCAGATTCGTATCTCATGGCCACTGCCCGATTCTAAAGGTGGATGATCTTGAACTCACACCAATAAATGACCCTGCTGAAGTACCCATCGCCATCCACGGTACCGACTTGTCCGCGTGGAACAAGATAGGTAAGACCCCAGCTCCTTCACTTACCATTTGAAACTAAATGCGTGGTCATTAGCTAAAAAAGGACTGTCTGTCATGAAACGGAACCACATTCATATCGCCATAGGTCGTCCTGGTGCATCGGGTGTTTTGAGTGGTGAGTATCCACCGTGTACACTCATGGATAGCACAAGGATATCTGATTAAACCTTTTCTGGATGATTTCATTTGCGGCTGCCCTACAGGTATGCGAGCGAAATCCGAAATTCTCATCCACATTGACATGGCGAAGGCAATGGGAGATGGCATCAAGTTCTACCGATCATCAAACAACGTCATTCTCACCTCAGGAAACGAGGAAGGCTTCCTCCTGAAGGAATATTTTTCGGTCGTCGAACAGCGGCATGGCACAAACCTGTTGATAATTCATGGCACACCTGTTGATAGTGCATGGGGAACCGCCTGAACCTATTGATTGGTATTGGCGAGTAGCCCTCGTTTGTGTGATAGAAGGCAATGAAATGTGACGTGTGTTTTGTTTGTCCGAGCCACTTGACACTTTTGGACACGTCCTCCATTTCGAGCTAGCACTCCGACACTCTTGAAGGGTAGAATCGTCTTTAAACGGGCATCTGACTGCGCCTACGAACCTTTCCTGTCTCGTGTGTTGTCGTGCACTTCTTAAGAACGTACCAGTGGCACTTACCACCCGCCCACGTAGCCAATTGCGCAACCACATATACAGAACGGCGCCATGCCTTCACTCTCTTCTCCTCATTCGAACCAGGTGAGAATAATTTCCATCTTTCGCCGACACGTTGCACACTCAACCATCCCCTATCCCAATAGGCTCGTCGTAACCACCTATTCTATCGGTTATCTCAGGCTGTGATACTATCATTATTTATCTTCGGTGTAGCAGCCACGAGCAATGGGGAAGGAGTGCAGACGACCACCTCCGTCGCTGAACCCTCCCAAACCCTTGACCACCTCGTCTCCGAAGGGCACTCTATTCTCTCTAGTGTCACTACCGAATCCGTAGACGCCAGGACCACCATCGTAGATGATCACACGAACCACACACTCGTTGTGAACGATGTCCCTATAGACCCTCTCGACCATTCTTTAACCGAAACCGTTCAAGAAGTTGTCGCCGAATCCAACACCTCCGAGGACAAGGATACCCTCGAGGACTTCCTTGCGGAGCTCTTCCAGAACCCCGAGAGCGAGTCATCTGCCGAACCTGCCGAACCAGTGCAGACACCAAAAACTCTAACGCCAGAGGAGATTGCTGAACGGAAGCGTCTCCTCAAGATCGAAACGCACGAAAAACGCATTGAGATCACCGGACGGCATACCCAATGGGAAGCGCGGCTTGAAGAACGGGGCAAGGAATTACTAGCAGCGCTTCTCAAGCAAGTTAAGGAGCTCCGCGCTCATGTGTCCAGTGACGTGAGCAACAACGAAGAAATTTCGAAGTTGCTCATTGGGTATGAGAACGAGGCCAACAAGGCGATCAAGGGAGTTGAAACGTTCTTTGAGAAGCGTATAAAGATTGGGAAGAAGGTCGAAGAGAGCGTGGTGAAGACTTGGGAGGATATACTAAGGAAGGTGGCGAAGAAAATTGATGACAAGGAGCGCGAGGTGGAAAAAGAGATCGCGGAGTACTACACCTCTTACATCAAGGAAGAAGTGGAACATGCAAGTACTCTTCTCTTGATTCATTTGACTCCCCAAAGCTTATATAATCCTTCATATCTAGGTGGAAGCAGCTATCAAGCGCGTTGAAAAGTTTGCTGATGATGCCCAAGCAGACCTAGGAATGGACTATGCATGGCTAGACGACGTTAGTGTGAAAGACTGGACAAGGTATCATGGCCTTGGAAAGAGTACGTTTGAGGGTGTTCAGTTCCTGCGACCTTCGCTAACATAATGTCCGTAGCGGCGAAGCGCTGGGCGGATATCTACCGCTCCGTCTTTAACTCTACACACCCAGAGCTCTCTAGTAATGAGGTTGACATATCCCTCGACAAGTTCCAAGTCGCACTTCAGGACATCGGCGCTGGTTTCGACCATGTTCTTGGGAACTTGCAGCGGAAATCTGAGCGAATTTTCGATGGTGATCACAATATAGAGGACATACCGGGCTTAGGGGAAGAGGGGGTTGTAGTTCCTCAGGAAGAGGCCGCAGAGAGTACGGCTCAAAAAGGCGAAGAAGAGCCAGTCATGGAGCTTGGTGGTGGGTCAGCAGCCACGGTACCAGTTATACAACATGAGGAATTGTAGTCAGTCTCACTACTCGGCTGGATTTGTATTTAATGCACAATTTGTCTATTCATGCGTAACAAGTTTGGTCTCCATTCATCCTGTGGTTGAGAAATGTTTGTCATACAGAGGATCGCAACATTTAAGTGAATCTCGCAACGATATCCTCAGTCAGCCCACGACCGGTACCCTTCTCTCTCCGATACAACTTCAAGTCACCACTCACGTCTCCGATCAATGAGAACCCAATACCAGGACCGGCTTCCTGTAAATATTCTGAAAGCTCTTCGAGCGACTTGACAAGTTTGCCGAGCCCCTGTTCTACTGGTTGCGCGTATGGACGAAGGTTGGAAGCGTGGAGGTGGTACCTCGATAAATTCGTAAAGGAGCCTTTGAAGTACTTACCCACGTAGAAATGTGGAGTACCGGAGAGGTAAAGCTGGGGGAAATATCTGTTCCAAATAACGTTTCTCTTTTGGCTCATGGTCGCGACTTCAACGAGGCTATCTTGGGCGACGAGAGGCGTGCCGGTGAGTTGGACAGGGATGGGACTCGTGGTGGTGGGACTCGAAGAAGAGGGAGTGGTGGCCGTGAGCTCCGATGTCTTGGACACAGACGCAGTAGATGACAAACCCATTCCACTCAAAGCGTCGGTAAGGTCAGCTACGTTGGGTATACAGGCATCTACTTCAAAGCGTAGAAGCACGTTGAGGGTCGCCAGATTCTGGATGAAAAACAGACAGTTGAACTTAGTCTGGGGCTTTCTAGGATGACGTTGACGTACATATGTGATAATGCGGTGGTGGCCGGTAGTATTCTGATCCTTTTTGCTTGTGACTGCACGCTCGAACTCCTGACCGAAGCCTCGAAATTCCCCCGGTGGAACGGTTTCAATGGTTTCTTTTTCACAGCGTGTAAAGACCATAGTCTTAGTGCCAACAAGTTCAACGTCGATGCGGAACGCATGTTCCAATATCCCTGTTGCCCACCGCAGGAGTTTCCTCAAATTGTTTCGGTCACTGACAAGATCGAGCGCCTTGTAATCCAAGGTTGGTGAAACCTCATCAACAGCAAGGAAAAGAGGGGTGAGTGGCGATGTCCCTAGCTTATCACAACGTGCAGCGTTTTGGTCGACGAAGGTCGTCCCGCTATCAGGAGGAACTCGGAGAGGAAGGCGGGGATGTTCCCAGCCTCCGGGTGAGCCTATTTCGAGAGGTCAGTTCCTCACAATAATCCAGTTCATAGGAGAGAATCTTGCCTGGGATTGCCAAGGACACGGCTCCTTGGTTGTCTACCCAGTTATAGGAGGCAACACCTTTCAGATCGGTGATAACCGCAGGGGGTGCATCGTGAGGAATCGAAAAGGTTTTGACGGCGCTTGGCTCGAGATCCTGGAGCTGGGTCATTGTCCGTTGACGCCCAAGCGAGAGTTTAGTGCCCTTTTATGTAGCCTTCGCAGGAGCCTGCCATGGGCCTACCATGGGAAAACCTGCTCACCTGATCCAAGGACTTTCTAGCTTGTTAGAAGAATCCCGAAGACAAGTGCCGACGTACAAA
>Ga0307515_10020046_pt1 | contig 11969 bp, 8 predicted proteins | sample 17_EM_MG_FD_194513 | JGI IMG/M metagenome (GOLD analysis project Ga0307515, IMG submission 194513) | Populus trichocarpa ectomycorrhiza microbial communities from riparian zone in the Pacific Northwest, United States - 17_EM | ecosystem: Host-associated > Plants > Roots > Unclassified | place...
AGACATATCTGGAACTACAAGTGCAATTGTGTTGCAATTCAAGTTGTTATAGAGACTACACATCTCAAGCTTTCTATCCATATATTGTAGGCATAACAATTCATCCAGATGAGAGAAACCAATATATTTGAATTCAGGACTGAAATCTGCCAAAAATATACGAAAATTGAAGATTCAGGCTACAAAGAGAAATTTTAGCATGAAGACTTTGTTTTTATTATCCTATTTTATTTATTTATTTATTTATGAATAATTATTTTTAATTTGGGTTTGTTCTAGCCCATTAGATATTATTTAAGGGTTTCTGTTTGGCATTGCGGTCCAACCGTGCTTTTGAAAAAACATGAATTGTTTTTGCTTTAATTTAATTTTTTTTTGTGTTTTTGGATCGTTTTGATGTGCTGATGTCAAAAATAAATTTTTTAAAAATAAAAAATATATAATTTTGATGCATTTCCAAGAAAAAAATACTTTGAAAAGCAACCTCTACCACACTCTCAAACAAGCCCTAACATATAATTTTGATGTGTTTTGATGTTTCATATAATTTTGATTCATTATTTGACATATGTTAGTTGATTACTAGTTTAGACCCATTAGTTTACAACCCAAAAGGGGTCCATTAGGGTTAGTTAGATAAGACTATATTATGTTTTTTTTACCTGTAAATTGAGGCAGCAAGTTGAAAAATAAATGTGACTTTTCCTTTTATTTATGGCAAAACAATATTTCTTTGTAGGGAGAAAGATCGACAATGATTTATTGAAATTAATTGACTTTGTTATGTGTCATTCGCATATTTAGGGTTCTTAGATACAAGGTTATCATTAGGTCCAAGTTTTTTTCTAAGACATTTGATTCTTAGATATATTGTTATCCCTAAGTCAATGTTTTATCAAATCTGATTGTTGGTTTTCCTAATTGTTATCTTTAAATCAAGATTTTATTAAATTTCCAGGTAAAAGTTTATAAGGTTCTATCAAATCTGATAAAAAATATGACCTATTGAGTTTGTTGGGTTTTTCTAGGAGAGTATGAAACTATTAAAAAAAACTCCCATTACTACAATTTTAGATGCACATAGGTCATACCCGCACATCTAATGGTAACGCATATTAGCTTAGGGGGTCACATATATGAAACATGAAAACCCATTAAACTGTGCTATTTTTGAAATTATATATTTTAATTGTGCTAACGTCGTTTTTTCCATCCACCGGGCTGATTTGAAAAAAGAAAGGAAAAAACTCATAAACGGTGACAGTTTTTAGGGGAAAAGAAGAATACTGACACGTATCAATGTATAATTCGTCATATGACTAATGTTGTTCCTGCAGCTCAATCTCTCCAGTGAAGACTCCGAGGGGGTGGCAGCTGAAAAGGACTGAAACGAAAAAAATAAAAAAGAAAAGAAATGCACTCACCAGACACGTCATCTCAATGGCTTAAGCCCTCCTCTCCCTCTGTCAAGGGAAGGAACCGTACGCTGTGTTTTCGGCAAGTACGCTGCACACTAACCTCTTACAGTCGAGGACATTGTCGTCATTTAAATTTTTTCATGAAAAAACCAAAACATCCTGTCGTCACGGTTTCAGTTCGTGAATCAAAACGTCTAGGTTGAAAACTAGGGTAAAAGAAAATCACTTTTCTTTTCTTTTCTGGCTGTTGTCTTCTCTCATATCTATTAAACAGGTTTTATGTTACAAAAAGAGAGAAACTATTTTATTTTATTTTATTTATACCAAATTCTGTAGGTATTTTACCTTAGCCTATCCGGTCATGACAATTTTCTTATAGAGGATTATTTGGAGTTCCTATGTCTGAATTTATTTTAACAGTGGCAATGCTCGCCATAACATGAAAAATAATTTTCGTCCAATACCAAAATCCCCCCCTTCTCTCTCCCTATCTCTCATTTCTCCCTTTTCTTTCCCTTCCATTTCTCTCCTCATATATATATATATTGAACAACAGCAGCAGCAGCCAAATCTCATCATCCTCTCCTCTTTAAATCTCCCAATTCAATTCAATCAAATCCAGTTTCTATGAATTCTATTATTTTTATTTTTGGGTTTTGTTTTTTTTTCTTTTTGTTGTTTATTAGTTTCGGATTTGATACAATTTCTTGATTGAATTATTGAATCGACTTGGGTTTTGGATCCGTTTTTTATTTGTATTCTCGTAGAAAAAAATACGAGGGGCAGAGATGGAAGGATTGATGATGATAAATCTATGAGAGTATAAAAACAATTATAAGGATTTTATAATTGAATTCAATAAAATAAGTTACATAATAATAATAATAATAATAATAATAATAATAATTCAGGATGCCAGGATTAACACAGAGAAATGATCAATTTAGTAATGCAACATCACCCGGAGGCTCTTACTCAATTTCTGCTAATTCGTTCTGGTCTAAACACCGTGATGATGTTAGCTTCAATCAGCTCCAGAAGGTACTGGGCTGTTTTATTTCCCCTCTTAATTTTGATTGATGGATTAGTGTGTCTGTTTTTGTATCTGGGATTGAATTAGATCACTGTTTTACTTAATTTTGATTTTTAATTGTGTTCTTGATTGGATCTTGATGTACAAATTATTCAGTGAGCTTGTTTTATTAGTTTTTGATGTGGGATTTTTGTTTTTCTCTTTTTTATTATCTGGGTTTTCAGTTTTTTATTGACTAGATCCGTTTTTAGCTCCTTGTATATAATTCACTTCTGGAGTTCTGTGTTTTTATTTTCAAAAGAGAGATCGAAGTTTTATGTCAGTTACAATTGTTTATACTAGTGAGAATTGATTAGAGTCTAGGCAATGGAAATGGTGTTTCTAAAATAAAGATTGGCATTTTGTTACATGTAATCAGCAATTTTTTTTTAATATATAATTTTAAGTTTGTGTTTGGAGCATACAAGGTTTTGTTTATTTATTGTCTTTCAGTTTTTAGCCAACTATTGTTGCAAGTTGTGATTAGTCATTGAAGAATTTTTATGTACTTGTGACAGTTCTGGAGTGAGCTGCCACCACAAGCTCGACAGAAGCTACTGAGGATAGACAAGCAAGCCCTGTTTGAGCAAGCTCGTAAGAACATGTACTGTTCTAGATGCAATGGGCTATTGCTTGAAGGTTTTATGCAGATTGTCATGTATGGTAAGTCTTTGCAGCAGGAAGGAGGTGCTGGGCACCTTCGTTGCGATATACTGGAAGCCTCAAAAAATCTAAATGATTGTGGATCACATGTAACAAATGGGTGCCAAGATGAAATTCAAGATCCATCTGTCTATCCTTGGGGTGGTCTAACGACCACACGTGATGGATCGTTAACGCTTTTGAAGTGCTACTTGTTCTCAAAGTCTCTGAAGGGACTCCAAAATGTGAGTGCTAAAATTTTTTTATTGTGCAATTCCATTGTCCCTTTCTAGTTTAGTAGCTGAACTCTTGCTTTTAAATCAGGTATTTGACAGTGCACGTGCAAGGGAGCGGGAAAGGGAATTGCTCTATCCTGATGCCTGTGGTGGGGGAGGTCGGGGTTGGATTAGCCAAGGAATGGCAAGTTATGGTAGAGGACATGGAACAAGAGAGACGTGTGCACTGCATACTGCCAGGCTTTCTTGTGACACATTAATGGACTTCTGGTCAGCACTTGGAGAAGAAACCCGGCAGTCTCTTTTAAGGATGAAGGAAGAGGATTTCATAGAGAGGCTCATGTGCAGGTGTGTTTGCCAATAGCTTATTCTTTATATACAACATTGATTTTGAAATCAGTGGAAAACTATGAGAACTGAAAGGTAGATAGCCACTCTGCTTTTTTGGGGGTTGGAGCTTTAGATAACATTGAGACCAGAGGTGACCATATTGGTGAAACTGCCAAAGACAGAACAAAAGTCATTTGAAATCATGAAAAAAAAAACCCGACTAGTCCAGCTTCTGAACAATCTAGAAACTCCCAAGAGTGTGCTGTGCTTTGTAAGAATCACTGATGTCTTCTAGTTTATAAGTATTGTAAAATCAGAGCTTATATCTTCCCACCTTAACAGGCTTTCTAAAGGAATCACAAACAAAAATATGTGGATGGCAATGCAGTTAGATGGCAATGCAGTTAGGAAGTGATCATTTACCTGCTTTGGATCGAACCAAATGGAGGGGAGTCATCTGTCATGACTGATAGTTTTTCTCTTCAAGATATTGTACGTTCTGTTTGATGTAAAAGACGTGGTTAAATCTAAGGAAGTGATGAGTTTTACTGGACTAATAAATTATTCAAAGCTTCTTCATAGGGAACTCAAAATGTCTGTTGAAAAGCAGTCCATTTTCTTAATTCATCTCAACTGATTATGCTCTCTTTTCGATAGTTTCTGTAGACTTTGTTGCTTTGGGGGCTTTGTAGCTAAGGGCTGAGTTTATTATTCGAATATCTATGAGAGCCTTGCAGATTCAAAGTGTAGTGGCTTGTAGATATTTTGATTACTAGTTCAAAACTGTGGATTTACTGTAAGTGGAACTTGCTAGCTGTTGAATATGGCATCAAATAATAAGAGTTTTAGTGATGTATTCATCACATTAGACTTTGGCTGCTCTTATCTCAGCATTAAAGCATTAAAGAAGTATAATTCTACAAGGCTGGATGATTAGGAAATATACAGCGCCCTAAGGGTACTAAAGGGGACAATTAACTCTACATATTTATCAAAGAAAATGGCATAGCGGGTGTGGGGATGGACTAAAGAGTAGTCTGCCCTTCTTTTATCTGAGATAGGCTAAAAACTAAACTTAATACTCATTGTTGTGGTTAATTGGATTGTTTTATCACCTGGACTTCATTGATGAGGAAGTCCCTTTCTAACTTCCAAAGAACGGTATGTTTGCATACTTTCAGTTGAATATGACATGGCACATGTTGGCCTCATCATGCTTGTAGACTCTTTCTCATATGTTTTTCCTTAGACAAAGCAACTGTAATGTATCCACGTGAGTTCAATAGTAGCCTATGTTGATGTCCTAAGAGTCAGAGGTCTTTGGTTCTAATCCATCAAACTTCACCAATGCCCATGGTTTGTGAGGAATTGAACACGTCAATGACTCAAATGGATGGCTCAGTTTGAAAATTAAACAAAACTCAGACTTTACTTGCATTTACCTATTAAAAATTGAGTATCATCTATTATAATTGAGAAACTTTGTCATTCAATTGGCATCACTTGTTTAAGATATCTCTTGAAGAATCCATTGAAATTGTTCAACAAAAATTATAAGCTTGAAGCAAAATTTTTGTTTTTGATTTTTTTAGTGTCCTTCGTTGATTTTTTCTTCTTTTATTTCTCTACAACCTTTTGGTTTACTTGATGGTTTGTGCACTTATATGCTGAAATGTTGATTATGTTATCATTGTAATTGTTTGAATTAACTAGACCCTAAAATTTTAGTTTTCTCTTCAACTGGCATGGATCTATCTTATCGTTTTCCTTCTTAATATTTGCTTATTTTTAGTTGTGACTATTTCTTGTATATCTAGCTATAGCCTCTTTCTCCTTACCCATGAGCTTGTACTTCCATTCTGCATGTTTTCGTGTTAGGTACTTGTGTTGATTTGTTCTGTTTCTCTAAATAAATGTCTCCATCCCACAGGTTTGACAGCAAGAGATTTTGTAGAGATTGTAGAAGGAATGTTATTCGTGAATTTAAGGAGCTAAAGGAGCTGAAACGCATGCGACGAGAACCTCGCTGCACTAGTTGGTTTTGTGTTGCAGATACTGCCTTTCACTATGAGGTATGTTTTCTTCTGTGCGATTTTGTGGTTCTAAAGATATAAGATTCAAAAGAAACAAATTTGCAGAACAAATTGTGAAAACTCACCATGGATGTGACTAGTATGACCAATTATCTTAGCTATTTTCTCAGGTGTCTGATGATTCTGTCCAAGCTGATTGGAACCAGACTTTTTCGGACACTGTTGGATCATACCATCACTTTGAATGGGCAGTTGGCACAGGAGAAGGAAAATCTGACATTCTAGAATTTGAAAATGTTGGCATGAATGGAAGTGCTCAAGTCACTGGTCTAGATCTTGGTGGTTTGACTGCATGTTTTATTACCCTTAGGGCTTGGAAAGCTGATGGCCGCTGCACTGAGCTTTCTGTAAAAGCTCATGCACTAAAGGGTCAACAATGTGTGCACTGCAGGCTTGTAGTAGGTGATGGTTTTGTTACAATTACTAGAGGGGAAAGTATCAGAAGTTTTTTTGAGCATGCTGAAGAGACCGAGGAAGAAGAGGTGGCCCACTTTTTCCCTTAGGATCTTTATATTTGCAATAAATTTCTTAAAATATCCTTAGGGTTTATAATTAAATTCCTTTTATTTTTCTTGTACACTTATAGGATGATGATTCCATGGATAAGGACGGAAACGAATTTGATGGAGAATGCTCCCGGCCCCAAAAGCATGCGAAGAGTCCTGAACTTGCTCGAGAGTTTCTTCTAGATGCTGCAACAGTTATTTTTAAGGAAAAGGCATGTTTACAGACTTGAAACATGCTTGCTGTCCTTTTTCATATTAATTTAGAAAACCATAATTTGTTTGGAACTGTCATTTTCCATGTGATACCTATATGTCTCAATGTGCATGTAATCATCATTGCATGGGGGTGAATGTGCGGTAGGTTGTACATGGGGATGGGGTGTGTTAAGAATGTGTTGGGAAGGAATATTTCTATATATATAAGAAAGGTGGCGGGACAGGGTTTTCTCACTGGCTCACTAGATTTTAATTCAATCTGCAATAACCAAAATAGCAATGAATTGGGATTGAACCTGGACCTTGTAGAATTGCTCGTTATGTTATAAATGATGAAACTAGAGTAAATTCTAAATGAATACGAGGGCTGTAAATACAGTAGAACCAAGGGGTAGGTTGAGATAATTTTTCAAGTTGATAAACAAAAACATTTAAAAAGTTTAAATTTCTCAGCAGATTTGTAGAACAGATGATCCTACTAGGGGCACCACATCTCTCTTTATAGTGACAGAGAAGGCCTATGGAAATTTCTGAGGTCTCTAGCGTGGTTAAATGTCTCCTTATAACTTCACTAAAATTGTGGTTAACCACCTCTAGGAAGCCCTGTTGGGACATCTAATGGAGCAAATCAAGGAATCCAAATAGTGCATGGTGATATCAATGAATTCTGTTTAAACATAGCATTTTTTTTCTAAGTTAACCTTTATTGTTACATGTTACAGGACCATTTGGTGCTGCCCAAGAGTGCCTTATATTTTCTTTCTCAAAATTCAGTTATTTATTAGCTGGTATTTAAAAAGAGATTTTTCAGGATTACCTTTGTCAACTGGTCATAAACCATGATTGTGCCTTCTGGCCACCTAAAAAAATGAAATTCACTGGCTGTTGGAGAAAACCAATATCTGAATGCACATTCCCATGTTCCTGTCAGAACATGGGAGGATGAACTAGCAACATGTAGATTCTGTTTCTATGAGCACATGAAGTAATTGAATGTCTGTATTTCAGTTTCAAATATTCTAAGACTCAATTTGTTGTTTCAGGTTGAAAAGGCTTTCAGAGAAGGAACTGCTCGCCAAAATGCACACAGCATCTTTGTTTGTCTTGCACTAAAACTACTGGAAGATCGGGTCCATGTTGCATGCAAAGAAATCATTACATTGGAAAAGCAGGTCTTAATACTTATGATTTTGATTAAGATTTCATTCGAGTATCAAAATTAGGACAGCTCATCTTTTTTCATGAGATGCATCTCTGATAATACAATTTTTCACTGCAGATGAAGCTTCTTGAAGAAGAGGAAAAGGAAAAGCGTGAAGAAGAAGAGCGCAAGGAGAGAAGAAGAACAAAAGAAAGAGAGAAAAAGCTTCGAAAGAAGGAGAGGTTAAAAGGGAAAGAAAGGGATAAAGAGAAGAAATGTCCTGAATCAAATGATATTACCATGCTTCCTGATATCTTAAAGGATGGATCATCACCAAGTGTTGATGAAGAACTGAACACCATCTGCTGTAGGGATTCACTAAGTGAAACAGGCAATATTTCTCTGTCCAGGCCTGGATCTTCTGACATTCAAGATGAACAGTTTTCATATGGATTTGAGACCTGTATAATGGAAAAAGATTCATATGATAGTCCTGATGGGAAGGTTGCAAATTTGAAAGAAGGGACTGGCTCTTTTTCAACTGAACAAGCAAAATATTCTCGCCGAAGATTGAAATTGCGGAAAGAAGTTCAACTTGATTCTTTTTTGAAGTGGCCTGATAGACGCCGATTTGCAGTTATTTCAGAAAGTGGGGCGGTGGTTAATAGATCAGAGTTAAGACATCACAGTGATGATTGTGACACTCCTTCTAGGCCTGTTAATGGATTGTATAGGCAGTCAAGGATCAATGGTCCAAAGTCCAATGGTCGAAATTGTGGCCTCAAGTTTAGTGAAAACTTTCATTGTCCCCACAACAGGATGAATGATAGATATGACTTCCATTCTTGCAGCTGCCACCAGAACATTGAATGCAGGGTAAAGGTTGAACCACATGTTTCATCATTAAGAGTGGACCGAGAGAGCAAATCTGTTGGCAAGTCAGAAACAGTGATGGATATGTCGAAGCAGTTCTATCGTGGTAACAAATATAGTCCAGTAGATCACATCCGTGAAGTTTGTGGAAGAATCAAAAGCAAATCCAACATGGGAAACAATCCTAAGAAAGTTTGGGAGCCCGTAGAATCACGAAAGAAGTATTCTTGGAGCAGCTCAGACTCTGATGTCATCATGAGCTCTTCTACCAAGGTTGAAGCTGTGGATCTGGATAGTAAACTCTTAAAGTCATCTGGTGAGACATGTTCCAGTGAAGTTACTGGAAATTCCATTGAAATTGATCATGATGAGAATAACATGAACGAATCAAGGGACTGTAGCCTTGAAACTGTTGAAGACTGCCAGGGTGGATACCATGAGGAAGTGAATGGTTGCTGCTCAACAGAAACTGGTTATGAGGAAATCATTTCATGTCCTGAAAAAAATTTCGCATCGTCTGAGACTTCTGATCCTAGCATTGGAAGCACTTTGAGTTCTGATAACTGTTCATCTTGCCTTAGTGAGGGAGATAGCAATACAGTTTCTTCAAACAATGGACATCTCGAATCGTCTTCCACTTCAGATTCAGAAGATGCCTGTCAACAATCAGAAGGAAGAGAAACTTCAACATGCAGTGGAAATGCTTTCTCCAATTGTAATGAAGTGGGGCTGGACAAGAGACCGAGTACAAATGGAGCTGAGGTGTTTGGAAGCAGGGAACCTTTTGTGCTTCAACCAGATGGTCAAAGAATGAACATTTTGGTAAATCCGCCGACAACAACTGTCCAAGATCCTGAAAATGGAATACCTGCTGTCAGTATGGGTTTGCAACATCAAGTTGTGTTTCCACCTTTGCATAACCATAACTTACAGTTTCCAATGTTTCAAGCTCCTTCAACAATGGGCTACTACCATCAAACTCCAGTCTCTTGGCCGGCAGCTCCAGCCAATGGATTAATGCCCTTCCCCCATCCTAACCATTATCTATATGCTGGTCCTCTTGGCTATGATTTAAATGGAAACTCCCGCATTTGTATGCAATATGGTTCAGTGCCGCATTTGGCAACTCCTGTGTTTAATTCTGGTCCAGTTCCGGTGTATCAGCAGGGAGAATACTTGAACTCAGAGGTTCGAACAGAGACACGTATGATGCAGGAAAATTTTACTGAAGCTAATAAGGAGAGGATGGTTCCAGCCAGATCACATTCAAACGAAGCACCACCAAGTGGAGAAGGTGGGAAAGTTGATAATTCTGCCAAATTGCACAACAGTAATACTGGAGTTGATAATTCTGCCAAATTGCACAACAGTAATACTGGATTTTCCTTGTTCCATTTTGGTGGACCTGTCGCTCTCTCAACAGGATGTAAGTCAGATCCTGTACCTTCAAAAGATGGAATTGCTGGAGATTTATCTTCAAAAGTCTCGGCAGATGAAAATGATCCAGCGTGCAATAAGGAGACTGCTATGGAAGAATACAACTTGTTTGCAGCAAGTAATGGCATAAGGTTTTCATTCTTCTAATATATTCTTAAGAAGTTGTGAGGTGGTTGTTTGGTACCCTATCTTCTTATTTCGTATTGGAAGTTTGATCACCGTGTAAGCCAGTAGACAATAATCTTCCTCCGAGAAATTCCAATTTTAGCAATAGTTCTCTCAGTTGATTGATATCCATTTTGGCTCTTTTTTATCTCCTTTTTATTTTTTTTATGTAGAGAGAAAAAGTTGGGAGAGTGGTATATAATGTTTGAGGTTTCTGCACGAGGTCAGCTTTTTTTTTTTAAAAAAAAAAAAGAACCGAAGCATTCCCCCTCCTTCCTCTTAAGCATGTCAGAACTGAAATCATTTGATTTTTTTTCGACTCTTGTTTTACTGTTGAGATTTGGCTATGTTGATAGCTAAAATTGGTTGAATGTATATGAAGGCTGAGCATTGATTTCTTTTCTCGACTTCACATGATCAAATTAATTAGTGCGCAATATGGAAGCCATTTGCCCGCTGAAATACTTTAAGTTGTTAATTGTATCATATCTCGGCGAGTTGAGGCTAATTTAATTTTCCGGCTAGCAAACCTTGATGCCGGTGTCATTCCACTTATTTAAACAGCCGGCTTTTTATTTAATTTTAATTTTAAATTAATTTTTTAGTGTTTTTGAATCATTTTGATGTGTTGATGTCAAAAATAAATTTTAAAAACATAAAAAAATAAATTATTTTGATGTATTTTTAAGGAAAAAACACTTTGAAAAACAATCTCTACCATACTCTCAAATAGACCCTTCTAGGGCAATCAATAATAGCAGAATTATGCATATCCAATACGGACAATCCCAAAAGCTGGGTATTAGGGGGATTCAGAAAACTCAGCTGAAAGAATTAACTACTAGATAGGTGTCCACGCTACGCCGCGGGCTGAGATAAATTTTTTCTAGCATAAAAGAGGATGCTCAGATGATTATAACATTTTTAAAAGAGTAAGAAAAATCTAGGATCCAAGTTATAATCCAATGACATTAATAATAATAAAACAAAAACAATGTAAAAAAAATAAAAGTTTGTCAATATTATGAAAAAAATACCGTCTAAATATTCTGAAAATGTCTTAACGATCTTATTTGAAAACAAATCAAAAATTGAATGAGAACAAGATAACCTTATAAAAAAATAATAAAAGAAATATGAAGCTTAATTATCAGCAAATCAAATGTTGTAGGACGAACATAAGTTTTTTTTCTAAAAATAAAAAAAATCTCGACTTGAGTCGACATGCCAAATTTGTGATTCAGTCGTGAGATTGGGATAACTTTGTAGTAAAAAAAGGTTAACCCTCAAGCAAACTAAATAATGAAAGATAAAAAAAAATCAATTTAAAAAGATGTCGAAAAAAAAGCCCAAGTTAATATAAGTTAATTCAAGTAACCTGTAACCTAGAACATGAGATCGAAATAACTCTATGGAAGGAAATCGGAAAAGATCATGAAGCACAAGACTCAATAACCTAATGTCAAATGATGAAATAAAATAAAACAATTTAAAAAAGACCAAATAAAAAGATCGAAGTCAGATTGAGCTAATTTTCAAAACCTGTGACGAGGGTCATAAGTTCGGGATTACCCTATAGAAGACAAACAAGAAAAATCACTAAGCAAAATCCCTAATTTTCCAAATATCAAGGGATGAAATAAAAAAAAAATCAATAAAAAAAGATAAAAAAAAACAAAACAAATTGCAATAAAAAAATGAAGACCAAATCTGGTATAAAAATTAAATGAAATAAAACAATGAGAGATGAAATTGAAAAATAAAATAAATCAAGAAAAGGATTAAAAAAAAAAGGAATCAAAAGAATGATGATCAAATTGGATAAAAAAAAAATTAAATG
>Ga0307515_10020047_pt1 | contig 11969 bp, 10 predicted proteins | sample 17_EM_MG_FD_194513 | JGI IMG/M metagenome (GOLD analysis project Ga0307515, IMG submission 194513) | Populus trichocarpa ectomycorrhiza microbial communities from riparian zone in the Pacific Northwest, United States - 17_EM | ecosystem: Host-associated > Plants > Roots > Unclassified | place...
TGGACGAAGATTGACGCCAGAGACAGTGTTCGTCATTGTTCCCTACTGTCCCTTTTGTTGTGAAGCGAAGATCAGATCACCTTCACCGAAATCATTTATGCCGAGCAGTTTCCATTGTTTCGGTTTGCAGGAAGTTTTGGTTTGCAGGAAGCACAACAGTGCTGGGAACTTGTTTCTGAAATCTTGATTTTTTAATGGAAATTGTCTGTTGAAGAAATTATGTAATTGCCATTTTGGGTTTTGAGTATTGATTTGGAGATTTTGTATCTGATTTATGGATCAATTTTGTTTTTTATTTATCTCCTGTGGGGCTCTTTTTGTTGTTAATCTGCCATTCAAACTTGTTGTGTTTTCCTTACACTTTGTTGATAAGTTTTCTTGATAGTGTTGGTGGATTTCAAGATTTTGGTAAACTGTCTTCTTGTTTGTAATTTTATCTGTTGGTGATCTTGATTTCTTGAGAGAATTGTGCTTTAAGTTTATGGGAAGCAAGATGATGAGGTTTTTTTCGAATATGATCGCAATCTCAATTTCATTCCAGATGATTTTTTATCTGATATTGTACCTCGCTCAGCTAATCAAGGATCATAGCGGCCTTCATGTATGGATTTTGTACGAGATGGAATTGCAAATAGTTTGATGGGATAATAAAAAATATTTTATATAAAGTATTATTTATTTCATGATGTAATGGGAGTAATTAATTCTACAATATTTAAATTTAAAACCATCAATATTAATATATATTTTTTAAAATTATTTTATAACCTCAATTTCAAAGGTATTATTAACCAAACACATTAAACTACTTTTTCTTCAACCTCAATTTCAACCACAGTTTTAACCAAACACCTATTTTTTCAAACCAACCTCAACTAAAAGTACTTTTTATAAAATAATTTTTTTTAAATCACAACCACAACAGCTACCGCAATACCAAATACACTCTAAAACCTTGCCGAGTTCCAATTGAGATAAGTGGAGACTTGGAAAAAATTGCCTAATTAGGTATGGTATTAATTGAGTTAATTAATGCTATGAAATTGATTCTTTGATGTTAGTTCTTACTTCTTAATGTGTTTTACATCTTTTAAATTTAATTTCTTGATTAATTTCGAGTCTAAAACTTAATAGGTTATGAATTTAAAAGATTAATTTAGGTTTTAAAAAATCATCTAAGGTCTTTTTTTTTAAGCTTATATTTTTCAAAATTTTCATTTGACATTTGATTTAATTGGATATTGAACCCTGTAATTTTTTTTTCTTATATAGAATTTTTCATTGCTTTTAAAAATGGTATGAGTTATCTTGAGGTTTTTTATGTTTTTTTCTTTATTAGATTTAGCTTATGTTTAAATAATTTTTTGAGTTAAATTAAATGAATTGCTCAATATTTATTTTAAAAAATATATCATCCAGTATGCCACCATCTCCATTCATTTTAACATTTTTTAAGGTTAGAAAAAAAATATTTAACCTGCAAACGTAGTGTATTATATTAAATCATTTGATTTATTTCTTTTTTTTTAATCTCATATTTTTCGGTTTTATCTTTTAGTATATGGTTTATTTGAAAATTGGGCTTTTTTTTTTGTTTCTATATGATTTTTCACTAATTTTGAAAATAACATAGATTATTTTGGGTCTTTTTATTTATGGTTCATTGTTATTTTTTAATTATATTATTAAATTAGCTCAACTTGATGGATTTAGTCAGGTCAATTACCTGAGTCTTGAATTTTTCTTTTTTCTTTAAAAATACTAGTCCAGGCCGCGTCATAGCACGAGACATTGTTGTAGGTTTGCTCGAGTTATTTTTTTTATTTTTTTAAATATTTGTTTTTTCATTTAAGGCCTTCAATACTTTGTTAATTTCAATTGAGATTTTTAATTTGTTTTGATTTGGATTCTATGATGTTGTCATGGACTCATCTTCCATATCAAAAGTTTCACAAGTTAAAAATAGTTGATTCTAGTCGATCTAATGTGTAAACATGTTATTTTTTTTTAAAAAAAAATATCATTCAGTATCTCAATATCTCATGATCTCAATATTTTAAAAAATCCTCATTTGTTATATATCAAACTTTTAACTTCATAATATTTTTATATATTTTATAAGGTTATAAAAAAATAATCTATTCCGCTAAAATAAAAAAAACTAGTTACAGCTAATTCTTGAATTAGATACCGATTAATGATTTGCAGTCCAGGTAAGTTTTGCGTTTTCCTTCAAAATACTTTTTTGAGTTCCAACTTCTACTCCATTCCTTAAAATAAAATAAAATAAAATATTTTTGATAAAGTAATAAAATGCCGATTTGTGCTAGGTGAAACTCAAATTTTTGAATGCCATATTTTATAGCTAAGATTTCTTTGAAAGTGGAGTGGTAGTGGGTTTCTGACTTCTTGAATGACCCACTTTGCAAAAGCCTATCCCCAAAAAAAGACCCGGTCATTGAAATTAATTGATTTTCTAGCCCAAAATACAAAGTTCAATCCTGATAATGATGAAGTTGAATCCTTATTCTCACTCACGGATAAAATCACTCCTGATATTATAACTGCTGTAGCAGATGAAAGTTCTGATGATAAGATCTATGAACTTTATGAAGCCCAACCTACCATTTCTCCTTCACATCCAATACCCTGGCCCTGACGAATAGCGTTGCTAGGCTGGGCACGAGCTTTTTAATTTTTTTTAAGAGAAAGAAAATGCGTCTATTCTATTTTTATATATATTTATATAATTATTTATTTATTTATTTATTTATTTCTTGAAAATACCTACATCTTAAAATCATTCTAAAAAATAAAAAAAATAAAAAATTTATGCACATATAGGAAGATCATCCCTCAAAATTAACTAGTTTGGGCCAAACTAGATATGCCATCCTCAAGATAGTTCATCAACATTCAAGAATCAACCTTTTTTTTAATAATAATAAAAAAAAACACTAACCTTCAATCAAAGTTATTAAAAATACATTCAAAGAGAACCTCTAATTGTTTCCTTGCATCATTTCACCATTTAAGTGACTGTCAGGGCAACTAAAATCTTCAGACGAGAGGTAAAAAAGAAAGGAAAAAGGAAAAAACAAGAAAGGAAACAGAAGAGAGTTAAAGATAATATCACATCATGGCCTACTGCATCTTCAGACTCTAGATCCCCCCATAGAGATTAACTTCCTATCTATGAAACCTAACTTACAAAAATTGATGTAAAGAACAATTTTACACGCAGATGTCAACCCCTTAATTAAAAAGCATGTTAAAACCCTCTCAAAAGGTTGCCCTCTGCCTTTCAGAAGCATCTTCATGCTCGACCTGATACAAAGCACAGCAAAATATGGTAAAGTGCACATATTTATCTGTTGCTGGAAACATGAAAAGGCGAACAATTGACCCGCCCGATTAGAGTTTTGGAGCTAAAACTAGCCCTGATTTAAAATTGAGGAGCAACGTTTGCTCAAAACTAGAGATGCAATTGCTTAGCACCAGATGATACAGTTTACAAACAGCATGGAGATCAGTGACATTTCAAAAGTTCCATTTATGTTTTGACCACAAGTAACTTGCATGTCATGCCAATCTCAGACTTCAAACTTTACATATCAAAAACATTTTGAATTGGAGTTCACCATTCCATTTAAAAGAAAAATATCTAAAAGAAGGGGTTGATCACTGACCTCAACCAGAACCTTTGCTTTCTTTTTCGACTTTCTACGTTCATCTTCCTCCATCTTTTGATGAGCAGACTCCGATCTTCTTTTAACCCTCTTACCATCAACTGAATCCATCTCTTCTTCATCCTCAGATGCATCATCTGTATAAAATTTCATAAACATCTTTCAAACATGAACAATTTGCCTCATGTATATATAGGCATATTGAAGTTTGAAGCCTGTTAATCACGGATTGAGATGACAAGCATTGTCATAATAACATCACATGCTCAGGTAAATCTGAATCTTGTTTTCCAGAAAAAACATCAAATCAATGACCACATCAAACCTTCACATTTCTTCTACCAATGATTGTCATAGTCATTAGCACTATTCACAAGCAACTTCAAACATAATCCATATAAATGGAATACAGTTATCATATAGCAAGTAGGGGAAACAACGTGCACGCAATCGTGGCAGTGATAACCAAGTAACTGAGAAAGATGACATTACAAATCCAAACCACACTAGGTCCTTTATAAACAAAGGATGTGCAACAAAGAAACAAAGACTTTACCATTATTCTTGAGAGACTTGTCGATTGCAAAACCACCAAAATCTTCTATATCATCTTCCTCTTCAAGATCATCATAGCCTTGAACGTATTCTATTTCAGGTTCCTGCTGATTCACAAAATTCCTCAATATACAAAACAGAAAAGCCCTTCGTGTATTACACAAGATTAACTACTTAATATTACCAGAAAACATACCTCTTCATATTCTTCATCTTCACTAACAGCATGTAGTTCATTTTCGTCAAGAATTTTGTTGAAATGTTCTGGCAGAATATTATGTATGTCACCATAAAGTCCTCCATTGAGTCGTTCAAGCAACTCTTTCTCAATACTCTGTTGAAAGTACTAGTTAGGACTAACATTGATCCACAACACAGTTGAGACAAATATATTAAAAGGAAGGAATCCTAACCTTGTCCAGTTCAGCAGCTGTTTCAGCCTTTTTCTCCCTTCTAGACTCTCTTTTTATCTCTTTTCTGGGTGTAGTCATTATCTTTTCCCTAGCAACAAAAATTAAAGCAAAATATACTGAAGAAGTAAACAAGATCCATGGATTTCCAACATGGTGGGAAACAAGAGGAATTCAATATGTGGGTAGATCAAAAAGAAAACTGGAAATGGAAATTAAATCAAATGGTATAATAACCATAAAATTACAGGGAAATACCAAAAATTCCACATATTATCAACTTACAACCTTGGTTAGAGACATGTTGACAGTAATCTTGTTGAAAAAAGTGTCTTAATATCTCCATCTCAACAGTTAAGAATTTGTTCACATCAGCGTGTTAAACATCTTTACTGCAGATAAAAGACTATAACCACACCCAATCATACAATTTTCACTCTGAACAATGTTTCTCTTTTCAATTTCCAACATTAAACCCACCTGTGAAAGACTACTATCATGCTGCCAAAGAAATAATAGACAGAAACTAGTCACCAGGCCTTACAAAGTCAAGTATTATAGACATAAGGAGGCCAGAAACTAAATGTGATGTGATAGTTAAAAATGAGCCAAGCCCTGCAAGAAGCTATGTGGCAATTTTAATGAATCAGTCTGAGTAAACTTGAACTATGACAAATAAAATGTACCAAAAACAAAAGAAACAAAAAAGGAAAAGAACTTGCAAATTTAGTTTGTTAATAAACATCATCAAAACCAATTATAATGAAAAATCCTACAGTAGATGCAGCAAACTATATTTAGAACCATAAGAAGTTACACAAAATAAATTAGAACAAAAGAAAGGCAGTTGCAAAACCTTGTTTTCAAAGCAAGCTTCCTCATACGTATACGCATCTGAGTCATTTTTGTCAGGCGCTGTTTAGCTTTGTGCACAAGAAACTTTGGCCAGTACATCTTCAAGTTCCAAGGAATTTACAGATCAACAATAAAAAGTTATTAAAAATAATTTTTGGTTAAAAAAAAAATACACACAACCAACATCAGAATGCAAGAAAAAATGGAATACCAGATGCTTGTCTATGATTTCAAGTGCCTTCTCGTAGTTTCTTGGCAACTTTACTCTTTCCCATAACTCATTGGGTTTATGAGCTCTCTCAATGGTCTTCATATATAAATAAAAGACACCTGTGCAGAATGACACACAGCGCAATTGTCAAAAGCAAATTAATCATCAAATTCTGGAAAACAAATCTAAGTAATAGACAAGATTATTAATTTGTAACAAACAAGAACCCAAAATTAGATAGGTATCTAAATAAATCACATTATGAGACGCAATAGTATATCTAACCAACCAATGATAAGCTACATATAAGATCAAAACCTCCACAAGAAGCTTAAAATCCCTTTTAAATGGCTCTAGAAACCAACTCAGGATTCAATCCCGAATCAGAACTGAGCAATTGACTAGAACTAATTCAATCCTCATTAAGAAACCATTTGCTACTTATAGTTATATTCCAATTATAAGCATGAAAGCCCAGTAATTCTCACCACAAAAAGCAAACATTTATTCACATTCACTCATCTTGCCCAACATTTCTTCCCAGCAAACAAAACCCAGTTTGAGAAAACTAAAAAATAAAATATAAAGAATAAAAACATACCATCATGATCACGGATAGTTGCATAGCGACTATTAGCAAGAGGGCAAGAGCTACGATTACAAACCCCAGTAATGTTATATGGGTTTCTACAAAAATTTCCGGTTGTGATTCTACAAAAAAACAAAACAAAACAAAATTACAATTAATTATAATTTAAACAGATTCAAAACATTATTATATGCTAAAAAAAATTAAAAAAAAAAAAAGGTCTTACTTGGCCATAAAACTGCAGTGACTGTGTCTGATAACTTGCCATATGACCTCATCGTGCTGCATCTCTCTTCCTCTTCTAAATTACAGTATGAAATTATGCTATAAAAAGATAGAATGGAGTATGCGGGACTTTGGAGGTTTAGGGTTTATGTTATGTGAATCCGTGAAACGCTACCGAAAACCTAAAACGGTGGTGTTGATGGTTTTTTTTTTTTAGCGAACGTGTGGGGTCTACAATTCAAATAATAAAGTTTGAAACTAATATTGAGTTGCTTTTAATTAAAATTTGATTTTTTTTAATTAATATATTTTTAATATTTTTAGATTATTTTAATATATTAACTTCAAAAATATATTTAAAAAATAAAAAATTATTATTTTAATATATTTTCAAGTAAAAAATACTTCAAAAAACAGTATTCAATTCTTGACTCATACACGGAAAAAAAAGTTTTTTATTTTATTTTTCAATTTTAAACATTTTTTCTACTTACTTATTTTTTTTCTTAAAATATAAATTTTAATTTTTTTAATTTTGTTAAATTTTAGCTTTATGATTTTCTTGTATTTATGTTTATGGTTTTAGGTTTATAAATTCTTTATCATGATTTCTCTTTTGTTTTTATGTTTCTCTTTTTTATTTTTTTATTTTGTTTTTTTATGTATTTATCCTTTTTAAGTTTTTAGCTTGTTTAGATTTTACTAGCTTTGATGTCTTTGTTACACTGCAGAATCAGATTATTTCAAAAAAAAAAAAGATGTTCAAATGCTAAAATCACTACTAAAAAATTGACAAATACAATAGTGGTGGTGATGGTGGTGATGATAATGTTGATTGTTAAAATAATAATAATATAATAGAAATACTGCTATTATTACTAATAATGATAATATTAGCAATAATTGTGGTGGTATTACTATTACTAATAATAATAATAATAATAGAAATAATGATAATGATTTTAATGATAATAGTAATAATGATGATATTACTTATTAATAATAGTGATTATAGTGATCTTAATCCTTATTTTTTGAATTGTTATTTTTAATTTTTTTGTATGATTAGATTTTTTTCCCTTCAATTTCATCATTTAATATTTATTTATTTTGGAATTGAACTTCGTGATTCTTTTAGATTGAGTTCTTTAAATTTAATGACTTGAATTATAAATTTAAAAAAGTTAATGTAATTTTTTAAAAAAGCTTTATAGTTATTTTTTATTTTTAATTGAGTTATTTTAATCATATAATTTATACTATGAATTTAATAAAATTTCACCTGTTCAGTTAACTCTAATTAATATTTTTACATATTTATTATAAACATTTTTTATATTTGTTTTTACCTGAACATTAGTTTTTTTGTTTAAAAAATTGTCCAGCGATCAATTTACAAGAAGCACTAAATGCGTGCAAGCCGTTGAATATCCTCGTCCGAGAGGGATAAAACTCCCTAAATATCCTATAAATAAAACCTGATCCCTTGACGATTCTTTTGCAATTTCCTCAATCATTCATTCTCTGCAAATCTCTTAACAGAGACTAATATTAATACGCTATGGCATCATCAGAGACTACAACGAAGGTCTTGAAGTTGAAAACCAGTGACAATGAAGTTTTTGAGGTGGAAGAGAAGGCTGCCTTACAATCTGGAATCATCAAGAGCATGGTTGAAGATGGCTATGGTACTGATGATGCGATTCCACTCTTCAATGTAGAAAAGAAAACCCTAGCCAAGATTGTAGAGTGGTTGAAGAAGCATGCGAGCGATGCATCTAAGGATGAGCTTGAGAAGTGGGATGCTGATTTTGTTGATGTTGACACAGATTCTCTCTATGATCTTCTGCTGGCTTCAAACTATCTCAGCGTTGAAGTTTTGCTTGGCCAACTTGTACAGAAAGTTGCAGACATGATCAAAGGGAAGCAACCTGAGGAAATTCGCAAACTCTTCAATATCAAGAATGATTTTACCCCAGAGGAAGAGGAAGAAATTCGCAAGGATAATGCATGGGCATTCAAGTTATGATTAATTGCTTTTAGAATATTGGTTGGAGAATTTAAGATTTTTACTTTTTATTCTTGTTTTATGGTTTCATCAGTAAATACTGTATGGATCGGTTAGGATTTTAATTTCATTATCACCTTTTTCTAGCCTAAATCATGTTGTCATACACTCATAAAGTCTTTAGACAGGGCCCAAATTCGAAGTTCTTGTCGCAGATTTCAAACTATCTATGTCATTGCTCTCACAAATCATCAAGAACTTTTTAACAAATTCTTAACAATTGTATGGTTTTTTTCTCTTACTTTCCCAAAAACATGAATTTGATCTTGGAGAAGAAAATGAACAAAGAAGCTATGTATATGTTTTCTGAAGAGCGAATCAAATATTCATAATAGTACCTGCAGGCCGTCGAATGGAATCGTGATTTGTAAAACGTATCTCTCTCTCAACGAATTCGAAAATCTCCTTCACTCCATGTGTGAATTTCTCAGCTATGTCTCGAGTGATTCTTTGTTAGAACAAGTTGTTTCTTAACTAGGTGATCACATGTCAGCATCACCAGAGCTTTCAGCAACAGTTTTACAAGTAGCTAAGCAAATTATACACATCATTATCTCTTGCTTTCCCGAGATCATGCTTGTTTAATTTGTTAGTGGTTAAATATCATACAAACCATACTTGAATGTCATGTCTTAGCCATCAGATCAGATATACCATACATAAAGAGTCCTAATACATTGGCTCACTCGTAGTTTACAATATAATCAAATGTAATATGAGAAGTAACAACTCCTTCAGAAAAATTTCTGATTAAACACTCCACTACTTGATTGAATTAGTTATAAGTGAAATGGAGAGGTGAATGGGACAGGAATTGATTGTTTACACTAAAAGGAAGTTCAGCAGAGAAAATCTTGCACGTCCTTACTTCTTCAGCATCCAGAAAGCATCCATAGTCTTCAGGCATGATGGACCCTTTTTCTGAATCTTTATGCTGTTCTTCAGCAATTTATGCTTTATGCTCAGGAATCATATCAGCTCCATTAAAGGAAATGTACCATTTCGAGCCAAGCGTCCTGAACAAAAATCATTGATCTGACTGAACCTACTGGCGACACTGAACGAAACAGATGATTGAACGTAGTATTTTAGCAAAACCTTCTTCATCCTATGATTCTTCCCAACGCCTTGCATCAATACCTCTACCCTTACGCAGAACTATGACCAGAGGAGTACCCACAAATGATAGTGACGGAGGATGTACTTGGATGTCTTCTAAGAGAAGAGAGTAGACAGATAAAGTAGAATATTGAGCCAAGAGGCTTTGTTTTCATTGCTCGCAGAAAATGAATTTATACCAAGCATTTGTGATGCGAAACTTATGAATATAAAGTTTTAGAATATAAAGATTTAGAAACATATAATAAAATCAATTATCTTCAAGAAAATTAAATTCAGACTTTTGATTGAACATAACATAATAATAACTTATATCAAAATACAAAGAATATACAAATTGAACTCTCACCTAACATTTATAAAGAGAAGCGAACAAGTAGTATGAAAAACGTCAAGAAGCTTGATTAATTCTTCGATTAGTTAGAGTAATTTAATGAAAAGTCAAATTAAAAGAATCCTCTTACAATCACATAATAGAAAAAAAAAAACCTTAATTACAAGCTAAATAACCTTATTTATACCAGGTAATAATATTGAAAAAATAATATAAGAGTTTTAAGTAAAATAGAAAAAAAAATCCTAAATTAACTAGGAAACTAATACAATTCTCACACAGTATCTTTTAAATATCATCGCAAGGCCTCTCCGATGTACGATTGACCTAAAATTTTAACCTAATATAGAAAAAGGTCATTGAAATTTTCTAGTACAAGTTCCAAATCAATGATCGAATAAAAAAGTATGCTTGTTAGAGTAAAAATGTGCATCAGAATAAATAAGTCTTTAATTGTCAAAATTAATTAGCCTATGAAGTATATGGATCATGCCCCTTTTGTACATAGATTAAATTGATTAAGGTTTGATCATCATTTGTTGAAAATATAGCCTTCTAAAAATTCACATTAACCTAAATACTCTGAATAAGCTCATTTAATGTATATTTGAGCTTCTTTACCATTGACCTAACAATTAACCCATATGAAACTTATAATGGATCCTTTGGTATAATTTGAATCGCATTGTCCCCTCTCTTCTCAAAAGGATTCAATTTTAAATTGTCACCTCCACAAAACAAAGAGAGATCAGAAACATTAAAAGGAGTATATTAACACCATACTCACACGGTAGATTTGCTTTGTAGGTATTGTTATTATTTCTTTCAAGGATTTGAAATGATCCATCTCCTCTCGGCATCAACATAGATCTTCTACGTTTAAAAAATCTCTCCTTACGTATATACATCCAAACCTAATCACTTGGTTCAAAGATAATTCTTTTTCCGCCTTTGTTAGCTTTGGATTCATATTACTCATTCTTCTTCTTTTTTGTATTTGTTGTCATATACTCTCATTAAAAGCCTTCAGTACATGTGTTTTTTTATTGTCATCAAGACTAACCCTTTTATCAACAAATAGAGAAATCAAATGCAAAGGACTTAAATGATTAAAGTCATAAACAATTTTAAAATGTGAATAATTAATAGTAAAATATACACTCTTATTATATATAAATTCAATAAACAACATACAATCTTTCTAATTCTTCAAATTCTTTTGAATGATAGTTCTTAACAATGTAGTCAATGTCTTATTAACTACTTTAATTTAACCATCTGTCTGTGGATGATAAGTAGTAGAAAATAACAATTTTGATCCTAACTTATTCTATAAAACCTTTCAAAATAGCTAACATTTTTAACATCATTATAAGAAACAATACTTATAGGAACCCTATAAAATTGAACTATCTCTTTAAAGAATAAACATATTACATTAGTTGCATCATCGATTTGATAACAAAATATAAAATGTTTCATCTTAAAAACCTTATTTGCAACTACAAAAATAGAATACCTACTCTATTTTAATCTAGATAAACCTCAAACAAAATCCATAGATATATCAATTCAAGGTTCCTTAGATACTTGTAAATGAGTATACAAACCATGAGGTAAAACTTTAGTCTTATCTTGTCTACATGTTATGCACCTATCACAAATTCTTTGAACATCTTTTTTTTTTTAATCTTAGGCTAATAAAAGTGCTCATGTAAAATATCTAAAGTCTCAACAACTCCAAAATATCTCATTAAATCGCCCACATGAGCTTCATGAATAAGAAATTCATGCATGGAACAATTAGACACACACAATATTTGTTTTCTTTAAATAAAAAACCATCAACCCTAAAAAAATTATCAAATGTTAATTCTTACATGCTTTATATACTTGGCTGATATCATGATAATC
>Ga0307515_10020048_pt1 | contig 11969 bp, 5 predicted proteins | sample 17_EM_MG_FD_194513 | JGI IMG/M metagenome (GOLD analysis project Ga0307515, IMG submission 194513) | Populus trichocarpa ectomycorrhiza microbial communities from riparian zone in the Pacific Northwest, United States - 17_EM | ecosystem: Host-associated > Plants > Roots > Unclassified | place...
ATATTAAGGTAAAAAAAATCAAAGCTTAAGGGACTAAAATTAAACCTAAAACAAATATGGTGAACTGAGGTAGACAAGTAAGGCAACTTTGCTGGCGTGTGGAGGCAAGCCGTCGTGTTCTAGTGGAGCATGTAGCTTGCTCAAAAGGCCAAATGACGACTTCCTTAGTGGCTTTGGAAGTAGTAAGCCAATAATTATCGAGTTGTGCAGTGCATGTCGTAGGTAAAGTCGCGTGACAATCCTTTTTTATTTTTTTTCCTTCTCCCCTTTTTTCTCTCTCTCCATTTCTCGGGATTTGCACTGATTTGCAAAAAAATAAAAAGAAATGTGTCTTGTCATTTTGTTTGTGTTTCAAATTAGGTTCTTATTCTTTTGATTGCTTTTTTTTTTCTTTATATCATTTTTAATTTTATCTTTCAATATTGAGTTAGTTAGGGATTGAGCTTCATAATTTTTTCTGATGGGATTATCTCGTTCTCATGACCATGGTCACTAGTTTGAGAAGGTAACCCGGGTTGATATTGTTATTTTTGTTATATCATTTTTTGACACTAATTTTCTTTTTCTATTTCATCCTTCAACATTGAATTTATTAAAAATTAAGCTTTGTGATTTTCTTTACTTTCCTTTCTATGAGGTTATTTCGATATCATAACTTAGGTTGCTTGTTTGACAGGGTAGCTGAGGTTGACTCGGGTCTTTTTTTGGAGATTGAATATTTGTTCGGTTTCGTCATTCAATATTTTGTTAGTTTAAGAACTAGTCTTTAAAATTTATGTCGTTTTACCTTCTATTAGGTTTTCTTGTTCACATGATTTGGCTCACAGGGTTTGACAGATTTGCTCGGGTTTATTTGGGTCATTTTTGTTCATTGATTTTTTTTCCCTTTTACATTTAGAAATTGGGCATCATAATATTTTATTTTATTTATTTTTTTATGAGGTTATCTTGGTCTCATAACCTATGTCATGAGTTTGCTATATTAAATCAGGTTGCTTTTATTCTTTTTTTTTTTTAATTTTTTAAAAACATTTTGTTATTCATTGTTGAGTTATCTGAAAATTGAGATTTATAGTTTCTTTTCTAAGTAAGCATTCTTTTTAAAATTCAATCTATTTATTGTTAATGTTTTTTATTATATAATTAAATAAAATAAATTTATTAAACCCATTAAAGACTAAGACAAGAACCATGTATTTTTTGTACTTTTTTAAAAACATGCTAAGCGTTTTCTCCATTCTTTTGTGTTAGAAAGAAATATTGCAGCTCGCAAAGTAGAATTGGCCACCAATTTAGTTTCTTCTATATCACATTGCAACCAACAAGTTCTCAAAGTTTATTAAACAAGTTAACTGTACATTGACCAACAAGAAAAGACCATTCAAAGAACATCCAACTATTTTGGAATCTAGGCTTGACTTTTTTTTATCTTAAAAAAAATTAAAAAAAGAAAAAAAAATACTACTTATCTAGACATAATTCATTATAGACAAGAATATAGTTTTCTTTTTATTGGCTTAAAAAAACTCTTAGCTAAATGTTTAAAAATATTAATTTAAAGTAGAATAGTCTTTGCATTATGATAATTTTGATGTTTTAAAATTGATTGGAGATAAGATGGATATCTTGTGTTTTAATTGAACAATAAATTTATGTAATTTTAATTTTTGTTGCATAGTAAAAAGACCTTGGAGCCCTTGATCTCAAATAATTTAACCCTTGGGTTAAAGAGTATTTGTGTGATTTTGTTGAAATATTTTTTTTGTAATTAATGAGTTGGGGTGAGATCATTTAAGTATTTCAATAAATGAAAAAAGAATTAAAAAAATATATTGACGTGCTGGGCACACGTCAACCACGTGCTGTGCAGATGATTCAAAAGGCCCAAATTATAAGTTCGGGGTTGCTTTTGGTGCGTCTTGATGTGTTTTTAATGAAAAAGCTGCGTGTATAAATAAGTTTATCGGTTTGTCGCCGATAATTATTTTATTTTTCTTATCTTTTCTTTTCTCTTTATTTCTCTATCTTTTCACCTGCCATACAATTTCTCAGATTAGCAATTAAACTTCTCTATCTTTTTCATTTAGTCCATGTTCTTTTGATTATTGTTTGTTTTATTTTAAATAAATTATGACATTTTATTCTTGAGTTAAATAGAATTGATTGATTGAATATAAACTGATGCTCACTTTTTTTTTTAATGATATTTATGGCTTATTTGTTTTCGTTAATTGTTACCAAAATTTTTTTTGTATGTTTCGTCTGCTATTATTGTTTATGGTTTGAATCAAATAGTTACATTACTTAATTTTATTGGATCTAGTTAAGTTAATGACTCAAGTTTTTTTTTTTATTTCTTTGTAAATATTACAATTACCTAAATATCCATGATGTACACAAAAAAAAATTATAGACCCTGCGTAGCGTGGGTCAGAAGCAAGTGAACATCTACAAGACACTTAAATTCTAGAAAATGATCCAGGCCGACCAAATTAATGTCAACAGGCAAGAACTTTCAGCCGCATTACCTCCACAAAACTTCATTCCAGCCTAGAAAAAGAGAGTATATACTGAGTCAACTAAATTATATATATATAAACTAAGTCAAATGTTTATTATATATATATATATATATATATATATATATATATATATATATATATGAATTTTATTAAATAACCATGTTAATTTAAAAACTTTAAAGGTTGGATGAGGTTTTTAACTTGTATTATATTAGTATTGTTATTAAAACCTTGGTATTATATAAAAAAATAAACTTAAAATATAGGGTAATATTTGTGGAATGGTTTCAAATTAATTATTCAACGAACTTTAATTTAATGAAAACTTATAGTGTATTTGAAAGTATGGTTGTGATTGTTTTTTAAAGTATTTTTTATTAAAAAATATATCAAAACAATATTTTTTTATTTTTTTAAAATTATTTTTGATATCAGCACATCAAAATTATCTGAAAATACAAAAAAATATTAATTTAAAGTAAGGAAAAAAATAAAAAAAATTTATATTTTTTAGAAAACTCTTTTAAAATATAAAAACAAATAGGAATTAGTTTTAATTAACATAATTGCTGAACTTAGCAAATCCCTAAATTTATTTAGCGATTGATTGGATCAAATAATTTCTTTAACGATTGATGGTATTTGGACTAATAATTGAAGGAGACAGTACAAGTTTATGTATGGCATATTGCTAAAAAGAATTATGGTATGTCTTTATTTTTAATTTAAAAATATATTAATTTAATTTTTAAAAATTATTTTTAATATAAAAAAAAGCAGGCGCTTTGTTTCAACGCTGACTACTCACCCGCGCATTCAACGACCGCAACGTTTGACAGTTGTTCAAAGGAGGAGAAGACACAAAAATAAGAATGGTGTTTAAACTTCGATTTTATTGTTATGATGAGGGGGGGCAAATATAATTACAGGCTCCGACCAACCATTTAAAGAAAGTTTTCTTTTTATAGCCATTAAATGACAAATAAATAAAAATTAACATAGTTCTTATCACTACGTTGTTATTATTCGTGTGAAAGCTTGCAGGCAGCTTTTGACATTCGTCTCTCTCTCTCTCTCTTCACCTGGAGAACCAATCTTTTAAGGCCTTGGATTTGATTGAAATCAGATTTCAATTCAATTCATTCCCAAAGTTTCACTGGTAATGAAATTCTTTTATTTAGATCACTCAATCTTTCTCTTTTCTAGTTTTATAATTGGTTTGCATTCAAGACCTTTTCTTTTCCTTGCTGTTAATTGTTATCAGTTAACGTTAGTTTTTTGTAATGATTGCAAATCTATTATCTCTGTGTTCTTTTCTTATGAATCATTTAATTGATTCATTTCTCCATTTCTTGATGTGACTTTTTATTTGTTTTCCATTAGCAGCAATGCCTGTAATTTTTATTGTGTTGTCTGGATGCTGGGAATTGCTTTTGATGTGTCGTATTGGAACTCTTTTCATCTGGGTTCTGCCTAAAGATAGCGAAAATTAATCTTTTGCTTCATTTTTATTTAATTTCTCGCGTTTTATTTTCTGGGATGCCATTATAGCGTCACAGACATAATTCCATTTTATCAGCAACCAAAAGACAAATTGTGTTGTGTTTCATCTTTTTGTTTGGTGCATTTCTGGCTATGTCTTCACATGGCTAGTTTCGGATTCTTTAATCTTTGTTGGCTAAATTTAGGATATATTGGGTTTCTGGTCAAAAGAGAAAGGTGCTCTTTTTTTGTTCAAAAGATTTTAGTCTTAACCTTAAGTATTATTGTTACTGAAGTGGGCTCCTCTTTCTTCTGGTCATTTTGTGCAGATAGCTTGGTGGAGACAGGATTTGTTTGATGTTTTTTTGTTATTATTGAAGCAATGAGCCGATTTTCAGAGCTGAAGCATGCTGCCTCAGGTATGGTGGTGAAGTAGTAATAGTATAACACCCTTAACAGGTTTACACTATTGTAATTTGAATGTTTTCTAATGTTATAGTTTTCTGCAGTAGCTCTGAATTCTTTATTTAGAAGATGGAAGGAACATACTTGGAGATTTTTTGCATTCTAGGCTTTTGCATTGAGGTTTTTCATCGTGTGAAAATGGATCGTGTCCTAATTCTTTAATGCTTTAGATTCTCTACAAGAAAAGAAATTGAGATTTCTCTGACTTATGGAACTCTATTTAATTCCTTGTGGGAGCTGTTTCCTTGACATGGATGCTATTAAGGTCATAAGTTGGTATTATTTTGTGGATATTCATTTGAAGTGACATATTTAATTGTTAAATGCTCAACTTTCAGGACGTAGTTTGACCATCGAAACTGAAAATTCTTGCTGCTGAATCTGAAACTAAGAACCCGATTCACTCCTAATGTTAAATCCTTTTTTATTGTGATATGTGTAGACATGATACTTTGTTTCTGTAAGATCTTCTTAGGTGCAGAAATGTACTTTTCATGCATTTTCTTTCTGAGAATTCTTTCTCTAGAAATTGTACAGTTACTGATGGTTAAGAGTTTCATTATTCTGCCTTGTTGAAGAAACCTCATTTTCGCTTGAATAAAATGGGACTGCCCTATCTATTTCGAAACAGAAATGCGCTGTGTAGATTTCTCATAGGCATCTCTATCAGATTGTGGAGAATAAATAATCTGGTATATCATGGATCTTCAATTTGCAACAAGTTGGAGAAGCTCCCCATGAGATGCTGAATTTAATATATATTTCCTCAAAGAAGAACAAACTGCATCTCTGCTTGACATGCTTTTGTAATGGGACTGGCCTAGTCGAATTTTTCTACAAACTATATTGCTTCATAGCATGAAAATTTTGTTGGTGTTTGTTTAGCCTGTAACAAATGTGCAATCATGCTACTGGTTGAAAATATTTAGTGTATGTTGTGAATTTAACACTGTATTGTTGTTTGATGTGAACAATGATCAGAGGAGTAGCAAGAGCAGAGCTCCTAGATTGTTCACAATGCTTCTGTTCCTTTAATTTTTTTCACCCTGCTCCCTACTTTTGTTAATGAAATAACATAAATCTTTTTTGGCTTTTTTTTTTGTTTTCTGTTGGAATGGACCCCTTTCTTTTTGCTGGACCAATAAGTATGCATTATTCAATGCTTTTTGTTGTATCTTCTGCAAATAAGTACCTTATCTTTTATCATTTTTAATGATTGTAATACCCTCCAATTTTCACTATCTATTTATTTGATTGCTTCAAGAAGATTTTCTTATCTATTCTATAAACTTAATTGCTGCATTTTTTTTTCTGGAAAGGTAAAAGAAGATTAAAAGATTTATTGCTCCAAAGTGATAATCGCTTTTGTGCTGATTGTGGTGCTCCCGATCCTAAGTGGGCGTAAGTTCAATAATGTGAATGCCTTATGGTTGTGAATATTCATATTAACATAACCGAAATACACACTTCATATTAACACACTGAAAAGTGACATTTTGTGAATATGTTTCTAGGGAATTAACCACTTAAATTGGAGAGATATTAAGAATGAGAAATTTTAGTTGTTTTGTTTTATGCCCTTGTGTTATTTTAAGAAATTTGGTAACATTCTTTCCTCCAGGTCAGCAAATATTGGGGTTTTCATATGCTTAAAATGCTGTGGGGTACACAGAAGCCTTGGCACACATATCTCAAAGGTATCTATTCCATATTCCTCTGATTTGATTTTTTCAATATTGGGAACTGCTGTAGGGAAGTATAATCCAATTAATTATATATTGCAATTTGAGTGACATTATGTGCTTGCAGTGAGTAATAGACATAACAACTTGTTACAGCTTTGAAATGAAATTATATAATCTCTTTATCCCCAACCTTGTCAAGTTTCTACGAGTATTTTATTGTTATATCTAATGTAGAACCAATTGATGAACAGAAAAAATAGCACAAATCAATTTCTTAAGAAAATCAATTCACTGTAGAATGAAAGCATCATAACATAACTTGAATGCTTTGCTAGGGTGATTATTTATTAGCATCAAACCAACATTGAAAGTCATAATCCCAATTGGGATAGGAAAACCTGCATGTAAATGCATGCACGTGTGTTTTAAAGTATGAACTAGAGTTGATGTCTACATGATGCTTACAGCTGGTCTTACTGTGTTCAAGGCAGTGGTTCTTCTCTTTATAACATGATTAATTTGTATTGTCCAGGTTTTATCTGTGACATTGGATGAATGGTCTGATGATGAAATTGATTCCATGACTGAAGTTGGAGGAAACTCATCTGCTAATGCAATTTATGAGGCCTTTTTACCCGAAGGAGTTTCAAAGCCAGGACCAGATTCCAGTCATGAGGAGCGTATGAGGTTCATCAGGTTAGAAATGACTTGCCTTTCAAATCCCAACCTGTCATTTCTTTTTCATATTCTTTTTTCTTACCATGTGTCACTTGCATGGATGGATTAAGTCTCTGTTACGGCAGATTAGATCTTGCATGGTGTCACCACAAGAAAGTTACTGATGTTAATAGATTGGATGTTAATGGTGTTTACACATTATTATTTCAACTCTCATAGGTCAAAGTATGAGCTTCAAGAGTTTTTGAAACCTAGTTTGCGGATTACATCTGGGAAGACTTCCTCATCTTCTCTCAAGTCAAGTTTTTCCACGAAGCTTTTTGATAGTTTTCGAATTCCGAGTGTATCAAAGAATTCGGTTAGTTTTGTTTTGCCTTTTTGTTTCCTTACTTTCCTTTTCATACTTGGATAATACTGAAAAATTGTTACAGGAAGGCATGGTAGAATTTATTGGATTAGTGAAGGTTAAAGTTAAAAAAGGTACAAATTTAGCTATCAGAGATATGTTGTCAAGTGATCCCTATGTGGTCCTTACTCTTGGGAAACAGGTTAGTGGAATTTGTCTCTTTCTTTTTAAATTTTCCCATTTTATCTCTCAAAATCCATGGTAGAGACAAGTTCATATAATGATGTATACATTTGTAGATCATTGGCACCAAGTGGAGATTTTTTCTTTCTAATTTTATTAAGGGTAATTCTAATCACAACCATTTGATAAATGGCTGATACCCCAATATACTGTTCATTTGGTTGGCCATCTGGTCAGAACTCTGCCAAAGCTTGACTGGAGCTTCATAAATCTTTATTTACTGTAGTGGCAAATATATGTAATTTTCACCTTGTATGGAGTTTCATATATATATATATATATATATCAATTTCTATTGATAGAACAGATATTTGAGATTATTATTAAGCAAGTGAAGGGGCTGCTTCGACTTTTATGCTAGTCACTGATGATAAAATTTGCTTTTGAGTTAATAGACTGTTCAAACCACTGTGATGAAGAGCAACTTGAATCCAGTCTGGAATGAAGAACTCATGCTATCTGTTCCACAGGATTTTGGGCCCATAAAGTTGGTAAGCTTGTTTCTCATTTTTGAATGATGTTACAATCAACTTTTATTTTCATCCAGTTGTAGATCCAAAGCTACAAGAGTAAAGCTCTTTAGATGCTTTATTTACATGGTGATGAAAATTCATTATTTGCCTAGTATTTTACCTTTTAACCGATATTATGTCTAAGCAAGGGCTGTTACATTTAGAACACAAAAACAAGTGATTGGATAAAGAACTTGTGTTGTTGCCCTTTTGGTTTCTTATGAACCACAGCTACTTTTGTTGTTATCTTGAGTAATCAGGAAAATACTTATCTTGTTGTTGCTATCAATTTGCTGCTACTGAAACTAATTTGCTACATCTCACCAAATTAATCTTTTCATATCTATCCTTTAGTGAACAAATCCCTGGTTATTTCTAAACTGGTTCATACTGAGCTATGTGTCGTTCTTGTTGATGTTGTGGATTGCAGAGTGTTTTTGATCATGACACGTTTTCGGCTGATGATATAATGGGGGAAGCAGAGATTGACATCCAGCCATTGATAACATCAGCAATGGCATTTGGGGACCCGGAAATGTTTGGAAATATGCAGATTGGGAAATGGCTGAAATCACATGACAATGCCCTTGTAGTTGATAGCATCATAAACATTGTTGATGGGAAGGTGATGCAGGAGATCTCATTGAAGCTTCAGAATGTTGAGTGTGGTGAACTAGAAGTAGAACTAGAGTGGATGCCTCTTGACCAGTAAGTAGAAATTTTAAATCACCCTTCCATTTCAATAAAAACCTGCAATATCGATTCCATTCTTTAATATGGAATGACTGCATATTTAACTTCTTTCAATTTTATTCCTTGATTCTTGCCCTTGTTTTTTACCCTCTTACATCTCCTAAGAGGCAACAGCTTATTCGTTAACTCTGACAATTTGTAGTGTATAAATTATGTTTGTTTCAAAAATTGAGGGAGCAACATGTACAAAAGAAAACTCAGTGCTCATATATATATATATATATATATATATATATATATATATATATTTGTAATTTATCTTTGGATTTGAAGTTGGAAGCATTTTATCTTCAATTATGGTGGCCTCTTTTATATATTTTCTTAATTCCATAGTATAGGTAACACTTACTAAGGATGTGTTTGGTACTTTCCTCTTGTTTGGTACATAACAGTTGAGGGTGAGATAAATAGGGTTGAAAATCGCCTTTCAATTAAATGGAGCATGGCTCCCACTTTTATTTATTCTCCTCATTTCCCAAGTCTCATTATGTTTGACTTTTTTAATTGAGATCCATTAATATTATTTTATTAGGTGGGAGTTCATTATAATAATAATAATAATAATAATAATAATAATAATATCCATTACGAAATTAAATGATCTACTTCCACTTCTCATTTAAGAAAACTTTCATTAGGACAAAAGAAGAGAAGTTAGAGGGGAGAAGTTAAAAAACAAGAATTAGAAAAAGAGAAGTTGAAGACGAGAGAGAAAGGAGCCAAAGAAGAGAGGGGGTGGAAAACAAAAGTTCGTAACTTTTTCTTTTTTATTAATTCATCATCAACTGATAGTAATGTCTAGAAGGTTATATATAAAATTAAACTCTAAAATAACTGACTATTGAGTCCAGCCCATTAAATAAAAATATCTAATATAAATAAGATCTAATTAATAAAACTTGAATAACTTAAACAAAAAATATAAGCTAAAGCCCAATCTTTTGGGTTATCCTTCATTGTCTATGATTATACATGTGTGTAAATTGTGTCATGAGTTAGTGTCTCCATTAACTCTTTTAAGGTTGGAGAAACTCGACCTTGTCGATTGTAGTTCAAGGCAGTTTCGATAATGCTTTCAAAGATCATGGAAGGGGGGTTTTCTTAGATCAATGCTTACAAAGTTGATGTCCTAGGAGTCTTGAAAATTATAAAAATAATTACAATGGTCTCAACACCCTCTTCTTTTTCTAAATCAAATCACCCATACCTCTTAATCTATAGAATAAATTCCTCTTTCACAAAAACTTGTGAAACCTAAATCTTAGCCCATCTCCAATCCCCAACTCCACTGTCAAAGAAACCCTTTAAAACCACATGATTGAAGTGATTATCTTTATAAAAGAGAGAAAACCAATTCCATCTTACAAATAAGTTATAAGAATCACACTCTTCGTATCCATGAAAACATTGGTTGACAAGGCTTTAGACTTAGTAGTGTTTATTTTCCTAAATAAAAAGACATGGATTCCTTTTACAAGAAGTTCATGGAGTTAAGGATTAATTGGGTTAAGTTGGATGTAAAATGCATAATAATGACGTATGGAAAAGCCATATAATTTTTTGTTGCTTAAAGCACTAGATATTGTTTATTGAATTTTAAAAGATATTTTAGGAGAAGGAGAAGAGGGAAGTGAAGGGGGTTACGAGGGAGAAGCTACAAATTAGCACTTTTATACAAGTTACAATTATAAAGATTTATGATAAAAAACTTTATGTTATTTCCAAGGTCATTGTTGCTATCTAATTTTTAATTTTTTTTTAGAAAAAAACCAACAAATAGAAAAAAAAACCAAACCCTTAAAAAATATATTCTTGATGTATTTGTATTATTTTCAGTGTCTTTTCCAAAAACTTTTAAATTAAAAAAATCTACTTTCAACGTATTTAGTTGTTAACGCGTTATTTGAATCAACATTGATGTTGCCTTCTAAAAAAAATCAAAATACAAAAAATAAAAATATAATAAATGGGTAGAGAGACCAAAAGTGAAAAAGAAAGAAAATGAAGGATCAGAAAAAATTTAGATTGCTTGGGAACCAAGCAATTGAAGGGAAGAAGATAAAATTATTTTTACCTATAAATAGGTAGTTATACACACACACACACACACACACAAATAGAGGGAATGTTTAGGAGAGAGGATACAAAAAAAAAAAAAAAAAAAAAAAAAAAAACCAAAAAAAACTCTTTCTAGATCACACACTCTCTAAAAAAGACATTAAAAAAACCCTAAACCCAATTTTTTTAGGCCAGTCGCCAGCAACAATTAACAATTCATACAACAACCAAGAAATCGAGCTCTCCAAGCTCTCAACCATCCATCCAAATGAGCTCACTATCCACTCATCCGCACCAAATCTGTTCCTCCTTCCCCTAACAACACTTCCTCTAGTCCTTTTTTATCGGCTAGCCATACACAAAAGGAAACATAAAACCTCTCAGCCACCTTCCCTTACCCTTTCGATCAAGAATAGTCCCCATCTCCTCCATAGACTACCATATTAATCACTAATTAGTAAATGCTTATGCCTCTTGCTTCATCGGTTTCTGCCAAACCCCCCCACCCAAAAACAAAATCTCCACCATGACCTCTACTAATTACATAAAATAATGGTGATTTTTTATTTCTTGTGGCACTTTTTCATAAAATAGGTTAAGACATTCTTTATTCATGTTCCCTAGTGTAACTCTAATGATGGATCATTGATATTGGGCAAGCAATCTGTAAGATTTTGCTAATGAGAAATGATTGTGGATTTTGATGGAGTGGAACTTAAAGCTTCCATTCTTGTTTTTAACATGAAGGAAAGTGTTTAGGGTTCTTAATTGAATCTTTATAGTAAATCTCTAAGGCTTTTAGAAAATTTAAGGATTTTTGTAAAAGATAATGAATTTAGTACAGTTTAAGAAACCTAAAAGTCACGCCTACAATCGAAAGCATGCATAATCTTTAAATTAAAATGATTGGTTAAAAGTGTTTGACATGTCGGGTATTTTTAAAAAACAAAATAATAATCGACGGATTTTAGATGAACACTATTATTTGTCACATTATACTTGGGTGATTTGATCAGTCAATTTCAGTATCATTATGAAGGGGTTAATATTTCTTCATTTCAGAAATAAAGCATTATAAGGAATATTTTTTATATCTAAAATAAACACATATTTGTCAAACATAAATAACATTGATAATTCATCACAAAATAAAGGAAAAAAATTGAAATAAATCATAGATTATAAGAATCGATAGAGCTAGAAGAGCCCTTGATTGACTAGGAGT
>Ga0307515_10020049_pt1 | contig 11969 bp, 4 predicted proteins | sample 17_EM_MG_FD_194513 | JGI IMG/M metagenome (GOLD analysis project Ga0307515, IMG submission 194513) | Populus trichocarpa ectomycorrhiza microbial communities from riparian zone in the Pacific Northwest, United States - 17_EM | ecosystem: Host-associated > Plants > Roots > Unclassified | place...
TTAATCTATCCTTATAGATAGCTAGCTTATACTCTTATCCGTTCTTTAAAATCTTAAGCCCTTTCTCTTATCTCTTCTTAAAAATCTTAAGCTTTTAGCCTTTTACCTTTATTAAATACTAAAGTGGCTTACTATCCTACTTCTCTTACGTCTTATAAAGTAATAGATATCGTATCTAATAGAGTCTTAATCCCTATTACCAATCCTTCCTCTATAGTGGATTTAACCTCTATCTCTATTATTACGTTCTTAAGGTTTATATACTCCTAGTAAGCTACCTCTATTGCCTTATTATTACTACAAATAGTCTAATTAATTAATTCTTTAGATCCTATTACTAAATAGAACTAATACATAAGAAACTTCTTCGCTAACTATTAACTTACTATACCGTCTTAATTTTAATCTAGTTCTTTATCTAACTCTCTTATACCCTAAAGTCCTCTTAACTTAGGATCTTATAGCCAATAGCTTATACTATACTTAGCGTCCTTATAAACTTAATATGCATTATTATAACAAAACCCGAAACTTTTAATTAAACACTCTTTTGTTCTTTATAGTATATTATTATCCCTTTATATGTATATATCTACTAGTTTTATTCCCTTTACTATATAGTTACTCTAATCACCTCTATAGTCTTTAGTAAAATAACCCTATTTTCCGCAGTTTATATAAGCCCCTTTTTTATACCACCTTTCTTATTATAGAGTCCGCCTAAACATCTTCTACTATTAAGATCCCTAGTTTAGCCTCTACTCCTTAAACCTTTAATTACTTAATCCTTGTCCTTTAGGTTTCTATAGTTATCTATTTATATTTTCTTTAGTACCACTTAGGTCTATTAGCTCTGTACTATACTATAGTTTAAATACCTATTAGTATGTCTTCTTTATATACGCTAGTCCTTACTATATTCTATTTAACTTCTCGCTTTAGTATAGCTAGTTATCCACTTTAATAGCTTGCTCGATAAGCTCCATTATATTACTTAGGTTATTTATTAGTATTATAATTGCTTAAACTTTAGCCTTTACTCCCCTTCTATACTAAGCCATTAACGCCCGTTAGTTTTACTTAGTCTATACTACTAGTATCTAAAACTACGTTATATAGTCTATAGCTAATCTCCTTATATAAGCTAGTATAGCTTTCCTTTAGCCATCGCTATTAATTCCGGATTTTTATATATCTATATTAGTCTACTAGTAAATCTATCCTAGCTTAAGAATATATACCATACCTTTAAGTTAGTAGTTGCTAGTGTATTAGCCTATATCTATATAAAATAAGGTTTAAACTACTCTAGTGCCTAACCTATTAAGAATAACCCTATATACGCCACTTAATCCACTACCTATTCTAACTTTATTCCTTTATATTAGATCTTTAATTTTATCTATATAAAGAATCCCTTTAGCTTATATTTTTCTCCTAAGAATCTTTTAATTAATAGTATCTTAATCTTTTCTCTCTTTATATCTTATAGTTTTTAAAGTAGTACCTAATTATTAGCATTATTTTACTCTATAACGCTCCTAAGCTAGTTTATTATAAATACTACTAAATTATTATCGCGTATGCTAGTATCTCCTCCTAATCCTAAAGTAGTTACTATTGTAGATAGCGTTATAGTTACTTACTTAGGTAGCATATTGCTTAACTTCCTTTATTATAACCTTAGTAGTAAATATATAACGAAGCCTTATAGGAAATACCACAGTATACTTATTAATAGGCTAGATATATAGGTTAAGGAATAGTTAATAATATAAATATAACTAGTAAAGTAAGTTACTTAACAAATTAATTCTAATTATATTCTAAGATTTACTATAAAGAAGAGAACTATCTAGATAGAGACTAAGGTCCTTTAAATATATAATACTGCGCCTAAGAAATATACTAAGTATGTCAGTATATTAGTATGTTAGTACGTCGCATTACTATATTTCTATATTTCTACATTCTAAACTTATAACGTAACTAGCTATAAAACTTAGCTATCCCTTATCCTATAGCTTAATTGGTTCTAGTGCCTTATATACTATTTTAACCAACCTATATATATCTCTTTTTAATAGCCGTACTACTACCAATATAAGGTCTGTAACATTCGTTAATAAGGAACTATTATAGTTCCTCTATCTTCTTTATAAATTTATCTACTTCTATAACTTATAAGGCGTAATAAGTAAGGCGAGGGACATTACTAAAGGGGCTTAAACCTATTTATAGATATTAGCCGTAGTTAGCTAGAAATAGGGAGACCTTTATAGTTTCTAATATAGAGTCATTTTTATAGTAAACTTAGTAAATATAAGCTAGTTAACCTAACTGTCCTATAACTATAACGTATATATCCTAATATAGTATTCTATTATAGTATTTATACGTTCTATTTAGTTATCCATTTTTAGGTAATATATAATAGATAATAATGCTTTTGTCACGAATAGTGACGATCTGGTAACAATCGGAGCAGAGGAGGACTCACCGCCTTATACGGAGCCTGAGTGGACCTGAGTCAGGATAACAAGGTATATCTGGTCCGAGCTGTAGGTAGAATTGGACCGATCGGAGTCTTTGCCTTAATCTGGTAAAGTCCTAACTAGACGGCGCCAGATAAAACCACGAGTAGCTGCTCCAGTAGGGGGACAGCTGTTCGTGATGTGTTGAATACAGACAGTATCCTCCATTGACCAATCGTGCCGAGTGAAGCCTTTTTCTACCATATCAACCTCGGGAACCCCCAGTTCCCCCATAGCTTTAATATAGAGTTAAGTAGTTAGTTCTTTCTAAAATATAGAGATAAACTGGCGGCCTTTATTGGAGATTACCGTTTTAGGGAGTCTGTAGAGTTTCTATATATAATTTAAGAACAATTAGGTGTAAGGGATCTTTTAGCACCTCCTTATAAGCTCCCTTAGGCTTACAGCCCTTCCCTCCTTATTAGTTCGTCTCTCTCTCTCTCTCTCTCTCTCTCTCTCTATACGAGGCTATTGCTATACTCTTTACTATATCGTCCTCTCTTCTATTAACTCTCTATATCTTATACTCGGCTTATCTACTCCTTATTATACACCTAGGCAATATACCTTATATTAGGCGATAGTAAGTGCTAATATATTAGGGTAGGCGATTAAGTATATTTTCTTAGATAGTCTATAATTAATATAATATTTATATAACCTTTACTTATAGGGATATTAACAATAAAGTTAACTAAGATATTCTTTTATCTTTAGTTTAGGATAGACAGCGGCTTTAAAAGGCGATTATACGTATTATATAAAGCTTTAGCTCGTTAGTAGGTATAGTAGCCAGAGATATACCCCTATATTATATAATATATAGTAATACTCCCGTTAGAGTAGCTCTAGTGTTTTTTATTAGCCTAAATAGCTAGCTGCTAATAGGTTATATATATATTTAAGGAGCTTAAGCTAAGCTTATTATAATTAGAGATAACTAGACGGTTTTAATAATATAAGCAGTTTCCGCAAGCTTTATATTTACTTAGAGAAATCCTTTTAGAGTATCTAACGATATTTTAAATTAGCTTAGGCGTCTCTTAGATAAACTTATTATTTAGGTATTTATTAATTATAATCTGTTTTATAGTTAATATTAACTCTCCCCCTATATAAAGGACTAACGAAGGCAGAATATATAGCCGCTTTCTTACCACGGACGGAGGTCCTAGGGCTAAATGCATAGCTATTAAGCATCTATATTCTAAATACTATACCTTAATATATATGCGGATGGCCTATCTAGTTAGTGCGCCATATACTACTATTCCGCAGCTACCGCTTAGTAAGGGACTAGCTACTTACTAGTATAGGCATAAATTATATTACTTAAATGCTCTCTATAAGCAGGGGCCTATAAGTAAAAGTAAAATAGCTTATAGGCTAAGGAATATTTTAGTAGTTCTAAATAGCATATAAGATCTAATAGGAGGATCCTAAAGAATATGATCTATTCCAGTCCCTTAGCAACTAGATACCCCCCACCTAGCTATAGGCGGCATACTAGCAGATTACTAGACCCTCCTACTACCTTCCCCTTAGATCTTTTAATATACTTAAGAAGCATAGTATATAAGGCAGACTAAAAGATATAAAGATATACTAGCTAGGCGAAGGCGGAGCGCATAGGACTACTAAAAGGAAACACTAAGGTTTTTCCTCTAATAGGGCTTTTTTCTATATAGAAAGGTAGTAACCTATATAGACCTAAAATGGGACTAAAATGGGCAATAAATAGAATTAATAATAGTAATAATAAAGTAGTTATTTTAAGGATATATACTATAAGGTCTTTAGTAGGACAATTAAATAGTTTAGGGTAGAGTTGGGCTTAATTTTAGTAGAAATATGCTTTTTTTTAGTACTAGCGCATTCTACAAGCGTTAAGTTAGGGTATTAAGCTTCTAGCCTTAAATACTTAGATGGTATATAATTAAGAATTAGAAATAAAATAAGTATTCTAACTAGCGGGCCTAATAGTAGCTTAGCTATTTATAGTTATAAAATACTATAAGTTCTTATAGTCACTAAGGACCTTAATTAGAAATTTAGAGCCTTCTAGTTCCGGTTACTATTATTTAAAATATTTAATAATAGCTAATAATTCCTTATTATAGATTTTATAGTTATATTTAGCTAGGCTTAGTTATTTTAAAAAGTATACTACGGGGTATAATACTCTATTCTTATTATATTAAGACAGAATACCTTTAGTAATAGGGTTAGATAAATCAGCTTCTATAATAATTATTTAGTTAAAGTTAAAGTATTAAAGTATAGGTACTGTAGTAAATGTAACCTTTAAATAAGTAAAGGCCTTTTTTTATTCCTTATTAAAGATAAAGGCTTTATCCTTTTAGGTTAGAGCTATAAGGGGTAAAACTAGGATATGGGAGTTATTAATAAATCCTATAAAGGCTCTTATATCCTTAACATCCTTAGGTTCTTATTATTACGGAGTAAGTATAAGCGACGATAATATATAGCAGAGTAGATATTATTAAGCTATGTATATAAACTGTGTGATAAGATTAAGACGTTGTATAAGGAAAGAAGGTAGGAAATAGGAAGAAAGGGTATATATTATTAACTTAGTTGCTTAGTTAATATATATATAGAGTAGAATAGGATTTAGGACGTAGTCCTAGTAGAACTTGGTGGAATATAGCAGAATATAGCAGATTGCCGTTAGATTGCTATAAGTCGCGGCAAATTATAGTCTTATAGACGGTAGAAATAGGTAGGTATGTATAAGGTATTATAGGGGTATCCTATAACAGTACCCCCCCCCCCCTTTTTAAATTTAAGCTTCTGCGAGATAGGGCTATAGTAGTTCTAGGTAGAGTTTATAAAAGTCCTTTACGGCTTATATAAGTCCTATAGAGTTAACAGGTTCCTATAAGGGCTTAGAAAAGCCTCTCCATTTTATAAGATAGATATATTAGCATTCCTATTTATTATACTTAATATTATTAATTCTTTTAATAAAGTACTTGTTTTTACCATTTACTTTAACTAGTAGGGGAGGGTCTTATATCTATTTAGGCAGGGCGTCTAATACGGGGGTAGTAGGGTAGAGGACTAACGTATAGAATATAGGGTGGATTTAAACCGTATTAGGGAGCTTTAGTTAGTAGGCGTAAGAGAAAACAACCTTCTTAACCTTATAAGGGCCAGCGTTTTTTTAATTAAGTTTCTTAGTAGGTTGTTTTATATTTAGATTTCTTATATCTAGCCAAACGAAGTTACTAATTTAGTAGGCTAGTACTAGGGTTTATTTCTTATTTACTACGGCTTTATAGATAGATTAAGCCCATATTATTTTATTAGTAAGGAACCATTATAGTTCCTTTATCTTCTTTATAAATTTATTTACTTTTATAACTTATAAGGCATAATAAGTAGGGCGAGGAATATTATTAAAAAATGTTTTAAAACCTATTTATAGATATTAGCTATAGTTAGCTAGGAACGGGAAAACCTTTATGGTTTCCAAGACGGAGTTATTTATAGTAAACTTAGTAAATATAAGCTAGTCTATCTAGTTATTCTATAGATATAACGTGTATATTTAAATATACTATTCTATTATAGCATTTACGCGTTCCGTTTAACTATCCGTTTCTAAGTAGTATACTATAAATAATAGTGCTTTAATACGGAGTTAGTTAGTTTTTTCTAAAATATAAAGATAAACTGGTTACCTTTATTAGAGATAATTGTTTTAGGGAGTTTATAGAGTTTCTATATGTAATCTAGGAACAGTTAGGTAATAGTAAGTGTTAATATATTAGGGCAGGCGATTAGGTATCTTATCTTAGATAGTTAGTCTATAACTACTATAATATTTATATAGCCTTTACTTATAGGGAGGTTAATAATAAAGTTAATTAAAATATCCTTCTATCTTCGGTCCGGAATAGGCAGTAGCTTTAATAGGCCGTTATACGCCTTATACGAAGCTTTAGCTTATCGATAGATATGGTAGCTAGAGATATACCTTCATATTATATTATATATATTTAGCTAGTAATATTCCCGTTAAAGTAGCTTTATAGTTTTTCCTTAGCCTAGGTAGCTAGCTACTAGTAGGTTATATATATATTTAAGAAGCTTAAGCTTAAGTTTATTATAATTAGGGATAACTGGACGGTTCTGGTAGTATAAGCGGTTTCTATATACTTTGCATTTACTTAGAGAAATCTTTTTAAAGCGTCTAATACTATCTTACATTAGTTTAAGCATCTCTTAGATAAACGTGTTATTTAGATATTTATTAATTAGTTATTTTAAGGACGTGCACCATAAGGTCTTTTGTAGAAGGGTTAAATAGTTTAGAATAAAGTAGGGTCTAATTTTAGTAAAAGCGCGCTTCTTCTAGTACTAGCGCGTCTTGCGAGCGTTAGGTTATAGTATTAGGCTTCTAGCCTTAAACGCCTAGGTAGTATATAATTAAAAATTAGAAGCGTAACAAATATTCTAACTAGTGGGCCTATTAATGGCTTAGCTGTTTTATAGTCGTAAAGTACTATAGATTCTTATAGTCGCTAAGGACCTTAATTAGAAATTTGGCGCCTTCTAGTTTAGGTTACTATTATTTAAAACATCTAATAATAGCTAGTAATTCTTTATTATAGATCTTATAGTTATATTTGGCTAGGCTTAGTTATTTTAAAAAGTATACTATAGAGTATAATACTCTATCCTTATTATATTAAAATAGGATACCTCTAGTAACGTAGTTAGATAAATTGGCTTCTACAACACTTATTTAGTTTAGGTTAAAGTAAATATAACCTTTAGATAAATAAAGGCCTTTTTATATTCCTTATTAAAGATAAAGGCTTTATCCTTTTAGGTTAGAGCTATAAGGGGTAAAACTAGGGCGGAGAAGTTATTAATAAACTATTAGTAGAAATTAGCAAATCCTATAAAGGCTCTTACGTCCTTAACGTTCTCGGGTTTTTGCCAGTTTATAATTACTTCAATTTTCTTCAGGTCTATTTATATACCGTCTATAGAAATAAGAAACCTAAGGTATAGGACTTTCGTCTTATAAAACTTATATTTATCTATATCCAATTATAGACTAGCTTCATGCAGGGCTTATAGGACAAGATTAATGTATTTTTGATATTTAGTTAGGTTATTACTATATATTAAGATGTCGTTAATATAAGTAGTACAGAAGATGTCTAGGTAGGGGCGCAGGGTATTATTTACGTAATGTTAAAACGAGCTTAGAGCATTTGCGAGGTTAAATAGCGTCACTAAGTATTTAAATAATCTATACTAAATACAAAATGCGGTAAGCTATTTATCTCCCTTTACTATACGGAGGCGGTTAAATATAGAGATAATATTAAGCTTTATATAGTAGCGAGCCTTACTTAGTTAGTTTAGCGTTTCTTATATTAACGGGATCGGATATTAGTTCTTAATAGTAACGGCATTAAGGGCTTAGTAATCTACGCAGAAGCACAGACTATTACTAGGTTTCTTAACGAAAATTACTAGTACGGCTATAGGTAAAGAGCTTACTTTAATAAATCCTTTACTTAGGTTCTTATCTAAATACTTTCGTAGCACTTAGAGTTCGTTTTAGGACATTCCGTATAGGGGTCTAAATCCAGGCTACTTTCCTTCTTTAAGTACAATTTTATAGTTATATAGTTGGTGTTCTAGTAGCTTATCGGCTTCCTTTTATAAGAATACATTTAAGCGGTGATAGTACTCTACTGGTACCTTTGTAATAGGGTTAGTATACTTCTTTAGTGCTAAGGCTTTCTTAATATTAGCCATTGTGACAGCGAAAATCGTATATTCAGGCTTCTTAGTAAGCTAAGCTAGCGGAGTAGCTCTAATTATATAAATATCCAGGGTATTAAGCTCTCTTAGATCGTCTATAGTCTCTTACATAGTTTCTTATTTAGGTTTAGGTTTAGTGTTAGGTATAGAGTTAGTATTAGATTTAGGTTCAGGTTCTTTAAGTATTCTTTTCATTATAGGGTACTAGTTCTTCTAGTACTCCTAAGTGCTAAGCTTAAGCTTCTACTTAGTTTGGGATGGTGTAGTAGTTAGGGTTAGTTTATGGGGTTCAGTAGGATTTCCAGATCTTTAGTGAATATCGGTGGAAATCTTATATTAGTGGAATTCGGTGGAATTCTTAGGTTAGTAGAATCTGGTGGATTCCTTAGGCGCGGGGTAGACATTAGTGGAAATCTTAGGCTAGTAGATCTTAGTGGATTTCCTAAGTTTTAGTTTAGGGTTAGGGCAGCGAGTTATAAGGCACTTCTACTTATAACGGGAGGCGGTAAATAGAAGCTTAAGGTTATCCTAGTTAATAGTCACCTTATATAGCTTTATCTAAGGTTATCTAAGGATTACTAGGTAACCTAAGGTGGTAACAAAAAGCTTAATTAGTTCTTTATAGTTTAGGTATTAGAGTCTTAGGGCTGCCACGTAGGTAATACGGCCTAAGACGGTGCGTTTACCGTTAAATCCAAATACATTAATATGCCGGTTAAGGGGGGTTAGGGTGAAACTATTATCTTATATAAAGATCTTGTTAATAAATCCTATGCCGCTAGCTCCTATATTAATTAGGATTTAAGCGTTAGCCTATTAACCATTCTACCAAAGACGGCAGTTAATGGTTATGCTACGGTCCCAAGAGTCGGAGTTTATAACGTTAAATGCGTTTAATAAGATCCTAAGGCAGAGCCGTCCCGGAGAGCGACTTAGCTCCAAAACCTTCCTTTTAAAGGTAATTAGGGCGGGGTTCTTATAAAGCGTCGGTTAAAGCTTTGTCCTTATAAATAGTACTTATTAGACGTGGGGCTAAAACCAAATAAAGATTGGGGACGGTAACTAGAAGATCAATATGGTAAACGGCTGTTAGTATTAGCCGTTCGTAAATCGTTTCGGTGCGTAGGTAGGGGGACGAGGTAGTATTTTAAGATATAATCCTTCCTTCCGCATTTAAAGCAGAGGCCTAGCTTAATGCGTCTTTCTTATTTAGGGGACCCTAGTAGGGCGTACTTTAGGGTTCTAGTGTTAATATCTATAGCATTAGGGTGCTTAGGCTAAGATAACTTAGTAGACGTTTACGGGGCTGTCGTATTATATTAAGGGGCGTGTTTTAGTGTTAGGCGTAGTATATTATTATACTATTTGTTAATAATATTTACGTAGGCGTTAAGGGCTCCTAGTAGGTCTACGCCTATTAGGGAGGTTTTTAGTTCGGGGCTTAAAGATTTAATAAGGCTGTTAATTAGTGCGGAGTCGTTCTAGCCTATTTCCCTTGCGTAATAGTTAAATTCGGAGAAGTATACTGGGAAACTTTTCGTTCCTTAAGCTATATAGTTTATCTTTCTCTAAGCAGTAGCTTGGCGGTTTAGGTCACCGTATAAGGCTTTAAGAAGTATAACTAGGCTTTATACTAAGGTTAGCTAAAGAGGTTTAATAAGGTTAGCTACCTCTCCTCTTAGTCAACTTAGGGCGTAACAGAGTTGGCTAGCTTTGGTTAGGTAACGGTTGGCGTTACTAGTTAGCTTATTTTTTAGCTAGCTTAAGAATAATCGGAGCTCTTATCATTTACTAGTAAATACTAAGGGGTTAGATAACCGCTCGGATTGTTATAATATAGTAGTTAGTTTGGGATAAATAGCTACTATAGGTTTGGGACTCGCGTTTCGCGTGTTTAACTCCAAAGATAGTATTCGGTCTTAAGGTTCTAGCGTAGGCATCTTAAGGGTACGGACTTCTTCTTAAAGGGCTTTTATTGTTTTCTAATGCCATGCTTCTTATTTAGCTTATTATTAAGTTAGGGTAACTCGTTGTTGTTTAAGGGCCTCTATAAAGGACTTTTATATACTTGCTATTTATTCTTAGAGGATGGATATAATATCAGCGGCCGTTATAGGGGCTTTAGGTGCGTTTTCCATTTTAGGTAGTAGTATAAATGGTTAACGCAATGTAGTGTCACGGAGTAAGCATAAGTGGTAATAATATATAACGAAGTAGATATTATTAAGCTATGTATATAAACTGTGTAATAAGGTTAAAACGTTGTGTAAGGAGAGAAGGTAGGGAAACGGGAAGAAAGGGTATATATTATTAGCTTGGTTACTTAGTTAATACGTACACGGAGCAGAATAGGATTTAGGTAGTAGTCCTGGTAGAACTTAGCAGGATTTAGTAGAACTTGGCGGAATATAGCAGAATATAGCAGATTGCCGTCAGATTGCCGCAAATTGCCGTCTCGTGGTCAGTCTCTAGTTGCTAAGTCGGTAGAAATAGGTGGACGTGTATAAGGTATCACGGGGGTGTCCCGTAACAGGTATTGTAAATATTGCGGATATTACAGACATTGCGGATATCGTTATAGATATTGCGGATATTGCGGTGGAAACAGGTAGGCGCGTATAAGGTGTTACTAAGGTATCTATAATCTCTATCCCTCTCCCTTTACAAACTTAGTCTAAAACGCCTCCGCCTTAGGGTCGCTGTGATAGCTAGGACAGGGTTCTATATTAAGGTAGAAGTTAGAAGCTCCAAAGGTATCCCCTTAGTTATTGTCGTTGTTATTAGTATCGCCGTTACTGCCCTTAAAATTAGAGATATATTGACGTATTCTTTAGTCCCTTTCTTCCTTTATATAGTTCGTAGACTAATATCCAGATTTACTGCATATAAAGCACTTTTTGCCCTTATTGCGGTATTGACGATTAGGGGGGTAATGTTGTTGGTTAGAGGAGCGGTATTGTCAGTCGGTATAGAATAATTTAATCTCTGGTTCTTATTTACTATACGTTATAATTAAGGACTTAATGTCGCTAATAAGGCTAGTAAGGGTAGTAGCGGGTCAAAAGCAGGCTGGTTTATAGGCTGGTACGTCTTAACACGCAGTAAGGAGCTTATTATAGAATGTTATATTATTTTAGAGGTCCTTTGCTAACCCACATTGTAGCTACTATATCTCGTCAATTAATATCTAAAATGCTTGGCCTATATTAAGTCCTTTTTAAGTAGTAACTTGTTTAAGCGTAATTGCATTCCACTTTAATAGGATGTCGCGTTTATATTCGTCGCCTTCAAAGTATAATTTAAGGCCTATGCATATATTCTTAAGAAGGTTAAGATCTTTAAGGTGGGTGAAGTAGTATTTAAGAGCAAGGCCGTGGAGTATAGTAGGAATAGCAATGATATAGGCCTGCTTAGGGACGCCGGCTCGGAGGCAGTAGTTTTAGAAGATCTCAAACTTAAAATCGAAGTTATCTTGTTCGCCAGAGTATTTGACTTCGTCCGTGTAGAGCTTAGCTAAGTTGGTGATCTCTCTTCCGAAGCTTCCTTGTAAGGCAAGCTGGTCTATAGCTTGGGTAATTCGTGCTAAAGTCGGGGGGGTAGTTGCTGGGGTTGGCTGAATAAGTT
>Ga0307515_10020050_pt1 | contig 11968 bp, 13 predicted proteins | sample 17_EM_MG_FD_194513 | JGI IMG/M metagenome (GOLD analysis project Ga0307515, IMG submission 194513) | Populus trichocarpa ectomycorrhiza microbial communities from riparian zone in the Pacific Northwest, United States - 17_EM | ecosystem: Host-associated > Plants > Roots > Unclassified | place...
CGGGGCGGGGATAAATGCATCCGATATTACGCCCCCTAGATCGTCTCGGCTCAATCTCTACCACCGTCAAGCTCACCGTAAATCCCTAACTGGGTACGTGCCCACTCGAGCACTAGAGATGCGATAGGATGGCACGGCGCTGACCTTGGGATAGTGTTCCCTAGCAGTATCCTCCTCACACTACATCTTCCCTCAAACCTATATCACCGTCGAGGCAATGCCTAGCGCTGCTCAAGTTAGGCCCAGGCTGTGAGTCCCTCCGTGATCAAAATACTCGACAGCTACTAACTAGGATGACGGTTCTTCCAGCAGCGGGGCCCCCTCCACCAAACCTACCAACGGATCTCCTGCACCCAGCAGGATGGCGCCGGAAGGCGATGACTTTACTAACTCTAATGCCGACGTAGATAACACCGTGACTCTCAAGTAAATTTCACCGATGCCTTTGGTGCTTTAGCATCAACTCTGACCCCATTTCCTATTTCCTAGTGACGTACAGTCTCTCAAGAAGGGGATCGTCAAGACATCAAAGGACTCAGCAACTCCACCATCCACCATCCTTGTTGTTGGAGAGGTTGGTGTCGGAAAGTCCTCAGTCTTGGAACTCATCGCCAACGTCCTTGCGGCTAATGGCATTGACCACTACGACTTCAACGTTCTCGAACATGCAAACGAGCAAGGTGATTCTGGTAATCAGATTCAGACCAACTCGGTGCGCCTTTATGAAATTAGGAGCAAGAACGGCATCGTGGTAAGTGCCGGTGTTTGTGAACGTCGTGGGCATGCATAACCTCTTCCCAAGGTTCGCATCCTTGATACGCCAGGTTTTCTCGATACTCGCAATCCTCAGCAAGATGCCCTTTACCATGAGAATATTGCGACTCAGATCAAGCAGCACATCGACTCCATTTCTGCCGTTCTCGTCCTCGTCAATGGGACCATCCCAGGCGTCACTGTCGGGACTAGTCATGTACTCTCCACTCTCTCCACAATCCTCCCCAGCGCCCTATCCACCAACGTCGCCGTCGTGCTCACCAACACCTCGAGCCCTCTCTATTGGAATTTCGCTCAGAACGGTGTACCCAAGGTGCTCAAAGACGCTCCTCAGTTCCTTCTCAACAACCCCATCGCGCTCCAGAAGAAGTACCTTGAGCTCAAGGATGGCCCAAATATCAAGGAAAGAAGAGCGGATTGGCGCAAGGCGGTTATGGACGCACAGGAAGATGCTTTAGAAATGCTGGTGGGACTCTTTGACTGGTTGGACGGCCTTCCGCCACAACCAACAACCGGGGTGCCCCAGAATATCCAGGCAAAGAAATCCGTCGCATTCACGTTGGCTGCGCGTGGCGCACGGATCATTTCCTCTTTGGGGATATGACGTGACACAGCAGCCCACGCGTAACCTCCATCTGGAACGGAAGCGCGCGACCATGGAGGTGAAAGGAGTTGGTGGGGAGCCGTGTGAAGGAGGTGTGCAAGCAGATGAAGGGAGAGCTGGATCTGTAAGGTGCATGAGGAAGTCCGGAAGGTCAAGCAAATCTTCATCGGTGAATAGAAGCAAGTCAAAGTATACCCTCTTGTGTGGACTCGGTATTGGCCATTCATGACACATTACGTCGCTGTATAGATTTAATTACTAATTTTTGTTGTTCACCTTCCTTGGGTTATGCATACATAGCGGACTATGATACCATCTGTTGACTATCCTACTACGCATGTATATAGAGGGCAACGTATGGAGACGCCACTCCTGCTTATGTTGATGTAGTTGGTTCCACAAATTTTTCTACTCTAATGATGTTCTTGGACAAGGGCAGCCTGAGCTAGGAGCCTGGCTCAAAGCCAAATAAAGACCCGAAGGTGCTAAAGTCAAGAAAAGTTGATCGAGATGATGACTGCGGGTAAGGATTTCATAGGCTACTAAACAAAATGTTCGTTAAACTGTAGCTGATCTACTATTCCAACGGATTCGGACTGCCAACATTGTGTCTTCCTATTGGCGGTACACCTCAAGATTCTGCATGTGGCCGCTAACGTGATTCTAAGATTAATCAATATGCCAGAGGCAGCGTGACCACAAGAGAGTACGGCGGTCGTACAGTCAAACCGCAATGTTTAGCTGACATTCCTTCTGCAACGTTGTTCTCCTCGTCTATGATCACCAATGGCAATCCATCCGTAACCACGCTTTTTCCATAATTGCACTGCCCCAGTGAAACGTGCCCGTGCAAGGAGAGCGACACACAATGCAGGGCAAGTATGCCGGTATTGGGCCTTGTTTATGCAACCACAGAAGCAGTACCTTGTGGGTCGTGGCCCAGGCTGTGTCTATCTACCCAGCATTATATTCAACACCGACAATTCATTCGAGCGCTTGAGACGGGAAGGGATTCTCACAGGACAAAACTCTTGGAGCGTGCGTGCCCTGTTCCATCGGTGACCCGGAGAATCCCGGCGGGGTTTCAACAACAATGCTCAAGGCGGCGGCAGGTCAAAGGCACTGTTGTAAATTCCAAACCACTCAGTGCGAGCGAAGGTCTTAACAACCTTATAGCGTTTACAACATGTGACTAGCAGCCTCAAATATAAAGATTATCCCAAGCACACTTGCTAGAGGGCGCCCGCACCAATCAACTACAGTAGAATGGTAATCACAAGAGTGTTTTTTGTAAACTAAATGAATATATCATACATTGTCTGCCCAATAACCGTGTCTGCACTCTTGTCATCATTAGAGGTGTGTCCGACCTGTACCTGACTCTTTTGGTCCCCGGCACATCACACCCTGGTGTGGTGTCTCCGCCTGAACCAAAGAGCCGATGCTGTCGCAGTTATGAAATCAGGTAAGCATAATATAATACAGGTACAGGTGCTGTCGGTCACTACTCACTTACTCCAGGGGAGTTATCACCGCTGTTTCGTTCTCATCCCCAGGCCGAAACTCGGTAGCGGGTCCATGTCTCCTCAGACATACACTACCGTTAAATTCAGAACCGAAACAACCCGATATCGGTCAAGCTCATAAACCCAAGTAATAGCCGATTTCATAAATTCGGGCACGGCCATTCTCCAGGGTTTCCATGTATTGGCTGATAGTCAAGCGATTCCAGTATCCAAAACAGGTTGACCCGAAACGTAGAAATTTGCTTTAAAAATAGGTAATAATTTAATCATACTCGGTGAGACGCCTTTCCTGAGCCTTAAGGTGAGGGGTTGACATCCGAATAGTGAAACCTTTATCAGTACTACTGGTTCGCACTCACAGCTACCCAACATCTGAATTCCTTGGGTATTTCTCCCGACAACGGCTGTCATACGGCTGTCACACAGCTAAAGCCTAGCGAGAATCCAATGAGACAGTACTTATGAAATTACCTGGATCGCTTATTTGCGCTGCGTTCCTTGAAATAGTGGTGTTCGCGTTCGTTCTAGGAACCCTCAATATTGCTGCTCTCTCCCCTGGATTACTTTCGGGACACCTCCCAAATTATGTCGACCACCGTCCAAGTTGAACCCATGCTGTGAGTCTCACGCGGAACTCTGAACCATAAATTAATAAGACTTACTCGGATGGCTCGCCAGGAGTGTGGCCCCTTCCAGCAATTCTATCAGCAATTCCGCTCGTTCAGTTGGGAATGCTCCGGCAGACGACAAGAATACCCATAAAGATCATGGTGCTAATACTCCGACGATCAAGTAAGTTTCCAGGACATTCATAATCCAATTGCTGCTGACGTATTTCTTAGCGATGCAGAGTCCCTCAAGCAGGGGATAATCAAGACATTACAACACGGGGTGGAAGAGCCATACACCATCCTTCTGGTTGGAGGGCCTGGTGTTGGCAAGTCCTCAGTTGTGCAATTCATCGCCAATGTCCTTCTCGGCACTGATATTAATCACTACAACCTCGATATTCTCGGCCGCACCAACGGGCCAGGTGATTCTGGCAATCAAAGTCGGACCAACGGCGCACACCTTTACGAATTCAAAAGCAGGAACGGTATCGTGGTAGGTTGTAGCTTTTTTGGAACTGGTGAGCAGGTGTAACCCCTTCCCAAGGTTCGCATTCTCGATACACCTGGTTTTTCCGAGACCCGCAACGCCCAGCAGGACGAGCTCCACAGGAAAGGAATAGAAAATCAGATCCGAGAACTAATCGACTCCGTCACTGCTATTCTCGTCCTCGCCAACGGTACCGTCCCGCGTATCACTCTCGGGATGGAAGGCGGACTCTCCACCCTGTCCAATATCATCCCCAGTACACTGCACAGCAACGTTGCTTTCGTGTTCACCAATATTTCGAACCCCTTTTCTTGGAACTTCTGCCAGGACACTGTCCCAAATGTACTCAAGGATGCCCGCCAGTTCAAGACCGACAACCCGTTTGCCCTCCAAGAGAGATACCTAGAGCTCAAGAATGACCCGAACTTGAAATTTAAGGAGACGAAGATGCTCGAAGAGGTGAACTTCGGGGAGCAGAATGCTTTGAAGGCGCTTGTTGACCTCTTCGACTGGTTGGATGTCCTTCAACCACAACAGATTGCAGAGGAGAAGACGCGAGGACGCCTGGCACAGGTGACGGGGTCCCTGAGCAAGGTCAAGCTGACTGTGCAGGAGGCAGTCCGGAAGATCAGGAGGATCTTCATGGGTGAGTAGTAGCCAATCTTGGAGATCGGGACTTCCCGTGAGACCCCCGTGCACCTTTTGTGCTCACGCACCGAATATATGATGTCCGATCGTTGGGGGCAGGTGGCACAACCTCCGTGCTTTGCACTTTATCAAATGCTGATGTATATTGAGCGTGACCTCTCGTTACAAATACGAATAGTGAAGTGACAGAATCTGTGCTTTCCCATTTAGCTTACCGTTGTATGTCCTCGCCATTGGGTGTTTTATTTCCATGCTATTAAACCTGACTGCATCTGACTTGCATCCGGCGACTAGGTTGTCTACTACTGTGCAATCGTTCCATATCCAGGAAGTTGTAGGCGAGTATCCCATTCCTACAGTAATTTAACAGCCGACATGCACTGCCGCTAGTCAAAGTCTCTGCCTTTGGTACTTTGCAGCTAACCATCGTATTATTATGTGACCTGCTATTTTACCACAACAATGGCCACTCGTTATCCCTCCCACTACACCATCGCAACTTCCCCTGTTCATCAACTGCGTGGCCTTCAACCAAAATTTGATATTGTCCTCTACTCTGGGATCTGACTTGCACAAGGGCTTACCGTACTAGGGCTATAGTTTGAGCGCAGGAAGTACTTCAGTCATCAAAGGTAAATACGGAAGGCCAGTTCTTCTTCATTAATGATTCGTTTGGCCTTCTTGGCAGGGCTATTCGACACAAGGCAGCGCCCGATCTACTAGATTACTTCACACATTGACGATGCAACCACCCCGGGATATAATAAACAAGCGATATTGTCCCTTGGCCAAGGCATGGTGTCAAGTGCCTTGAAACAGTTCACGTTTTCTTGTTATCGCCAGCAGCTGCACAGGTGAAGCCCAAAGAATATGTAAGGTGCGGGGGCGGCATTTCGACTTTCAAGGAGGCAAGGTGGGCAGGTAGCGGCAGGATGGGCAGTTGGGCAAACCACTCAGGGATTTCTTTGGACGCTACGGCTGGATATCTGAATGGTGGAGATAGCAGGGGGATGCTTGCAGAGGTATCAGGGTCATAGCCCGTTGGTGATGATGCCATTCGCCGCTGGTTTAGAAATTAAGTTCCCCTGAAACCTGAGGGAGAGTGACGCATTAGCCGCACTATCAGTAGTTACTTTGCTCTGGAGAGGCATTTTCGGCCGAACGGACGACTGAGGTGTGGCTGCCACTCCTCGCTGGAGAACGCAAGGCTGGACTGGTGTGGCGGCAGTAAACCAGCAGTGAGGTGGGGGGCAATGGTGAGAAGGGCTATTCGAAGGAGGATCACAAGGGATCTGGCGTGGGAAGGCCAGAATAAGAGTCGGCGGGAAACGCCGTCAGCCCTGCAAGCTTGTTTGTTTGAAAGACCGTCAGCCTTGTTTTATGACGAAATAAGCATCAAGCATCTCTTCTGGTGGGATTTGTGGAATGCATTCGCGTGCTATTAATTTATTAAATTTCCTGGTACTAGTTATATAATGCGAAAGCAAGGTACAGTTGGTTCAGGAGAGGCGCCGGGTAGCGGATATCGCGGCAAAATTAAAGCAGATCTGGTGTTCACAGGTGGATGTATTTATGACGTCAAAAAGGTTAGTCGTTCAGCCCAATGGATGCTGGACGTATCGGGTGAGGAGCTCGCGAGGCGTCGACGGCGGTGCGGCGGTTTGTCGTTTTCATTATCGCTGTCGTCCGGAAGAGCGACCCTAATGACATCAACAGGCATCCAGAACCAATTAATATTCAGCCCGTTTTTCCCTTCCTCGTCTGGCGCTTAATCTGAATCCACTCGACATAGCCCTTTTAATCACCGGGTTTCTTCTCCACTCAATTATTCTGGAAAAGAAAGCAAGAGGGCACCGGTGCGGCTACTTACTTGGCATAACATATGACACCTTGGTGCGTGCATGGCCTAGCCTCGTGCCGATGCGATTGCGATTGCGTGAATCGCCCTCCCTTCCACTCGCGGTGGGAGGACGGTATCGTCGTGCAGAACAACCCAACGTCCCGACTCTTCTCACGACCTGTCTCAGTCGAGCTAGCATTGTCATCATGCGCCTGGCTGCGTTTAAAGGCTCCAGATTCAGGACCCAGTCTTGAAATACCGTCCAGGTCCACCAGGGTATCGCCATCACGACCACCACCTCCTATTCTTTCTCGTGCCTCTCCCATCAATGTTCATTCAAGCAACGTCAACCGCCGTCCCGGTACAACCCAAGCCGTGCGCCTCTCCACCGAACTCTGAGGCGCGAAGTGGTCCTCCAAGTGACAGAGTTGCCTCAAACAAGCCTATCAATATCAATTCCGCTGGCGGAAATATTCAAGTCGCCCTGGTGGACGACAACAACACTCCTGGCTCGTATGGAGATAGGGGTAAAATCTCGAATATGAAGTAAATTTCCGCAATATGTCCTTGATGCATCAGCTCTGATCCTATTTTCTAGTCACGTAGAGTCTCTCAGGAACGGGATCATCAAGACATCAAAGAGCAACAAATCGGCGTTCTACACAATCGTTCTGGTTGGAGAAACTGGTGTCGGCAAGTCGTCATTCGTGGAATTCATTGCCAACGTCTTTGCTGGTAACGACATTTACCACTACACCCTCGATCACACCAACGAGCAAAGTGGTTCAGCCAATCAAAGTCAAGCCAGTGAGGCACGCCTTCACAAATTTACCAGCAAAAACGGCATAGTGGTAAGTTTTAGCATTTCTAATGTGGTTAGTAGCCACTAACCCATCGCAAGGTTCACATCCTCGACACACCTGGGTTGGTCGATACTCGAAGAGCCATGATCCGCAGGAAGAGTATTGCCACTGAAATTCAGGAACGCCTCGATCACGTTACTGCCATTCTCGTCTTCGCCAATGGCACTGTCCCACGCGGCTCTGGCGGCCTGCACTCTGCGCTCTCCACTCTGTCCACCATCTTCCCCGATACTTGGGCCAAGAACATTGCCTTTACGTTCACTAATGTCGCGAACCCCCTTTCATGGAACTTCTGCCAGGACGCCATACCAGAGGTTCTCAAAGCCGCTCCTCAGTTCCAGATAGATAACCCTGTAGCACTCCAGGAGAAGTACCTCGGGCTCAAGGGTGCTCCTGATATGAAAAACACCAGGACGGAAATGCACGCAGAGGTCAAGGACGGAGAGCAGAGCGGTTTGGAAATGCTAGTCGGTCTCTTTGACTGGCTGGATGACCTTGAGCAACACCCGACAACGGAGGTTGTCCCTTTATATGAGAAGTCACAGGATATCAAGCCCAGGACCACCAAACTTCTTGCCCCCATGGATCAAGTGGTGGCTACAAAGGCAACAAGTCCTGGGGCTTTGTCCGCCTTAATCCCAATTTGGAAAAGAACTGCAAGGATGTGGGGGAGGAAATAGTGAGTCAGGGCGGGTAGTTTGGGGTATTTCCACAGAACGCCAAGGGACTCCGGAAGTTCAATTGGACCCTTATCGGTGGGTAGAGACTCCGTCCGCTCTATTCCTTGGACTTTTCTGCCGAAATTGTTTGTTATCATCCGTTTGCGACGATCCCTGCTATGACATGGACCATGGCACGGCCCATCGGTTCCTACCATGCTACTGGTTTAGTATGCACGTATGACGGACTGTGTTTGTGTGTTTGCCAGGACTTTTTTTTATACATATATATGTAAATATATCGCAGCGCGTGTCCTTATGGTTACTGCCCCTCACTTCAACAAATATGATCACCCTCTTTACTTTAACGGCACACTTGCACAAGGCGTGCCTGGGTTAACGGCCCCTCTCGAGGACATGAAAACGCTCAGGTCGTCGATGAGGACCGGTGTGTGCCAGGGATCGGGCGATCGACCATGAGTGAATAAGTTTAATAATATTGCATTAAACAATAACTAATTGGATAAACCATCAAAACATTTATCAGGCATTAACTCAAAGGTTTTCTCGCAATGAGTTGTGACTCCATAGAATTCTGTAGTGGTATATGAAAGCGTCATGTATGAAATGAGGGTAAGAACAAAGCTCGATGAGAATTTGATGATTCTGTAATATACCAGAGACGGTGGCTGTGGGCGCAAAGAGAGGGCATACCCAGACCTCTCTCCTCTGCCACAAGTGTGGATGTCACCTTTCGACCACCTGGATCATAAGTTCGCGGCCTTCGAGTCTTTCCTCATAGGTGTTCTCGTTTTGTCAGGGTGTCATGGAGGTCTTCTCACCACACAATATCCTCTTATTGTTTCCTCCCAGAGCCATCCGCGCTCTCCAGCATCACGGGCAGCGCCCGATCCCTAGACTTCCTCGTCCCGGGAGACGGTACAGCCATATCCGGATGGGGGAAGCCGAAAGAAGAGCCGAAAGGTAAATACACAGCCAAGATTGGACCTACCAGTGGAAATTTGGTCATGCTCCACCGGAATTGGAGAGCATCTGGCCTACGTACTGCCCGCAAAGCGCAAGCTCATCTGGTATGGCCCCATTTATCCAGTGTTTTGTCCACCAACCTTTCACTTCCGAGCCTTCTCGATCGATCGACTGCGAGGAGTCAGGTTTCGTGTTTTCTAATGGCACCGGAATGGTCAATACATCTTGCCAATCACCAATCCTTCAGGTCAGCAGGAGTCAGGGAGACCAGTAAGTATGACTCACATTTTGGTGAAGCATCCGCAAGATACTACTGAAACATGCGTGAAGGTACATGCACGTCAAGAAGAAGTACGTGGTGCTCTCCGCCACGTCCCTGAGCAAAGTCTCCGATGATAATGTGAACCATTGATGTCGATGTGCGTGCCAGGCAAGGCTTGGAGTCCGTGGGGGTTATGCAACGCCGCGCACCTCGTACTTGACCTCGTGTGAAGATTAGTTTATGGCGCACAGACTTCGTTGTCTGATTTGCGTTGGTTGCATTTCATTCACCATTTTTCTTGTGTCGCCTTGTGTTCGTCGTGTATCTTGCCCCCTACTTGTACTATGGTACACGGCTCGTGACTATGACAAGATTGACCAGACGTACATACAGGTTGGGTGATATGAAGACGGTGAAACCCTTCAGTACGGGGATATGGAACAATAGAGTATGGCATCAAGAAAATACTGGCGGTTTGTTTGCTCAGATCAGGTATGACGGAGCCTGTCACTTGGATCACAATCGTAACAGCTTCTGGGACAGAGGAGGCCAGAAGGGACATAGAGATAAGGATTATCGCAGGAGCAACCAACTCGCGCGCGTAAGTTGTTCAACTCTACTAGTGGCCGCGCGAAACGTTCCGAAGCTCGCGCGCAGTCGTCTTAGATACACACGATCTAACAAAGTGACCAGATAAGAAAGAATAGTACTAGATATCTAACGGTAAAGGTAATTATACGTGAATAAATAAATAAAATAAAAATCCGTTATGGCTGGGCGATATGGCGGTCCCACCCAGTTCGGGTGGCGACATGAACCGACGAACTAACAACAGGAGTGCAAAGGCCTGGGAAAGAGCGTTCTATGACAGCTGAATCTTTGCATTGAGGACGTTGTAACACGGAGGCCAGCCGCACGGAAGCCATGGGGCTATTATATTGCAAGAGATGGAGCACGTACCACAAGCGAGCTGCGTTCGGCAGACTATTCGTATTGCTTGCCGTCTAGATTAGTACGTGATACTGGTTGCAAATTTGCAGTGGGACCTGGTGTTCTATGGGTTGGGTGGGTGGGGGTTCAAGTCAGGAATAAAGCCGGAGAAAGGTTGGAGAAAGGTCGGAGATTTGGACATGAGGAACCGAGCCATGGCCTTAGACCATATCAGTGTATCGTCCCACCTGAGCTGATGATCCCATCCTGCCGGTCTGCAAGGTTAACTGGATAATTGATTTGCCCGAACAAGAGATGTCAAAAGTTCCACGAGGGTATGCACGTGGAGAGCATGATGCAACAAAGGGATGCAAGGTGAAGGGTTTCCTGCTCATATTCCTTGACACCCAACTGATAGCCGAGGGTAATACACATATGAAAATGCTCTCAATTACTCATTTTACCCAGCGGCCATGCCTTCTGAGGACTCCCGCAGTGCGTCACACACTCTTCGTCGGCGGTCGGCTTTCAATTCATCTGTTGTCAGGCTTTGGTGCCACCGCCAGACGAGCTCGCCCCAACTCTTTCACAGGTTCTGTGAGTCTGCTCTTGCGGAAGGAAACCTTCACATGACAGGGGTTTTAGTGGTCGTTATACTACCACCTCGGGTGGAAATGGGACCGCGAGGTTGCCTCCTTGTGACTCGTCCTCGCCTCCCACCCGTCATCACCATTTATACCCAAAATCAGCAAGCTGCGGTCCCCTCTCAATTTGCCATGCACTCAGTCGAAACTGAGACGTCAAGGGTGTACAAGCCACGTACGTACAGCCGCATGATCACAACTTTATATATATGGTTTGTTGAAATGGATTCAATGGGCTCGAAATGACGTTCGTTGGGGTAGTCTTACCGCCCCTCGAGTTGTCAGAATACCTTCAACCCTTCCAATGCCAACCTCTGTTCGTATCAAGCCCAAGCTGTGGGTTTTATTCCATAGGACTCAGAGTCACGACTGACTACTGACTCGGATGGTCTATCCAGTGATGAGGTCACCTCCAGCCACAATTCTACTGGCGCCATAGAAGAAGGCGATAGCGATTACGACTCCCCGACTATCAAGTACAGTGGGCCACAAAGATATCTTTAATGCAATAGTACTGACCACCTCCCTTAGCGACGTAGTGTCTCTCAAACAGGGAATCATCAAGACAGTAAAAACCCAGGCGGAAGCGCCGTTGACCATCCTCCTTCTTGGGGAGACTGGCGTTGGAAAGTCCTCCGCCTTGGAACTCATCGCCAATGTCCTTGCTGGGAATGACATTGATCACTACGACTTCAGCATCCTCGACCACAGCAACGAGCAAGGGGGTTCTAACAACCAGAGCCAGACCAGCATGGCACGCATTTACGAACTTACAAGCAGCAACGGCATAATGGTAAGTGCTAGCGTTTGCGGAAGTGATGACTGCGTGTAACCTCTTCCTAAGGTTCGCGTCCTCGACACACCAGGGCTGGCTGATACTCACTGCCTTCAACAAGACGAATCCCACAAGAGGGGCGTTGCGACTCAGATAAAGAATCACATCGACTCAGTCACGGCTGTCCTTGTCCTCATCAATGGCACCGTCCCACGCATCACTGTCGGCGCCGACTATGCACTCTCCATTCTGTCCACCATCTTCACTAAATCCTTGGCCAGCAACATTGCTTTTATGTTCACCAATGTTTTGAGCCCGCTCCACTGGAACTTCTCCGAGGATACTATCCCTGATGGTC
>Ga0307515_10020051_pt1 | contig 11968 bp, 8 predicted proteins | sample 17_EM_MG_FD_194513 | JGI IMG/M metagenome (GOLD analysis project Ga0307515, IMG submission 194513) | Populus trichocarpa ectomycorrhiza microbial communities from riparian zone in the Pacific Northwest, United States - 17_EM | ecosystem: Host-associated > Plants > Roots > Unclassified | place...
TATATAAATATATATGAAACAATGAGTAATCAAATTGTCGGCAACAGCTCACAAAAGCTCAGTATTATTTTCGTTTTTTTTTTTAATAATACAAAGGCAACGAATAATAAAAACTTGAGAACGTAACATGACAACCCTGCCAAAACCTTTCATGGTATTTATATTTATTTATTTTTTCTTGGGTATCACTGCTGCACTTGTCATTTCATTGCCTAAACAATACCACTGCAATCAGATCCCATGCGAGGTTCCAAGAAACAAGTGAAAGGGAGAAAAAAGTACTGATAATAGGAGATTGATCCGCAATTTATTAAATAAACTGAGATTTTGCCCAAAAATAAAAATAAAATAAGACATCAAAATTTGAATAAAAGAGAAGGGGTGGGTCGGGGAGCAGGGGGGTTGATTTTGGCTCAGGTTCTTTAATCAGAGCCCATCACCGTTCCCTACAATGCTTTTCCTTGCTGAATTGTTTACTGCATTTTCTTCCCTCCCTCTTTCTGTCCTAAAAGTACATAAACATTCACATATGTACAGAACACACACAAAAAGAAGACAAAAACTCCTACAATTTTCGACTTTGCAGATATCTTCATCAAAAAGTAGTTTCTTTTGCTCTCCACCCCCGAGTTTAAGTACCTATTTTTCATCCCTTTCTATGCTTCTAATGGCCCTCTCCGGGCTGCAACTTTTGGGGTTAATTTTTTCAGGTTGTGGGCACTTGACGCCTCTTCAAAACCATTCTCCCCAACGCAAGTTACTCCAACAATACCTTACACTTCTTCATATATCTTCAACTCTTTTATTCATCTGTAAAAAAATGTCATTTGGCACGAATGAATCAGCTTGATCGGCAACTTGGGAATATATATGGAAACAAATCAGAAACCAAATAATAACAGACAAAGCATAACAAATTCGGCAAGCTTAAAAGGATAAGATGTAACAAAATAAAGCAAGTAAACTTTTGGCTAAGCTGCCATAAATGATAATGTAGTAGTATATTATTGGTTTCCTAATTGGGCCGTAAGCACTACAAGCAAAAGTTCATGGCACGGTCAAATACAATTTGGTTGATATGGTTGAGTTCTAGCAGTTCAAGAATCTCCAATATTAGGGTGTGTCTGGTCGCCAGAAAGACATTAGTTAATAACATGGCTTGTATAATTTGGCTAAAATGTTCAATATTTGCCACAACTAAAATAACTTCCAAGACAACGCAACCAAAGTCTAGCTCAAGAAAAAAAGATTATTCCCTGGATATGCTAATCTGTCACAAATCACACATGACTTGCTGCTTATTTCATCACCAAAGAATATCCCTCTAACTTTCTCTCAATTACATCAGCAAAGATCAACAAAATATGGAAATCAATGGTCAAGAATCTAAGGCCCATTCAAGTCACATTAAGACCAAAAGGTTGCACCTTGAGCAAATTCTATCCCAAGATCATACAAAATATGCAATTCCCAGAACTTGCTAGGGAAGAAATTTGGTAAATGTGGATTGAATTGACATGATAATGACAGCATGACCAGGTTGAGAGGCTAATCTTCATTCAAGTGAAAACTCCATCCCTCCAATAATTCTAAACCAACATTTGTAAAAGTATTAAAGAAAAAGTGCCACCTTGACTCCGACTTTAGCCAAATACCAACTTCTAATAACAAACCAACTTTTCTAGGTTTGATCAAAGCCAAACCATCCTACCGTCAAACCCAAACTCACCGCGTCAACTCACTAACTCAAACTCAACAAATATCAAAATTACGCAGAATAATAGACACTTACCACAACATTAGTCCTGGAAAATGACTTCATCAGCAATTTTCATCAAAGGTTTCAAACAATTCGGTTCGAATTTCCGAGCAAACAAATACGAACTCGAATAATTCGATTTTCTCAGCTCCTGAATCAAAACCGGAGATATCTCACTAGCCTTATAAGTATAAGGATGCCCGTTACGGGTTCCTGTCCAATTAACCCTTGTTAATGTATACTTAGTACACCCTTTTGGATCCTGCATTGACAATAACGTAGGAAAATAATGTTCTTCTGGGTAACATTCATCTTCTCGATAACACGGCTGCTTGAACTTGTTCCACAGCCTCCGATCCTCAATCACCATGAGCGCGTGTCGGCGCGTGATAACAAAAAACTGAGACCCACCACGGAATTTCTCAAAGGGCACCTCTGGCATCATTGAATACCTCCCTCTAGCCACATATCTTTTCCATAACCGCCGCTCCTTCGATATAATCTCGACGAAACTCTTGTACTCGATTTTCACATTATACTGAGTCGACTCAGGTCCCGACTCGGAGGAAGAAAAATCGAAAGATTTAGAAGAAATTAAGGAATCGTAGACGTATTTGAAGGAATGGAGAGGGATGCAGTACTGGGAGAGGACGGCGAAGAATGTGTTGGTTGGGTCGTCGAGGATGGCAGTGGCCAGGAGGCGGCGAGTGGCAGAGATCAAGGTTGGGGAGGCGCGATAAGTCCGTTTCGCGTTCGGAATGAACTGGGAACTAAAAACCCCTTTGGCTTTTGTAACATTGGAATAAGGATCGGCGTGAACGTAAATGTTGAAGAGGTTTTTGTCGGCGGATTTGAAGAATTGTTCCCATAAAGGAGCGAAAAAGAGATCTGTATTGGTCAAGAAAAGGAAAGCTATTTTAAGTTTTTTTGATTTGGAGGTGAAATGGGTATGGGCGGAAGGGTAGTGGGTGACGAAGGAGGAGGAGGCGGCGGCGGCGGCGGCTTTGCGGAAGAGGTAGAGGTCGTCTTGTTCATCGGAAGGGGAGATGGGGATGGAAGGGTTATGAGGAGGAAAAATTCTTGGGGCTAAGAGGAAAAGGATAGGAAGTGATAAAAGAAGAGAAAAAACTAGGAGAAATTGTGTTGTGAACATTATAGGTCCAATTTTGATGGAATTTGGACAATTTGTTGATGATGTTTCTGGCATGTCTAAGATTTATTTGTTTGGTATGGAAATGGGGTTCGTAGAGTTGAAGAAGGTGCGGGGTTTTTGTTGGTGATCTATATGCATGGAAAGCACCAAATGCCCTCCATTTATTCTGTATGTTTCAATTTGGTCCCTCTCATCTTTTTTTTTAATATTTACCAGCAGTGGGATGAGGGTATGCGTGGTGGTCTACCAATCCTTTGACTGACAAGGGTCTATCTTATTTCTTTTGAGAGAACCGATGATATTATATATTTTGGTTTTTTTGATAAAAGTTGTTTTAAAAGTTTTTTTTATTTAAAAATATTTTTTTATTTTTAATAGTAATATAATAAATAACTAAAAAAATATTAATTTAATTTTTTTTTAAAAAAATTAAGATGAAATTGCCTTAAAAAAAGGCTTCTCCGCTTCAAGTATTTGAACCCAAATTTTCTTATAAACTTGGAAATTGCCACTGTGGTGTGCGTACGAGACATGTTAATTCACCACATGTTAATAATTTTATAATAAATTAAAATGAAACCCTAATTGTTTGATTTAAAAAGGAAAATACTTAATAAAAAATGTAATGAAAATAATATTAATAAAATTGAAAATATTAAATTATATATTAAAGAACCAGTCTAATTACTCGTGCTTGCTGCGAGGTGTATAAACTTGTACTTATAACTCAATTAAAAATCAATCAGAGATAATATATGATTGTTGACGGTTCCATTTTTGTTATATATGATTGTTGACGGTTCCATTTTTGTTCCCTGTATTTTAAAAATTAATCTACTAACAATTTACCAACATTATTCAGTACCTAACTAAATATATATAACTATGAAAAAATTAAATGAACAAGTTATTTGGTTATGAAGGGAAAACTTTTTGAAGAACTTTTCAAAATATAAAAAATCCTCCAGAGCAGCCAAACCAAAAATATATAACTTTCACTAGTTTAGAAGATTACAAGAGGACTATTTTTTACTACGTACAAATCCTTTGAATATATACTATTTTACTTGTCAAGACAAACATTCCGCTTTGTCTTTTACCATAGTAGCTTTTCAAAACACTTTACAATCTTCAAATTATTGTCATCCTAATTAGAATATTCAATTGTTAATAGTTAACACAAGAACTCCTAATAAGAGTCTGTAGGCTTTCCGACCCTTCAGCGAACAATTCTCCTCGAGAATTTTCTTCACACTCTACTCGTATGTCAAGAGTATATGCTGTGAAACTCAGTGTAACTCCTTAGCTGGTTGGGCACTCTTGCTCTACTACAAGTGTTGCTATATCAAATGCTTCTGAATGTCCTTCCATGTATATCTTCAAGCTTTCTAGTCTATTATGTTCTTAATAAACTATTAATGTGTTTTACAAAAACACTTCTCTAGCAATTATCTTCAGATAACTTATATTTTTTTTTTTTATATAACTTATTTGAACTTTCTATATAATTTATCCAAACAAACTAGATAATTATAGAAATAATCACGTTGTATCTTATAAGATAATCTTAACTAATTCTTTATGTAATTTGGATAAACTAACAATTTAAACAAATTCATCTTCATCAACGCAAATAATCCTTCACTAATCAAAGCTAATCATTTTAACATTTACAATCTCCCTCTTTTGACTAATTTGTGACAAAACATAATAAGAATGAATTAGCAAGGAGTTCAAATAGTTCAATCGTAAACAAATACTTTATTAAAGTATACATGCAAGCATAATTGAAACAATTTATGTAGCATGAAAAGAGTTAATAATATTTATGCAACAACATCTCAACAGTTTTTAACATGTTTCATGCATACAGTTCATAACATGTTTAAAGAAAATATCATGCAACATGTCGCATCCTAAAAGTTCATAATATGTTAAAAAACTATTATGCATTAGATATTGTTATTCAACTATATGCATCAAATTTCAAGTGCATCGAGTATTCAACATAGAGGTTTCTATGCTATAAAAAAATATACTATATTACAGACCAAAATATTCGATATTCATTACTAATTAAAATTAGTAAAATTCCAAAAAAGCAAAACAAATTCCTAACTATTAGTTGATTGCTTGCTTCCTTATTCTTCTTCTTCTTTGCATCCTTTGCATGCATCTTTGTATCCCCATTAGTTTGGCACCAATCCTAGTCGTCATCTTTACCAACGATAGACTAATTCACTCATATGATATCCAAGCCGAGTTGAACAAATCTATCATTAACCTGCATAATATCTTATTGCATATTTATTAGCAACTTGTTAACAACATCAATATTTTGCTCCCACTTACCAGTAAAACTACTAAACTTGTTTAATTACTTGGAATTATTCAATTATAAGATGGAGTATGGGGCGACTGGTTTAAGGAGTTTTGGGTTGAGATGGGATAAACTCTTTAGGATTTGATCTTTCTTTTTTTACTAACCACGTCTTTAGATTTGATAACAGTTACAACTGAGATCTTTCCATAAATCTTGAATATTGACTCATTGTCATGCAAAGATACTTTGGCCATGATTACTACCCTAGATATCAATCCACCAAAAGATAGACTCACTTCCTTCTCAGTTATAGCTTTTTGTATGACATCAATAAAATTAGTGGTTAGGTTGATAATTATAGCAATAATATACATGAACTGAGCTTTCTCAATTATCAGCTTAATATGCTTCCAATAGGCTAGAGGTTTATTAACATTGTTTTTGCTAACACTCGGTAAGAAGGTAACATAGTGTTCATAGACAACTTATTGGCTTTTGCAAACCATTTTGGTCTTTTAAAGCCAACAAACAAATCACTCATCTGAGTTTTTAAAGGGGCTTATATTCCTTTATAGGGTAAGCTATGATCTATGATTTCAAATAACTCATATAACTTCTTAATAACACCAGGAGAAAGCTCAAGGGTTTAACCTTTAATAGTGGAGGTAGTATAGTGGTAATCAAGATTGAAAGGCTCATAATTAGTATAAAACTCCCTAACTACGTCAACATATGGAGCAAGTGATCCTTTAGTTAGTTTACCCCCATTGTCTTTTCTTAAAGATGTCTTCTATAAATACAAATATGGGGTTAAAAAGATCAGTTACTGAAACTTCTCTTTTACCCATTATGTTCTTTTTAGAGAAATTGTTTTTGTAAGCCATCTCTGAACTACTGAAGTGAAGCAGTCAAATTTTCCAAACTGTGCTGCAGATTTAGAGGAACTAGCCACTACTTTGTCTTTTTCTTCTGTTCTTTAAATCTTAAAAGGCTAATCTAAAGTCTTTTTAAGGGATGAGGTCTCCTGTTTTTCCTTATTGGAAAATCTTGAAACAAAGGCTTTAGGTTTCTTCTTTGCCTATACTTTATAACATCATTTCAACAAAATAGAAGGTTTTCATTTTGGTTGAAAATGGAAAGATGCAGCTGTGAAGGGAAACCATGAGGACTAATCTCATCTTGGTGGCTAGCGTTGATTACAACTAGAGGGGGCAGCTATGAGTATAGAGGAAGGCATTGATATGGTTGTTCGAGTGGATGGGGCGAAAATGGAAGATAAAACGATAAGGGTCCAAAGAAGCTAAAGGGGCTGTCGGTTGGAGAGAGGGAAAGCAATGGCTCAACTGCTGCAATTATGGTGGTCCATCATAGATGTTTGTGATGGTTATTACTACTCCTCTGTTGGCGTTGTGGGGAAGGAAAGATAAGGCTCACGAGTTAAAGTTGTTGTTGTATGTGTGTTGGCCATGACTTGTTGAAGAATGAAGGTTACGGTGGGTGCTTGTTTGTAGGCAAAAAATAAGAGACGGATTAAGGATAAAGAAGCTGTGAACTTGGTGTGTGAGGGAACTATTAGGGTTGAAAATGTTGGCTTTGGGTGCACTAGAATGGTGGTGGTTAGATTAAGATGTAAGTGTGTGAGTTAATGTCTTTTTTTGTATGAGTGACGGCTGGTGTTGTAAAACAAAAGAGATAAGGTTATTATGGTTTTTTTGTGAGAGAAAGGGTGTGGGAATTTTTTTTTAATTTCATTATTTTTTTGGCCTCCCCCTCTCCTTATGTGATATAACCACCTATTTATAGGTGGAAAATTATTTGTATTTTTCCTCCCCAATGCTTGGTTCTAAAAACACTTTAGTCTCTCATTTTCTTCCTTTGCATTCTAGTCCTTTTATCCAAATACTTTTTTTATTTTTTATTTTTCTTATTTTTTTGTTTTGAAAAAGGCAATGTTAATGTTGACTCGATGGGAAAAAATCAACGATTTTGAAAATAACACGTTAAAAGCTGAACGTGTTAAAAATAAATTGAAATTTTAAATTCTTTTGAGAAGACATTAAAAATACTGAAAATAACGCAAATACATCAGTAACATATTTTTTTTGTATTTTAAAAATATTTAGAAAAAACAAAGGGTCAAAATTTAGGTTATGAAACTAGATGTTAGGTCATTCTTTTTAAACAAAACTCATGTAATTAAAAAGCCTTAAAATATATAAACTCTTATTTACACAAAAAAAAAAAAGATGATGTGTAATGGTGAACAAATTTCTTACTTAATTCTTACTTGCAAAACATATATTATATATACATGCAATAGTGAATAAATATAGGTTTTTTGGTTCATATTCTACCCAAGTTTTTGTTTCCTTAAACTTGCAGTTTAAAAAAAAAATCAGAAAGAAGGAAGAAGAAAGAGGAGATCAAGATTAAGTATTATTTTTTTTTCTTAATTTGAATTCTACTGGTTGTACATTGCTATTTATTTTAAAAATAAAAATCTATTGTTGCTAATATATTGATTTGTTATTCAATAAGGGTACCTTCTAATGCTATATTTCAATTTCCCGTAAACATTTTTGGGTCTGATTTGCTACCTATACTAGATTGTATATAGTTGCTCTCATTGTTTCTATTTTTTTTGGTTAATAAAGCTCCATGATTAGATTAGGTTCTTAGAAAACTCATCTTGGATTTTGTTGTATCTTAATGTTTTTATTTATTTCATTGCTACATAAGCTTTTATTGCTCGTCTTCTAAATAGTGGAATTTTTTTTTCTAAATATATAGAAAAATTAAATATTAGTAATAAATAAAATCAACTAGTTTTCAATATGAGTTCTAAATGCGTATTTATTGGTTTTAAATTTTTTGATAGGTTGTCGTATATGAGAGGTGTTACCTATATTTTTTTTTTTTAAAAAAATAGGATATAGTGATAATGCTATTATTTTTTTTTATTCAAATTTATTTAGATGATGAATAGAAAAGGTTAGTAAAGACAAATATGGATAGAAGCACTGCTAGTTCAGATAGGAGCACTGCTAGTTCTTCTAACAGCACTTCTGATGAGCATGAGCTGTTAAGTGCCGACCATGACGAGGCACCTCAGGCACCCTCTCTCGACGTAGGCTCATCAAGTGCGAGGGTGGCTCACAAAAAGGGTGTCCCTTATGAGCAGGATATATATACTGAGAAGTATATTGCTCAGTGGAAGCCCGATCACATCATGTAGGTTTGGTTTGTTTTCTTGCATGATAAAAAAATAAACAACAATTGATAAAGTTTGAATAGTTAATTTTAATGAAAAAATAGGAATTCAAGTTTGCAAATGTTGAGGCTGCTTGCATGATAATATCAGTGGTGAAATAGTTGATGGAAGTGCCTTTATTTCAATAGAGTCAGGTTTTTAAAAATTCTAAATGGAAGCCTATGATAGATGTTTAATTCAGAAAGTTCAAGGTTCTTATATACATAAACAATTATTTTTTTAATATTTAATTCTATTAGTTTTTTTTTAAAATTTTAATAAACTAATTATTTTATGAAATTAACATGCAAGGAAAAATTTTATTAGGAGGAGAGTGTGGGAGAACGACAACGCCATTAGATAAGATTGAATTCAAATTATGATATTTTTTAAAAAATATTAAGACTTTATTTTTCGTTATCTTATTCAATTTTTTTTTATGAACCAAGTTACATGATTTCTAGTATGATGCCCAAAACAAAGCAAATGAATATGCAAAAGATAAAGGTCTTCTAGGCTGGGAAGATGTGGTCATGTAGAGGGATCTCAAACCTCCACACGTCTAGGAGAGTATTTGGGACTCTTATCTCCAACACATGATGTTGGAGCGTTTCTTGAGGCGGTCACAGTCCAATTAGAAGAACTGAACCAAAGAGATTTATGGTTCCATGTTCATGCACATCGGCGAATTCATTCCATTCGTTTTACATGCAAAGCAGATGGTAAAGTTTTGTTTTATATGATAATTGTTTCTTTAAATTGTTGTGTTATATAAAAATATTTAACTAATTGTAACTTCCTTTTGTAGGTTACGGTGCTTGGATGTGATCCAAAATCGATGAAGCTCTTTGTTGAAACCCATATACGGAAGGAGGACATACATAAATGGGTTCAACAACTAGTGGATAGGTAAGCTCAAAAGTTCATGATAAGTTAGATTTGAACATTTTTTTAAGTTATTTTTTTTATATTTATTGACTCATTTTCTCAATAAACATATAACATTCGATTGTATGAGAGATACAAAAACGACCCTTTGACCCATCCAAAACTTGATCTGGATTTATGGTTGGAGGCTGGATCTACTGGTAGATCTGATAGAAATCAGGTTTACAGTCGAGCCAACAATCATCGGTCGTCCATGCGGTTATACGAGAACAAGTTCAAGCTAAGACGACCCAACTTAGAGTTGAGACAACTGAACTTAAAGATAAAGTGAATGTCCTCGAGCAACTTGTGGCAACTCTCACTAGTACATGTGCTCCACCCTGTCGCCCTCCTAGTTCCGGTGAAGATCCACCTTCGTCTTCTCCTCTAGCTTCTATCCATTAGATAGATAAATTGTATTTAATAATATGTTTAAATTAATAATACAAATTTGAGTTTTTTTTATTTGATTTTAGTTTAATTCTATTTAAATTTTTTTTAATTTTGTTTTAGTTTTTTAATTGTATTGTTTGTTTTATTATTTTAAAAATAATTATATATGATACCAACAAAATATGAAATACCAACAGAATTACCATAGAATTAGAGTCCCTCAGAGAGTTCCAGAGAATTGAAAAAAATTACAAGACTTGCCACTATTATATGTAATTCTCCAATGGATTAATTCCATCAGTAATATGCATATAATCACTGATGGATTTACCATCGGTTTATCCCATTAGTAATATGCTATAATCACCAATGGATTTATTGACAGAATTATTACCAGTAAATGTTTTTATTTGACGCAATAATTCCATTGATGATTATATTCCTGACAATATGACTAACATAATAGAAATCGTCAATGATATGTTTTCTAACAATATTTTTTCATTCGTTATTTTGTTGATAATTGTAATTCTGATGGAATCAAGTGTTAAACAACAACAAAATATTCCATCCGTGTTTTGCTATTTTCTAGTAATGTTACAAGAAATAACAAGTTAAAGTAGCATTCCACCATTTACTGGAAGTTGTTTTGATCTTGATCCATACATTATACATATACTAAAAGGAAATGGGTTTTTACTGTAGAGATGATGCAATTGAAATTTCTCCATTTTTTTTTACTATAGCGGGTATTATAGCAGTGGCAAATATGTAATTTTTTGTGGTTTTGTTTTTAGAAATTTTTTTTCTTATATATATATATATATATATATTTTTCTTTTTGTACTTGACATTTTTATCATTTTACACTTGGTCTATTTATCACCATTTTTTTTCTTATCTTTATTTTTTTGTTAGTTTTTCCCTTTTTTTGGAAAAAATATTATTTTTTATTCTTTACACTTGAAATATTTATCATTCTACACTTGACTTATTTATACCATTCTTTTATTTTTATTGTCATTCTTTTGTAATTTTTTAAAAAATTATTATACAAAAACTAATGAAATAGTGTTTCAATGTAGTAATTGCAACATTGTCCTATTTGTTTACAACGTTATAAATGAGCTTGAGATCATACATGTCTTTACTAACGCTTATGATCTTCACTATATTTCATTATATGTAAGCATTGATTTTTTTATTCACAGTTATAATTTTGACTCGTTGTCAAAAAACACATTAATTCATTTGTGTTAGAAAAAAAATATTCAACCTGCAGCTAGGCAAGTAAAATAAATGCGTTAACACTTTTTTATTTTGCATTTATTGGCACAAATGATTCTTAATTTATTTAATTGAATGCATGCATAGATTTTTTTTATTTATAATTAATTAGGATTTTTGTTGTAAAAAAAAAACATTTGAAAAGCTTGCATATTTATTTATTTTTGCCGAAAAAACTATCTTACCTGCAATGAAGCGCGAGTTAAATAACCAATATATATATATATAACCTCATTGAGAAACTTTCAAGACAAAAATTCTCTCTTTCAATAATAATTATTTAACTTTAGAGACAAAATTTTCACTTCCAATAATAATAATAATAATAAAATTTGAGGTAACAATCTTGAGGGATGTAACTCAACTGGTCAAGCCTTAAGTTTACTCATTAGAGGTCACTAGTTCGAGTATCACAAACCTCAGTCATCCACTAGAGGCTTACATGATCGTTAATTTCAGGACCCATGAGATTAGTCGAGGTGCGCGCAAGCTGACCCGGACATTCACGTTAATAAAATAATAATAATAATAATAATAATAATAATAAAATAACCTATGGAATTTGCATGAGTGGGCATACATTAATTTCAAATACAGATGAAAAAAAAAGTGGTTTTTTCTATATTGATTTAATGACTCTTACGTCTCAATGAATTGTAGCTCGACTAAGATTAATATTGCCCTGGCTATTAAGAGATTTTGAGTTTGAAAATTTTTATAATAATAAAAAATGAATAAAGAAACCGAGAAAAAGAAAAGAAAGCTTTTCTGAGGACAAATATTTCCACCATTTGGCGCAAGAATGAAAAATCACATGCACATCCACAATTAAAGCAATATTTAAATTTACAAATATATATTTGTATAACCAAATAA
>Ga0307515_10020053_pt1 | contig 11968 bp, 3 predicted proteins | sample 17_EM_MG_FD_194513 | JGI IMG/M metagenome (GOLD analysis project Ga0307515, IMG submission 194513) | Populus trichocarpa ectomycorrhiza microbial communities from riparian zone in the Pacific Northwest, United States - 17_EM | ecosystem: Host-associated > Plants > Roots > Unclassified | place...
AATAAAGTCCTATAATATGACCTCCCATAGTCTTTCTGGTATTTTAATAGGTTATAGCCCTCTATATGGCTTATGCCTTATTAATTTATTCCTTTAGTAATCTAGACACTCTCTAGTGACCTTCCTAGCTATTTTTTAGATTCCGTTAATAATATACTCCTCTTAAAGTCTTAACACTAGGCCCGTAGCTCTATTATGTCCTTAAGTTAATCCCCTATAGAATTCTTCTATAAATTGCTCTGCTATGCTTTTTAGGATATACTTTACTTCTTGGTTTTTGTATATATCCGTCTATAGATCTTCTAGCTATGCTTTTAGAATTCTCTATACCCAAAAGCTTTCTAGTGTCTCGTAGACTTTCTCTAACTTATCTTCTTAAGTTACTGCGATTTTTAGATAATTATACCTAATCAATCTATCTATATCTTTTCGCAGTAAAGCCCCTAATGGTTTTTCATTATTTTGTAGTTTAGCCTTTTAACTTAGAGCATCTACTCTTATATTATCCGTACCCTTAATATACTAAATCTTGAAATGGTATTCTATAAGCATCTCTGCCTATCTAACCTATCTTTAGTTAAGTTCCTTTATCGTTAAAAATCCTATTAGGTTCTTATAATCCGTTTTAACTATAAATAGTTTTTCTATACCTTGCAAGAATACTTTTTATTCCTTTAGTGCTGTAACTATACTTAATAACTCCTTATTATAGATGTTATAGTTTAGTTTTAGTAGTGTTATCTTCCGACTATAGTATGCCACTAGGTGCTATCCATCTAGATGCTTTTATATAAAGCATGCCCCTAGTGCAAAGTCTAATGCATCTATCTTAATAACTGTCTCTAGTTTTAGTTAATAGATCTTAAGAACTGGCTCCTGGGTAAACAACCTTTTAACTTCCTTAAATAGTTCTTGTTATTCTTTTCCCTATACTTATAGTTCCTCTTTCTTTGTTAACCGCGTAAATGGTTTAATATCCTTTAACTATTACGCTATAAACCTTCTATAGTAATTACAAAACCCTAGAAATAATCTTAACTACGTGACGTTCTCTAGTTCTTGCCAATTTACTATAGCCTTAATCTTCTTTAGATCTATGCTAAGTTGGCCTAGTTTAATAATAAATCTAATAAAATCTGTCTTCCTAGTAAAGAACTCGTATTTCTTAATTGCTACTAGCATCTATTCTTTTTATAGTCTCTTTAAAACCCATTTAACATATTCCCCGTATTCTTCCTTAGTTATTAAGTAGATAATAATATCGTCGAGGTATGCTATAACAAATTTATCCAAGTATTCTCCTAATATATTGTTAATTCGCTTCTAGAACGTTATTAGTGCGTTTATAAGCCCGAATTGCATAACTAATAGTTTATATAGTCCTTCCTTTAACCTAAAGGCTGCCTTCTATTTATTGCCTTCCTTAATTTTAATCTAATGGTACGCCTATCTTAGATCTATCTTTATAAAGATTTATACGTTACCTATCCTATCTTAGATCTTGCTAATTAAGGGTAAAGGATACCTATCCTTTTTAGTAATACTATTTAACTGTCTATAGTTAATATACAGCCTTAGCTTGCCATTCTTCTTTAGGACGAATAGTACTGGATAACCCGCTAATAATTGTAATAGTCTAATATATCCCTTTTATAAGTTCTCCTAGATAAACTCTTTTAATACTCTACCTTCCTCTTTAGTAAGCTTATAGATTGGAAAGAACCTTAGACTTATTCCTAGTTTTAATTCTATCTTATAATCCTATGCTGCGTACTCTAACAGCTTTTCACTCTTTAGTAACTATAGTTTCTTACTATACTTATAGTATCTCTTTAGTATATAGCTTAGTCCCTTTTCTGTTTCCTTATAGGTTGCTCCTACTTAGTACCATACTAACTTGGCTTATTATTGTATCTTACGGCATTAAGTATCTTTAATATTAACCTAACCTGTAATCTAATTGATCTTTAGATTGTACTCCTATAACTAAGGTATCCCTAATATTGCCTTGTCCTTCCCTAATAGTAGGATATTAAAAGACATCCGAATTTATCTTCCTTTAATAGTTAACTAAATAGGTCCTATTTTAAGATTAATAATACCATCCCTATAGGCTATTAGATCTCCTAAAATTGTTATTAATAAATATAGGTGCTCCTTTCTTTTATATAGTAGTCCTATCCTTTTTACTGCTGCTAGTAAGATATAGTTCCTTATTACTCTACTATCTATTAGTACTTTAAACTATTAATCTTGCCACTTAACTCGTAAATTTAGGTGTCTTCCTTAAATTCCTTTAAGGGTCTAAGGCTCTATTACTAGTTCCCTTTAATCCCATAGGCCTCTACTTTTCCTAACTATTGGCTACTAGATCCTATTTATACTTAGTTTAACTTAGGCTAATACTTAGTTCGCTTCTTATCTTTAATATACTATAGATAGGTGTTCTCTAAACATTCCTACTACTATTATCTATCTAGGCATTCTTCCGTAAGGAATCTTCTTAATTAAAGTATTAAGTCCCCTTGTTCTTAAACTTCTACTAGGTACTAACTATATATATACTTAGCATTTTAGTATTTTGCCTCGTCCGTTATCTAATACATCCTTATTAGATACTTCCGGTTTTTATCTTTAGGTGCTTTATATATATTATATATATTATCCACGCATGCTATCTATGATAGTGTATAATATACTTAGTGTTTTGGGTTAACCCTTAGCTTATCTTTGTTCTTAAGTTTAAACCTTTCCCGTATTAATCTAAGCGTCGCGACTTTATTTATAGGTACTAAGATTTGTCTCTCGCTTCTCTAGTCCTCTAATTACTCCTTTAGATCTTTTAACGTTATAATTAAGGCTCCTTTAATATAAGTTATAGCCTTTTCCGTAATCGGGTAGTCTTAGATAACTTTTTCATCCATCCATATATAGAAATCTTCCTACTTATCGTTGTGTCGCTGCCTATACCACTTTTAGTATAGCTGCTTAAGTGTATACGCTCTGTCCGTAAAGAAGTATCTTCTTATTACTACGTCGTAACAGCCCTTTATGTGTTGTTCCTTAAATCTAGTTAGGATTCCTAAATCCTCTTCTTATTCTAGTTTGGTAAGCCACTTAGCTCTTAATGTGCCTGCTCTCGGCCTATTAGTAATTCTTTATATAGGTGCTCTGTCCCTTATACGACCTAGTAAACTAGATCTCTTATCTAGTTTCTACTCTTACTATAAGGTAATTCTCGCCCTAAATTTCTCTGTAGTTTCTTTCCTTTCGCGTCTTATAAGTAGATCCTTAAAGTCTTTATACTTCTTAATCTTAGTATTAACTTTTTAATCTTTAGACTGAACACTATATTTAACTAGTAAGTCTTTTGGGTCTATATATCTGTCTCCCAGTTTAACTACTGCCTAGATTATAGATTCTCTAATCTATAAAGAAGCTTCTTACCTTTTACCTATAGGTGTCCTTATTCGTACTCCGAATTCTTAGTCCCTTAAATTCTTTAATCCTAAGCTTACTTCTAACTTAAGCTTAGCTCCCGCCTTAGTCTAATTAGGCGTCCGTAGTGTTCTTATCTTGTCTTAAGAATCTTAAATCTTATCTATCTCGTCTTAAGAATTTAATACCTATAGGAAACTCTATCCCAAGCTTATTCGTATGTTCCTAAACTAAGCTGCTGCCCTATTCCATCGGTTTTCGTCCGTTATAGGTCTTTGGGTATGCCTTATCTTGTTTTAAGAATCTTGGTCGTCTCTTATCTTATCTTAAGAATCTTAAGCCTTTAGCCTTTTGCCTTTATTAAGTAGTAAATTAGCACTAGCAGTTATCTACTTACTTAATCTTTATAAGATACTCTTCCTGCCGTCTTATAAAGCAATAAATGCCGTATCCAACGGTGTTATAATGCCCATTACTAAACCTTACTCTATAGTGGTCTTAGTCTCTACTTCTAATGCTAATGTCTTAAGATCTTCTTTCTTAATATCGCTGAATGGATTTTTTTTAAAGTCCCTTTCTAAATACTGCCCTATTGACACTATACTAAAAGTTGCTATTAGATCTTTATTGCATTTATAGAGCCTATCTTACTCTTTATGGTCTTAGGTAGCTCTTAGTTTTTTTAAACTAGGTTCCTATAGCTAATAGCTTGCGCTATACTTGGCGTCTTTATAAATTCGGCACGCGTTATTATAGCAAAACGTAAAGTGGTTAATTAAACAATCCTTTGTTCCTTGCAGTGTATTATTATCCCTCTATACGTATATACCGTCTGCTAGTCCAGTTCCCTTTATTATATAGTAACTCTAACTATCTTTATAATCTCTAGCAAAATAACCCTGTTTTCCGCAATTTATATAAGCTCCCTCTTTAAACCATTTTTCTTATTATAGAGTCCGCCTAAATATCTTCTGCTACTAAGATCCCTAATTCGGCCTTTATTCCCTAGACCTTTAATTACTTAATCTTTATCCTCTTGGTTTCTATAGTGTCTTACCCTATCTCTTATAGGTTTCTTTAGTACCACTTAAGTCTATTAGCTCTGCGCCATACTATAGTTTCTAACTTAGCTTTAGTTGATACGTACTCTGCGCCTTATACGACTATAGAACTCTATCCTAACCTCTCTTAGTCTGTTCCCTTTAGTAGATCCTATTATTAATCTTTATCGCTTAATCTATTAATTCCCTTAGGGTGTCCGTATCTTCTATTAGAATAATTACATCCTAGACTTTAGCCTTAAGTCCTTGTTTATACTGTGCCATAAGCGCCCTATTATTCCACTTAACTTATATTGCTAGCGTTTAAAACTACGTTATATATTTAATGGCTGAGGTTTGTTACGTAATGTCTTAAAGCTTTTTTTCCGCCATAGTTGTTGCCTCTAGGTCTCTAAATATCTGTGTAAGTCGCTTTATAAATCTATTCTAGCTTAAAAACATAAACTGTACTTCTTAGTTCGTCGTTGTTATTTTATTTGCTTGTATCTCTATAAGGTAAGGCTTAAACTATTTAAGTGCCCTTCCTAATAAGAATAATCCTGCATACGCTATTTGGTCCATAGGTATTGCTAGCTTTACTCCCTCTTACTCAATCTTAAAGTATATTTACGTAAGAAATCCTTTAAGCTTTAATCTCTCTTCTAAGAATCTTTTAATTAATGGTAACTTAACCTTTGCTGCTCCTATCCCATTAATCCTTTATTTAAGTGCTGTATTATTTTCTATTAACTGGTTAACTATCTCTTGTAGTTGTCCGACCGTCACAGGTTGTTATAAGTTAGTATCTACCATACTAGTGTTACCTCCTAACCTTAAAGTAGTTGCCGCCGTTAATAGCGTTATAGTGGCTGCTTTTAGTGGCATATTGTTCGACTTTTAATACCGTAACTAGGTAGTAATTATGTAATGGAACCTTGTAGTAGGTACTATAATAGGCTCGTTATTGGGCTAGGTGTGTAGGTAATGCGTAAAGTTAATAACGTAATAATAACTGGTAGAGTAGTTGCCTAATAGATTAACTCTAATTATATTCTAAGAATTACTATAAGGAAAGAACTATCTAGGTAGGGACTAAGGTCCTTTAAATACACAACCGTACTCCTATAAAATCCTTCTTATACGTAATATACGTGAGGTACATAAGGTACGTACGTTCCGCCCGTTCTCCACATTCCTTACGTAGCACATTATGTGACTCGTACTACTATTCCTCGTCACATAGTTCTACCGGTTCCATCCTAAACCGTGCTTGTATTAACTAACTAGCTTCTTCCGACTCCTCTCCAAGTAGTCGTAGCATCGTACTTAAAGCGTCCGTAACACTCTCGATATAAAAAGGCCTTAAGGCGGTTACCTAGTGGCTTATTAGCTAAAATATACTAAACTAGTTCTAGGTTATAAAGGAAATAGTAATAAAGGGTAGGGGGGCGAGTAACGGGCGCCCCCTAATAACTCTACAGTGGTAGAGTAAAGTTTGCGATACTAGCGCGTCTGTAAACTTATTACGGCAGCAGTAGTTTTTAAGAAGGTTAAAAAGTAAGGTAGTAGAGCACTATAGGTAACTTATAGGCGCCTTATAGGTGCCTTATAGGCGAGTCCTAAAAGGCGGGGAGATGGATTACGGGGTTTTCTTAAATAGAGTTTTCTCCCTATATGTATATAAGGAGTAGTCCGCGTAGGCCTAATAGGGATCCGAATTGGACGTTAAGTAATAAATAATATAATTTCTTATGTCTTTATGTTGTTTCTCGTCTTTAGGGTTATAGCTACTTATATATTTCCTTTTTACTTATTATTAGCTAGTAATAAAAACTATATATTATATGGACTATACGTGTTATATATAGGGGCCCGGTTTTAAAACTAGGCAGTGCTCTTTTAGCCTATTTTTAATTACTACCTAAATCCTTTTTAGTCTTTAGTTAATTTCCTTAGGGGTGACTAATAAGCCTTGCTTATTTAAAATTAGGTAGATTTCTTCTAGGTTTTAGAGTTGTTATTTAACTATATTAAGGAAACTATTTATCTTAAGCTTCCTTATTACATATCTTTTACTACTTAGTTACGCCTTAATATCTAAATCTAGCTATATCTGGATGGGGATATAGTCTAAGGCGAGTGCCTATTCTTCTTTAGGGTTATACCTTTTAAGTTTTTAGTATAGGCCTTTATCTATAAATATAAGGTTAATTATACTTTTAGAGGTTCCTTATTACCATATAGTTACTCCTAGGGGGGTAGCTAACTTAAGGCCCTAGGTATCTATAGCTCTTAGTATATACTCTACCTATTAATTAGCAGCAATATAGATACCCCCCTACTACAGGTAGTAGAGGTTTATATCTCCTAGTAGGATAAACTCTATATCTTTAGTTTCTAGCAAGCTTATTACTAATATAATATTCTCTATTTATAAGACCCCTTTAACCCTAGGGTTATATATATTAATAAAGCCGCAACAGCAGCGAAACCAGCCCAAAAGCCACTTAATAAAGCAACCCGATATCGGAATCCTATTCCCCGCACTAAGAAACCCTATAAAACTACGCCGCCCCCCATCTAGAGTATGGGGGACGACGGAGGGGCGCAGGCTCCCCGCTGGAGTTGTGAGAGTCGCGACGCGCGGGAGCCGAACTATAAACTAGGTGGGCAATAACGCGAAAAGGATAGCTGCTAGTAATAATAAAAACTAAAGGAAACACTTAAATAAATTAAAGACAATCATATAAAAGAGGAGGAAGAAACTCTACGGCACTAGATACTTGCCTTAGTCCAAGAGGCAATATAGTACATTAAAGCCCTTTTAACGCGTCTAGTCCCCCAGATAACCTAAGAATAAGAGACTAAGGCCTAGCTTAACCGAATTAAAGCTAGTATTAAGAAAATTTAAAAAGAAACGCGTAAAGGAGAACCCCTAGGCTTAGGAGTTTCCCTAGTACAGGTCTAGGCCTAGGCAGCCGTCGCTGCGCAGGCGGCCCGTACGGTAAATATAGTCGCGGCACTATAGAGAGCGAGTATACGCGTCCGGCTTAAGGAGCCCTAGGGCTATAAACTAAGGGAGCTTCTTAAGACTATTTAGAGAATAATACTAAGCGTATACGCCGTATGCACCCTTAATAGTGGGGACGTAGATGTCTATATCCCCTCCCAAATAATAAAGGACTAAATCCTAAACAGGCCAGACGCGCTAGGACTTAGGATACTAAGGAAAGATTATCTCTTAGAAGTACCGGGAGTCCCGCTTAAGACTCTAATTAATAGCAAAAGGGACGCAGATAATTTAGAATTAACTTAATCTATTTATAAAGCCATGAAGCGCCTTATGCTTAGGATAGCTATTAGCCGGATCCGATGGCTATACAACTCTAAAGCGCAGGCGAAACGCTAGGCAAACTCTAGCAGCGCTTAGAGAGAACCTAAGAAAACCAGGGGAACAATTATAATTAGCGTCCCAACCTAAGCAATTTAGCAAAAGATTATAAAAAGCGGGATAGTTATTAAATCCTAGCTTTTTGAGACTAGACTATTTAAGAATAGCGTAATTATAAAGTAATGCTACCGCTGTAATTAATAGGGGTATATATAAAGTGTATACGAAAAGTAAATAAAATATAGATAATATGCGGGACCATATAACACCACAGATTACCCTAAGGAAAGGGTATCCTATACTAACTGCGGTAAAGCCTATAAAGTATAGCAAAAAAAAAAGTATAGGACCTTTTAAAGCTACCTTAAAGGTATCTAAATAAAGAGGATAGCCCTCTTAACGCAGTCGCTCCGTATATAAGAAGCCGTAAAAATAATATACTAACCCTTAATACCAGGAAACCTTATAATTAGCATTAATAAGAAAAGAGGATGGGAAATGTCTTACCTAGGGACCTAAGAATAACTACTTAAATGGGGACTAGGCAAACCATCTTTTATTAAAATAGCAAGCAGAGACAGATTATAATTAAGGCTCCGGCTTCGCGCTAATAGAGTAATAATAGTTAATAGCGAAAACGAAGAGGAATAGGATATAGACATAGATAAGCCCATACCTACTTTAAATAAGTAAGTGTATAATTATCTAGTATAACTGCGGAAATGCAAACTAAGGGGCGTGTCGCCCCTTCTTTGATAGCGTCACGCTAGCGGACTACTAGGTCCTCGCAATTTAAGAGCTAGTATATAATAGATATATTAAATTAATATACTACCCTAGGGGATTTATACTTATATACGACGCTCTCCCTATAATAAAGGTCTGCTTTATAATTAGCCAGAATATTAACGCCGCGTATTAGAAGCGCAGACAGTACAGCCTCTTTATTATAGCCCTCTGGGTACACCTAAAGGGGCTAGAGGCCATAATTATTAATATCTATAACCCGCGCAAAGATGGCCCTTAGATTAGGGCATAGCCTAAGGTTAAAATGGCTATTAAGGAAGCTAAGGGAGAAATTATACTCTTAGGTAACTTTAACGCCTACTACCTAATATAGGGCGGAAAGTATATAGCTAGCGAAGAGTAGGCGGAACGCCTTCTGGCCGAAACCGATGCTAAAGGCCTAGTACTCGCCATACTAAAAGGAGAGCCTATATAGAAAAGAGGGCAATAGGAGAGTGTAATAGACCTTACGTTTATATTACTAGATCTATATAGAAAAGTTAACTTCTATAGTATAGTTAAGGAATAGACCCTTATAAGAGACTATATACCAATCCACATCCAAATTAATAACGCTAGCTATCCGCTAGCGGAACGCTAGTGCCTTGCCTTTAAGAAGCTAAACTTATAGGGCTTTCTCTAAAGCATCTAGGAGCTTAACTGGACTATATCTAAAGACCCCTTTTAAGCCCTTTAGGAAGGGATTAAGTAAGTACTTAAAGAATACTGCCTATAAGCACAGCCTAGCCGGCAAGCCCGTTAAGAATGGTTGCTATAGGCTATATAGCTCTACGCCGGCGCCTAATAGGCGCGACGATAGCTCTAAGCTTATAACAACCCTAAGGACCACTAAAGATATTTAGTATTAAACAACCAACTATAAAAAGAGACTAGGAGAGTTAGTCGTAATAACTAAAGACGCTTTATTTATAAACTTACTAAAGACTAGTTAAAACCATATAATAAGGGACTTTGGACTCTATTAAAATAGAGTAGAAAAGTAAGCGTAGTAAAGGCGGACCCCTATCTACTAGACCTTAGGAGGTCTACTAAGGATCCCTTAATAGATAATAATATTATAAAGGCTAATATTCTTACAGCTAAGTTCTTTTTTAAAACTAGAATAGCAGACCTTAGCGATATAGAGATAATAAGGGAATAAAATATGCTTAATATTAGCCCTATTATCTTAATAGAAGAAATCAGTAAGCTTATTAGGAGTCTTCTAAATAGAAAAGCCTTAGGGCTAAATAGCATACCAAATGAGGTCCTTAAAGTGGTTGCCCTAGTTATTATAAAAGATTTAGCAGAAGCAGCTAGTTATTACTTTACCAGCGGAATAATACTAAAAAGCCTTAAAGAATCCATAACTATAGTATTACGTAAAGAAGGAAAGAAAGACTACTCTCTCCTAGGTAGTTATAGACTAATTACCCTTAAAAATACGCTAGTAAAAGTCCTAGAAAAGTATATAGCTAATATTATATCTAAGGCTGCGGAGGAGTATAGGCTACTTCCTTAGAACTAGATAGGAGTAAGGCGTAAATAATCTATACTATTAGCGGTAGGACTACTTAGCTCTTATATACAGACGGCGTAGCAAACGCGCTGTAGGTGTGTAGTGTTAATGCTAAGCCTAGACTTAGTAGGGGTATTTAATAACGTCTCCTATAAAAGGCTCCTCTATATTCTAAAAAGAAAAGGTTTTTTAAAGTGGCTTATAGACTTTATATAAAGCTTCCTAATAGTATATAAAACCTGTATTAAGTTTATAGGATATAAGAGCAACTAGATCTAGATATAGATAGGCATCCCCTAGGGGTCACCCTTATTACTAATCTTATTCCTCTTTTTTATATTAGGGCTATTAGGGGAATTTTAGCGCCCTAATAGCGGCACGCTGGGGTTTAGCTTCGTAGACGATATAAACCTTATTACCTAGGGGGACTCCGCGGTAGAGAACTATTAATAATTAGAGGCCGCCTATAACTGCTACGCTATATGGGCAAATTAATATAGGGCGGCGTTTGCCCCTAAGAAGTACTAGCTTATATACTTTATAAGGCAACAGCGCTATGCTACCGCAGACCTTACGTCTACCGTACGTATCGCTGGCTGCGAGACAGCCCCCTAGAAAACCAGCATGTGAGTCCTAGGGATCTGGGTAAACCCTAAGCTCTAATGGAAAAAATAGGTTAAAAAGGCCGCGAGTAAGGACTTAGCAGCCTTTAAAGCGATATTAAGGATTACCGCGTCTATATAGGGCCCATTAATACGCCGCTTACGCCTCCTATATATAGCTACCGTCCGACTAGCGATGCTATATAGCGCCTAAGTGTGGGGAATATAGGATAACGGCGGAACGCTAGCGAAAAGCTTGCTTAAACCACTATAGAAAGTCTAGAACTAGTATCTCTGTAGGGTTATAGGGGCATACCAGCGAACACTAATAGCTATAATAGAGAAGGAAGCGGCTATTCCCCCAATCCAACTCTATATTAAAACGACAGCCCTCTAAAGAGCCGCCAAAACGGCCTCTAATAGGGTAGAAAAGAAATTAGTAAAGGTACTTAACGGTATCTAGAATATATTAGTAAAGCGCCAGTAAAAAATAAAACGGCCACTAGTACTATTAAAAGCGCTTAGGGAACGCGTAAAGGACTATAAAAATAAGATATAAGGCTTTTTCGCGTATTAGAAGGACTATATAGAGCGGGAAGCTGTAATAAACCCCTATAAGCGTAGCTAGCGGAACGCCGGCAGAGCGTAGGCGGAGCGCCGCTACCGTAAAGGAGGTCACCAGCACCAAAGGCAGGCAACCACCTTTATCGCAAAATAGGCAGATTTAGAATAGCGATGACGGTAGTAGGTAAAGGCTAAAGACCATACAGAAACCACGTGGAAGACCCTATAGGGGAAACCTATAATCCTATTATATAAAGGCCTAACAAAAGCAGAGGCTATAGTACTATTTCTTCTTTATATAGAGGTAATAGGGCTTAATATATGGCTTGCATCCGTTAGTATACTAGCGGTTCTCCCACGGTGCGAATGTAGCTAGATAAAGCAGATAGTCTACTATATGCTACTCCAGTGTCCACACTACTAAAGGGCGGACTTTATAGTAAAATGCGCCTCTAAACGCCTTTAGGATGTTTTAAATAATAAAGAAAGCGCCTAAGTAGTAGCAAAATGGCTAGTATAGTTAGGTGTTTTACCCTAGTTTTAGGTAGTAAAGGTAATAGATATAGAGGATATAAGTAGATACTAGCCCTTTTAAAGCCTAGAGGACTGGTAAAAGAATAAGGGTAAA
>Ga0307515_10020054_pt1 | contig 11967 bp, 12 predicted proteins | sample 17_EM_MG_FD_194513 | JGI IMG/M metagenome (GOLD analysis project Ga0307515, IMG submission 194513) | Populus trichocarpa ectomycorrhiza microbial communities from riparian zone in the Pacific Northwest, United States - 17_EM | ecosystem: Host-associated > Plants > Roots > Unclassified | place...
GACGCCGGTGAAGGCCGGGCGCGTCGTCAGGTTTTCGAGCTTGCGATGCGCTTCGGTGAGATCCGCACCATAGCCGACGCCGACCCAGTTGCCGCCCGGGACGTAACCCTGCCAATTGCCGCCGGTGATGATGATCTGGTCGGGATTGGAGGCGATGATCTGCTCCGGGTTGACCGTACCGAACGTGCCAGGAATGATGTCCTTGGCCATGTTGATGCCACCGGCAATTTCGACCATCTTGCCGAAATTCTCGTTGCCGAAGGACATGCAGCAATCGTCGGAATAACCGCCGGCGCGCTCAACGAACACCACGGGCCGAGCCGGATTTTCTTTCGCCAGAACGTCGGTGACCTTGGCGATGCTGTCGGCGCGGAACTTGATGAAGTCTTCCGCCTTGGCTTCCTCGCCGAGCAGCTTGCCCATCACCCGCATGCTGGCCTCGGTGTTTTCCATCGGCTTTTCGCGAAAATCGATATAAACAAGCGGAATGCCGACCTTGGCGAGTTTTTCGATATAGCCGGCCTCTTCGGTCGCGGTCTTTGCATCGAGATTCATGATCACGACGTCGGGCTTCAGCGAAACGGCCTGCTCGATATCGAAGGTGCCGTCCTTCATGCCGCCGAACGTCGGTAGCTTGGCGATCTCCGGATATTTGGCGAGATAGGCGGCATAGCTTTCCGGATCGGCCTTGGTCAGATCGTCCCGCCAGCCGACGACGCGCTTGAAGGGAGCATCCCGGTCCAGAGCGGCGACGAAATAGATCTGGCGGCCTTCGCCGAGAATGACATGTTCGACCGGCACGCTGACTTCAACATCACGGCCCGTCACATCCTTGATGACGACCTTCTCGCCGGCCAGTGCCGTGCCGGAAAAAAGCGCGCAGAAAGCTGCGGCGACCAAGGTCGCCTTGCCGAACATACCCATTGTTTTCAACTCCATCGGGGGAAACTGTGCGCTTCGTAGATATCATGATATTGACAGTCAAGTTATATCTTTTAGAAGCATTCCAGGAACTGACCGCAGCGTACTTCGATCCAAGGCAGCATGTTATGAGCGATACTCCACGACTGACGAATTACGACCTGCGCGACGAGATAAAAGCCTATTGGTCGGCACGCGCGGCGACGTTCGATCAGTCGCCCGGCCACGAGATTTTCTCCGAGGAGGAACGCGCCGCCTGGCATCGGCTGATCGTCAAGCACCTCGGCAAGAGCGATGGCCGCATGGCGCTCGATCTGGCGAGCGGCACTGGCGTGATCTCGCATCTGATGGACGATCTCGGTTTCAAGGTCACCGGACTCGACTGGGCCGAACCGATGCTGGAGCGGGCGCGCAACAAGGCGAAAACCCGCACCCGCAGCATCGCCTTCCGCATCGGTGACGCAGAAAACACCATGGAGCCCGACAATCACTACGATGCGATCATCAACCGGCATCTCGTCTGGACGCTGGTGGATCCGGCCAAGGCCTTTGCCGAATGGCTGCGGGTGTTGAAACCCGGCGGAACGCTGCTGGTGATCGACGGCGATTTCGTCAACACGACGGCGTTCGAACGCATGCTGATGAAACTCGCCGGCTGGGGCCAGCGCTGCGGGCTCCTGAAGAGCGATCCGCTGCATGCTCCGCCCGGCATGATGGAAACCCACCGCAGCATCCTGTCGCGGGTCTATTTCTCGCGAGGGGCACGGGCCGAAGCCGTTGCCGGCCTGCTGGCTCAGGCCGGGTTCGAAAATATCACCATCGATACAGATCTGGGTGAGATTCACCGGACCCAAGCCAAAAACTGGAATGTGCTGAAAGGCTTGGCGCGCGCGACACAGCATCGCTATGCGATCCGGGCCATCAAACCGGCATAGATGCGAAATGTAGACAAAATTTCCATTCGATACTTTATTGTCTACACGTTCCATGCTAGACAAGCCGCACAGCCATTGTCGCGGAGATCGCCAGCATGCAGATCGAGGAATTCACGCTCGAACGGATCCAGTCGCTCTATGAAAACCTCGTTGAGTTCAATCTCTCCGACAGCGGCGTCCATCCCTATTCGCTCAAGGAACTGCTGACGCCCGATCAGCTGCTCGGGCTGCATGAGGTGGAACTCGGTTACGGCTGGACCAATGGCGGCGTCGAACTGCGCGACACCATCGCCCGGCTCTACAAGGACCGCGACCGCGAAAACGTCATCGTCACCAACGGCTCGGCGGAAGCGAACTTCATTCTGGTCATGACCCTGCTGGAACCCGGCGACGAGCTGGTGCTGTTCGTGCCGAACTACCTGCAGATCCGCGGCTGGGCGAAGGCGCTCGGTGTCACAGTCAAGGAGATCGTGCTGCGCGAGGAGGTGGGCTGGCTGCCGGACCTGGACGAGGTTCGCGCCGCGGTGACGCCGAAGACAAAGCTGATCAGCCTGTGCAACCCCAACAATCCGACCGGCAGCCTGCTGCCGCGCGAAACGATGGATGCGCTTGTCGCTATCGCCCGCGAACATGACGTCTATCTGCATGCCGACGAAATCTACAAGGGTTCGGAACTCGACACGGAAGAGTCCATCAGCTTTGCCGATCTTTATGAAAAGGCCGTGGTCACCGCCGGCCTCTCCAAGGCGATGGCGCTTCCGGGCCTGCGGCTCGGCTGGCTGGTCGGCCCCGCGAAGGAAATCTACGGCACCTGGCAGCGCAAGGACTACACATCGATCACCACCGGGGCGCTCAGCGAGCATATCGCCAATATCGTTCTCCAGCCGGACAAGCGCGCGGAAATCCTGTCGCGCAGCCGCCGTCTGCTGCGGGAAAATCGTGCCCTGCTGACGTCCTGGATCGACGCCCACAACAATCTCTTTTCCTACCTGCCCCCACAGGCCGGCGGCATGGCTTTCGTGCGCTACAATCGGGATATCAATTCCTCCCTGCTGGTCGATCGTATCCGGCAGGAAAAGAGCGTCATGCTGGTGCCGGGCGATGTCTATGGCCTCGATGGCTATATCCGCATCGGCATCGGCGCACCGAAACATCATCTGGAGGTCGGGCTAGGCCGTCTGGCGGACTTCATGAGAGGTTGAGGCGCGACGGATGAAACCAGAACTCGCTCCCTATGCGGCCGTTTGCGATGGCGTCGTCCAGCTGTTCCAGCCTTTCGTCGAGGTCGTGCTGCACGATCTCGAAACGGAGACGGCGGCGCATATCGCCGGGAATTTTTCCAAGCGCGAGATCGGCGAACCGTCGCTGCTGCACGAGATCGATTTCCGTCCGACCGAGCGTCTTCTCGGCCCCTATGAAAAGGTCAACTGGGATGGCCGCCGGATCAAGTCGATCAGCATCATCCTGCGCGATAGCGCGGAGCGGGCAATCGCCGTGATGTGCATCAACGCGGACGTCTCGCATTTCTACGCGGTGATGCAGACATTGAGCGCCTTCGCCTCGGTCCCGGTCGATCATGCCAAGCCGGCCAGTCTGTTCAAGGAGGACTGGCACGAGCGGATCAACGAGTACATCCATAACTGGACCGGTTCGCGCGGGCTGATCGTTTCGGGTCTGACGCGCGAGCAGAAGCAGCAGGTGGTCAAGGATCTCTCCGCCGACGGCGCCTTCGGCGGCAAGAACTCGGCCGCCTATATCTCACGCATTCTCGGCATGGGCCGTGCGACCGTCTACAAATACCTCAACCAGGAACGATCGGCCGAAGAATGATCATCCTGTCCCGATCAGAAATCGAGGCTCTGGTCGATCTCGACAGCGCGATGGGCGCCATCGAAGCCGGTTATGTTGCCGCATCCGACGGCCGGGCGACGATGCCGCCGGTCGGCTATCTTGCCTTTCCGGAACGGGATGGCGATTGCCATATCAAATACGGCCATATCGCAGGCGACCCCAGCTTCGTCGTCAAGATCGCATCCGGCTTCTACGGCAATCCGTCGATCGGGTTGCCGACGTCGAACGGGGTGATGCTGGTGTTCTCCGCCAGCACCGGCATTCTGGAAGCAATCCTGCTCGACGAAGGCTTCCTGACCGATCTGCGCACCGGCCTTGGCGGCGCCATCGCCACCCGGGCGCTTTGCCGGCCGGATGCGCGGCGCGTGGCGATCGTGGGCACCGGTATTCAGGCCCGATGGCAGATCCGCGGCCTCCGGCAGGCGATGAAGCAAACGCATCTCACCTTCAGCCTCTGGGGCCGCTCGGAGACGAAGGCACGGGAAACGGCAAACGCCTTGGCGAGCGAGGGTATCGACGTAGAGGTCGCGCCCGACCTTGAGCAGCTCTGCCATAGCGCCGATATTATCATCACCACTACGCCGTCCCGCGAGCCGCTGATCCGCGATGCCTGGATCCGGCCCGGCACGCATATCACCGCGATCGGGGCCGATGTGCCGGGCAAGCAGGAACTGGACACGGCGCTCGTCATCCGCGCCGATCGCCGCATCGTCGACCGGCTCGAACAATCGCTGGATCACGGCGAATTCTTCACAGCGTTCAAATCCGGATTGATTGCCCGCAAGGACTGCGCAGAACTTGGAGCCGTTCTTGGTGGCAAGGCAGCGGGCCGGATACATTCCGATGACATCACGATTGCCGACCTGACAGGAATAGCCGTTCAGGACATCGCCATTGCCGGCTCGATCCTCGATGCCTACCGGCTTTCGCAAGCCGTCTGATTGCCGCGTTTTTTAGAACGGGCCGGGCCGTCATTCACCGTCGAAAGCCGCGATAATGGGGCATGGCCCGCTTGAGGTGGCGCCGCAGGCATCGGCGAGCCGGCGGAGCGATTGACGCGCAGCGCTCAACTCGGCAATCCTGGCATCGAGCGCAACGATGCGCTCCCGCGCAAGCGCATGGGCGCGATGACGGTCCTCGCTGGCATCCAGCTCCAGCAATTCGCCGATCTCATCGAGCGTAAAGCCCGCCGTCTGGGCCGAACGAATGAAGCGCAGGCGGCGGATATCGTCGTCTCCATAACGCCGGACGCCGCCGGCAACACCCACGCCGCCCGAGCGTTGCGGGGTTCCGAGAAGACCGCGCCGCTGATAGTAGCGCACCGTTTCCACACCGACGCCACCCTCTCGGGCAAGCCCGGCAATCGTCGTTTCCTTCATCGCTTGACTCCGTACCATGGTACGGACCTTATAGTCTCTGCAATTGATCGAACCAAGCGAAATGAAAGATTGCAACATGCTCGACAGAACATCACGGACAGCTACCCTCTACCGGATGGTGATGGACGCCCACACCTGCCCCTATGGCCTGAAGGCCAGGGATCTGCTGCAACGGCAGGGTTACACGGTGGACGATCACTGGCTGACGACGCGCGACCAAACCGACGCATTCAAGGCCGAACACGGCGTCAAGACGACGCCGCAAACCTTCATCGACGGGGTGCGCATCGGCGGCTACGATGATCTGCGCCGGCATTTCGGCAAGACGGTCCGGGACCCGAAGGCCGTCACCTACCGGCCAGTGATAGCCGTCTTCGCCGTTACCGCGCTGATGGCGCTTGCAGCAAGCTACGCCGCCTATGGCACTGTCTTCACGGTCCGTGCGGCGGAATGGTTCGTCGCCTTCAGCATGGCTGTGCTGGCCATTCTCAAACTCCAGAATATCGAGAGTTTCTCGACGATGTTCCTGAACTACGACCTGCTCGCCAAGCGCTGGGTTCGTTACGGCTACATCTATCCGTTCGCGGAAGCCGGCGCGGGTATTCTGATGATTGCCGGCGCGCTCAACTGGGTTTCGATCCCCGTCGCACTGTTCATCGGCACCATCGGAGCCGTATCGGTGTTCAAGGCCGTCTATATCGACAAGCGCGAATTGAAATGCGCCTGCGTCGGCGGCGACAGCAATGTGCCGCTCGGCTTTGTGTCCCTGACGGAAAACCTGATGATGGTAGTCATGGCAATCTGGATGCTGGCGATGCTGCTGTCCGGCACCGGTGCTGATCACGCCATGCCGGACGTCGGCATGATCCATAGCAATCTTTCAGGCCTAGCCGTTTAGTATCACTACGCTAGCCCCGAAGAAGAGCAAGGCGGCAAATTCTGCCGCCCTGCCTTGTTCTTATTTGGCGAATGCGGTCGCAACCTGATCAACGTTATAACGGAACATCTTCAGATACGAGGAAGCCGGCCCGTCCTTGTCGGACAGGGATTCGACATAGAGTTCGCCGCCGGGCTTGGCACCTGTCGCCGTGGCGATCTGGTTGACGAGTTTGGGATCGTTCGAATTCTCGATGAAGTAAACCTTGACCCCTTCGGCCTTGATCTGGTCGATGAGCTCGGCGACGTCGGCGGCAGAGGCTTCCGTTTCGGTGGACAGGCCGACCGGCGAGAGGAACTTTACATTGTATTCCCGGCCGAAATATCCGAACGCGTCATGGCTCGTCAGAACCTTGCGCTTGTCGTCGGGTACGGCGTCAAGTTTGGCATGCGCATAGGCGTCGAGCTGTTTCAACTCCCCGAGGTATTTTTCGGCATTGGCGCGGAAATGCGGAGCATCCTGCGGATCGGCAGCCGACAGCGCCTTTTCGATATTGGCGACCCACAGCATGACATTGACCGGGCTGTTCCAGACATGAGGGTCGGTTACCGTTTTGCCGTCCTCTTCCATCTCGCGGGTCTTGATCCCCTCGGAGGCGACGGTCGGCTTGCCCGTATATCCCGATGCCGTGATCAGCCGGTCCATCCAGCCTTCGAGACCTTCGCCACTAACGAACACCACGTCGGCCTCTTTCAGGGCCTTGGCATCGTCAGGGGACGGCTCGAACTCATGCGGATCGCCGTTGGGGCCGACCAGGCTCCTGACGTTGACATGAGTGCCGCCGATTTCATGGACGATGTCGGCAAGCACCGTAAAGCTCGCGACGACCTCGAGGGTCTTCGCCGAAGCGAGCGGTGCGGACGCCAGCAGCGAGATCATCGCCGTTCCGACAAGGATCAACTTCCGTAAATGTGCCATCGGGCACTCCTTATGTTTTGCATCGTTCAGATGCGGGCTGGGAAAAGACGCCGGACTGCGCCGGAAGGGCAGAAAAGCAGCGAAAGGCAATAGGCGACAGCGGCGACCAGGATGATCGTCGGCCCCGATGCCAATCCGAAATGATAGGAAATGATGAGACCGAGAAGGCCAGAGACGGCCGCCACGCCGGCGGCGATGAGCATCATGACGGGCAGGGTCCGTGCCCAGAGCTGGGCAACGGATGCCGGCAGCATCATGAGGCCGACCGCCATCAGCGTTCCCAATGCCTGAAACCCGGCAACCAGATTGAGGACGACCAGAAACAGAAAGAGGACATGGTAGATCGCACCGCCGCCGCGCACGGAGCGCAGGAAGCCGGGATCGAAGCATTCGACGACCAAAGGCCGGTAGACAATGGCGAGCGTGACGATCGTGAACGACGTGATCGCGCCGACGAAATAGAGAGCCGTTGCGTCGATGGCGAGAATGGTGCCGAACAGCACGTGAAGCAGATCGATGTTGGAGCCGCGCAGCGAGACGACCAGCACACCGAGCGCCAGGGAGGCAAGATAAAAGCTTGCAAAGCTTGCATCCTCCTTTAGCACCGTCGTACGGCTGACCAATCCGGAAAGCAGAGCAACGATCAGGCCCGCGACGATGCCGCCCAGCCCCATGGCGGGAAGGGAAAGCCCGCCCGCAATCAGGAAGCCGATTGCCGCACCCGGGAGGACCGCGTGGCTCATCGCATCGCCGACAAGGCTCATCCGCCGCAACATCAGCAGCACGCCGATCGGTCCCGATCCGATCCCCAATGCGACGCAGGCGGTCAAGGCGCGGCGCATGAAGCCGTATTCGACGAACGGATGGATGACAGCCGCATAGAAGCTCATGCCGCGAACCCCTCGCCGGGGGGATGACCATGGAGGTTTTCCGCCATCGTCCTTGCCCGCAGCAGGTTCTCCGGCGTCAACGCTGTTTCGGTGGGACCCCAGCTGATCGGCCGGCGGGCCATCAGGAGCGTCTGCGGAAAATGCGCGCGGATCTGATCGAAGTCATGCAGGACGGCGATGACAGTGCGTCCTGCCCCGTTCCAACGTTTGACGATCGCCAGCAGATCACGCGTCGTTCCGGCGTCGATGGCCGTGAATGGTTCGTCCAGCATGATGATCTCCGCGTCCTGAAGCAGAAGGCGGGCGAACAGGACACGCTGGAACTGGCCGGCAGAAAGGGTGCCGATATGACGGCGTTCCAGCCCTTCCAGCCCGACCGATTGAAGAGCATCCCTCCCCTTTCGCGCCGCCTCACGCGACACGCCGCCGAAAGCGCCCGTCTGCCCCCACATTCCCAACATCACCGTATCGGCGACGGACAAGGGAAAATGACGATCGATCTCGGCAGCCTGTGGCAGATAGCCGAACTTGGAACCTTTGGAGGTTCCCCTTTCGATGCTTCCAGAGGACAACGAAAGCTCGCCCATGACAGCTTTGAGCAGCGTCGATTTTCCCGCTCCATTCGGCCCGGCGATCGCGGTCAGACTTCCCGGTTCGAACGATCCCGTGATGCCCTGAACGGCAAGCAGCCGGTCGTAGGTAACGGAGACGTCGTTCAGCCGAACTGCGCCCTGTCTCATGGCAGAGCCACCGCCCAGGCGATCGCAACCCACAACGCGACAAGCAAGACGCCAATTGCCGCTATCCGGACCACGGACGAAAACGCCATGACTGACGCGCGGAAAGGGTCGAAATCGAATTTCATATCAACATTCTTTGACGTTATATCATAACAAACCGATTGCTAGCCGACGATCCCGGTCGTTGTCAACTCCCCGTCGAATCAAAAAGCAGCGGACAACAAAGCCGGACCGGATAGCGGTGTTCGACATCCCGGCGGTCAACACGCTGACGGTCTCGGCGTGGAAATCGCAGGGCTTCCGTCCAACCTCTATCTGCCGGAACTGGCACATCTGAAGGATGGATACGGTCGTCGGCGATATCTCCGAGCCCAACCTCGAAGCATTGAGCGAACGTCAACCGGATCTCATCACGTCGGCGGCCGATTTGTTCTCCTCTCGACTGACAGTATGGAATAAGCGTAGAAGGAATCGATGACGAAAAAGACGACTGAAATCGCAGAAGCGACGGCCACGCTGGAGCGGCTTTGCCGGGAGAAAGGGCTGCGCATTACCGGCCCGCGGCGCATCATCGTGCAGGTTCTTGCCTCGTCCGACGATCATCCCGATGTCGTCGAGCTTCATCGCCGGGCGACCGCCGTCGATCCCGGCATTGCGATCGCCACGGTCTATAGAACCGTCAAGCTGCTTGAGGAAAATCGCATCGTCGAACGCCACGCCTTCGGCGATGGGCGCGGCCGGTTCGAGACGGTCGATCAGGTCCATCACGATCACCTGATCGATGTGGATACCGGCAAGGTGGTCGAGTTCCATTCGGAAGAGATCGAGGCGCTTCAGGAAGAAATCGCCCGCCTGCATGGCTACACCATCGTCAGCCACCGGCTGGAGATTTTCGTCAAGAAACTCGACAAAAACGGCTCCACGAGCGATCCGGAGTGAACTGTCTTTTCTGTGCGGGAACCGTACCGTCCTGATTTTTCAACTTTCAGAAGATGGCAAAGCGCCGGCGGGACCGGATCCGTAATCCGGCCCCTTGTCATGCATCAACGCATCTCGGCTTTCCCGCCACCGGCCTCGCTCCGCGCCGCTGTGCGGGTGGCATGGACGAAGGCGGCAATGAAGGCGGCCGTCATCAGAAGGACGATTGTCGGTGCCGGGGCGCTGTCGATGAAGAAGCTCAGATAGACGCCGAAGAAGGACGCGACAGCCGCGACGGCCACCGCCAGCATCAGCATCGTGCTGAACTTCTTGGTCAGCAGGAAGGCGATGGCGCCAGGCGCGATCAGCATGGCGATGGCGAGAATGATGCCGACGGCCTTCAGCGCGCCGACGATCGTCAGCGAAATCAGGCAGAGCAGGCCGTAATGCAGCAGCCTGACTGGCAGGCCGACAGCTTTCGCCTGTGCAGGATCGAAGGCGTGCAGCAGCAAATCCCGCCACTTGACCGCGATGATGCCTGCCGTGATCGCAGCGATGACGGCCGTTTCGGCGATATCGCGCCAGCCGACGCCGAGCATGTCGCCAAACAGGATATGATCGAGATGCACGTCAGACTGGATCTTGACATAGAGCACCAGCCCCAGACCGAACATGCCGGAAAAGACCACGCCCATCACTGTGTCCTGCTTGATGCGGCTGTTGTCCTTGAGGAAACCCGTGGCAACCGCGCAGAACATGCCGGCTGCGAATGCTCCGACGGCGAACGGAAAGCCGACGATATAGGCAATGACCACGCCCGGAAAGACCGCATGGCTGATGGCATCGCCCATCAGCGACCAGCCCTTCAGGACCATGAAACAGGATAGCAACGCGGTTGGAATCGCGACTAGGACCGCGATGACGAGTGCGTTCACCATGAACCCGAACTGAAACGGGGAAACCAGTGTGTCGATAACGGTCACAGGCCGGCCTCCAGCGCTTGGTTCGCCCGGCGGCGGGCAGCCAGCATTCCGTGCTTGGGGGCAAAGAAGAAGGCAAAAAGGAAAATCAGCGTTTGCAGAACGACGATGATGCCGCCGGTTGCGCCGTCGAGAAAATAGCTGGCATAGGCGCCGGTAAAGCTCGTCAGCGCACCGATGGTAACGGCAATGACAAGAAGCCGTGGGAAACGATCGGTCAGCAGATAAGCGGTCGCACCCGGCGTGACGACCATGCAGATGACGAGGAACGCACCGACGGTCTGGAGAGCGGCGACAGTCGAGGCAGACAAAAGCGTGAAGAACATGATCTTCAGCGCCGTCGGATTGAGGCCGATCGAACGCGCGTGGTTTTCATCGAAGAAAACCACCATCAGATCCTTCCACTTCACCAGAAGAATGGCCAGCGAAACGAAGCCGATGATGGCGAGTTGCAGCGTATCCTGCGGCGTGATGGCGAGGATATTGCCAAGCACGATGGTCTGGATATTCACCGATGTCGGCGACAGCGACACCATGAACAGGCCGAGGCCGAAGAAGGAGGAAAAGATCAGGCCGATGATCGCATCTTCCTTCAGCTTGGTCCGCTGGTTGAGAAACAGCATGGCGGCAGCGGCAAGGCCGCCGGAGAAGAAGGCGCCGATGGAAAACGGCAGGCCGAGCATATAGGCGCCGGCAACACCCGGTACGATCGCATGCGAGAGCGCATCGCCGATCAGCGACCAGCCCTTGAGCATCAGATAGCAGGACAGGAAGGCACAGACGCCGCCGACCAGCGCCGACACCCACATGGCGTTGACCATGTAATCATAGGTGAAAGGTTCGAACAGCAGCGCCATCAGCCCTTGCCTCCGGCGCCATCTGCCGGGTCGCGTTCGACCGGTTCGTCGCCATAAAGAACGAAGGGCCTTTCGTCGTCGGAGATGAAACCGACCGGATGCGGCTTTCCGCCGTCACCGCCGTTCAGGACGAAATGCCGCAGCACGCCGCCAAACGTCCTTTCGAGATTGGCCTGCGTGAAGGTTTCCGCCGTCAGGCCATAAGCCAGCACGGTGCGATTGAGCAGAACGGTGCGATCGCAGAATTCCGGCACACTGCCGAGATTGTGGGTGGAGACCAGCATCACCCTTCCCTCGTCCCGCAACACGCGCAGCAGCGTGATAATGGCGTCCTCCGTTTTGACATCGACGCCGGTGAAAGGCTCATCAAGCAGGATCACACGTCCGTCCTGGGCGAGCGCGCGCGCAAGGAAAACGCGTTTCTTCTGGCCACCGGAGAGTTCGCCGATCTGGCGTTTGCGAAAATCGCTCATGCCAACGCGGGCAAGCGCGGACGCTACCGCCTCATGGTCCGCGCTCCTGGCTCTGCGCATCATGCCCATATAGCCGTAGCGGCCCATCATCACCACGTCCTCGACCAGAACCGGAAAGTTCCAGTCGACATCCTCGCTCTGCGGGACATAGGCAACGAGGTTTTTCTT
>Ga0307515_10020055_pt1 | contig 11967 bp, 10 predicted proteins | sample 17_EM_MG_FD_194513 | JGI IMG/M metagenome (GOLD analysis project Ga0307515, IMG submission 194513) | Populus trichocarpa ectomycorrhiza microbial communities from riparian zone in the Pacific Northwest, United States - 17_EM | ecosystem: Host-associated > Plants > Roots > Unclassified | place...
GCTAAGAGAAAATGGTCGTCACCTTATACATACTTGATTAATTGTCAACTCTCAGTGTCTTGGAACTAACTTGTTTGTCAGACATACATTACTTTAAATTTGACTAATTGCCAAGTTCAAGTACTTTGAGTTTAACATGTTTTTTAAATCCACGTTATCTTGGACTATGTTATCTTGGATTTGACTAACTGCCAAGTCCAAGTGCACGATGAAATTGGTTGACTGCCAAGTCTAAATACCATGTGTCTAGCATGTTTGTCAGACTAACATTACCTCATTTCCTTGGGTGTGTCAAGTGAGGATTGTCATTCCCTTGAGCTTTCCAAAAGAGGATGTGTATTTCCATAGACGCGTCAGTGGCTTGACACACTGCCAAGCTCATTAGTATATGGGTGTGGCTGGCGCCAAACCCAGCATGTTAGAGCTTGATACACCATCAAACTTAATCGTGGTTGGGTCTGACTAGTGTCAGAACTAGCATTTGCATAGCTTTGCACGTTGTCAATCCTTCACTTGGAGCATGCTCATTCCCTTATGTGTATCTAAAGAAAGAGGATCGTAAAAGTTTTTCAGGCTCATTAAAAATAGGTTTATCACCATGTTTCCAAAGGATACTGGTTTTCAAGAATAACTCAACACACGCGCATTCAGTCGGGGAATCAAATTTTTATAAGTTTTTTTACGAGTCGATCAATAACCTTCTCTTTGCTTGTGCTTAGATTGCGGAGGCCAACAGATTGATTCGAGTCATTGAGGATTATGAGAATGCATCAGCTCAAAGAATCAACCTAGATAAATTGGAGTTCTTTTTTAGCCAAAGTATGCAAACTTACCTTCAGAATCAGCTCCAACGGGAGATGGGTGTTAAATCAGTTGAGAGACATGAGAAACATCTAGGCCTTCCCTACATGTTGGGTAGATAAAAGAAAGCTATTTTCAGCTCAATTTGGGAAGGATTAGCAAGAAACTTAATGGTTGGAAGGAAAAGTGTTAAACTGCAGTGGGTAAAGAAATCCTCGTCAAGTCGGTAGTGCAATCCATTCCAACATGCACCACGAGTTGTTTCCTCCTTCTAAGGCAGTTCGCAATGAGATTGATTCTTTAACAAGGAAGTTTTGGTGGAGTAACTCTGGTGAGAGCTGTGGCATTCCATGCTTAGCTTGGGATATGGTATGTATGGGCAAGAAAAAAGGTGGATTAGGATTTCGAAGCATCCCTCAGTTCAATGTTGCTCTGCTTGCTAAACAAGGATGAAGACTGGTGACTAGACTAGATATTCTCTCATATCACAAGTCCTCCGAGCTAAATATTTCCCTACCACTGACTTCTGGCCTGCATCGTTAGGGTCCGAGCTACACATGGTGAAGTATGTTGGCAGCCAGAGAACTTCTAAAAGAAATTGGAGATGGGTTGTCAGTAATGGGAGTCCGGTTAACACTTGGATTAAGCCATTGGGTATATCTCGAGATTTGGTTAGTGACCTCATTGATGTGGAGAGGTGCTGTTGGCTCACTGATACCCTACAAAGCCAGTTCAATTAGTTTGCTGCTTTTCAGATCCTATCTATCCTTTTGAGTTCTCAATTTCCAGAGGATAAAATGGTTTGTCATTTGCTTAAGAATGTCGAGTATACTATTCATTCTGGGTATCACATGTCTGAGTTATGGCAGCTTCTTATCCCTCTGAAAGTTAAGAATTTTTCCTGGCTTGCCGTTCATGACATTCTGCCTACCCGTTCGAGCCTACAAAGATAGTGTATGGGCGTGTTGAAGATTAATGTTGATGCAGCAGTAGGAGTTAATGCTGGCGTTAGGTTAGGAATTGTCATTTGTGATAGTCTATACCAAGATATGCTCTCTGCTTCGATTTCCCACAACGCTCTTTGAATCTTGAAGCCGATGATATTCGTGCAGGATTAGTCCTAGCTAAGGACATGGGTTACCAAAAAATCACAGTGGAATCTGATAGTTTGAATGTGATCAATGCTTTTAGTTCATTGGTGAATGCTGGCACAGCTCTTATATTTGGATTTTCCGTCACTTTTACGTAATCATTTTTGTTAAGAGAGATGGGAATGTTGCTCATGCTCTAAGACTGATAGCCAATCCTTGTATTTTTCTTAGAATTTGTGTGGATGATGTCCCTGACTCTGTTTTCATCGCTTATACGACTGGATTCTCCTTTATTACAATTCTTGTTTAATTAAATAGTTAGATTACTAGTTAAAAAAAGATTGTTAGAGGTGTAATCTATATAAATATAAGGTCAATATTTGAAGAATTTAAGAGTGTGAATTAATCAATAAAACTTGGAAGGTATAATCCAAATAGTTATGTGTTCTATTTCCAATAATTAGTTTTAGAGCTTGGATTTAGTGTTCTCAACAATTGGTTGTATGCTTATATGGAAATTATTTGATTTATATTAGTAATGATGGGGCAATGTTTGAAAAATTTTAAAAGTAAATGGTGATTGAGTTTGATGTTTTATATTGGAAAGTTACATTATTTTTTTGATTTTGAAGTGGTTCAATCAAATATAAGAATATTTATTTTTTTAAAAAAATTATTTTAGAAATTCTAGAGAAGTTTTGAATGAAAATTACATTTCAAGTAAGTATACTAACTCAGTTTGGTTTGAAACTAAATAAAAATCAAGACAGAAAAAAAGATTGATGACATACTTTACAAGCAAAATATAGAGAGTTTGATGTATTTGACAACAATAAGGATATATATAATGTATTCAATAAGTCTTGTTAGTAGATATATGAAGAATCCAATAGAATTTTATTTTCTAACCGCTAAAAGAATACTTTGTTACTAGAAATGTAGTATAATTACCGAAATGTATTATAGAGTGTGAATGTATAAGAGATCAATATAATAGTAAAAAAGACACTTATAAAAATGTTTTTAAACTTGGTTCTGAGCTATTTTATGGTATTTAAAAAAACAATTAAATATTACTTTATTTTCGATGAAAACTAAATTTATAGTCGCAACTTCATATGAATGTTAAGCGATATGGTTGAAGAAAATTCTTAAAGAACTTAATTTCAAGAGAGAAGGCTCTAAGGTAATTTTTTGTAACAATAACTCAATAATTAAATTCTCTAAGAATCCATAACTATATGATAAAAATAATTGTATTTATTTAAAGTTTCACTTCTTAAGAGATCCCACGGAGATAAGGCCATTGAGATTATTTATTGCAAAAATGAATATCAAGTTGTTGATATATTCATAAAGTTTTTCAAATTAGAATCATACGTGAAGCTAGGAGATTATTTGGTATATACATTCAAAAAGATCTTAATTAGAAGAGTGTTCTTCATTGTTAAACTGAAGGTTAAAAATATCAATTTAAGAGAGAAATTGTTAGTTTAAAATCTTAGCTTAACTAGGAATCTTTTATAAAAAAAAGATTTGTGTTAGAGTAATTTTTTAGAATTTTTATTTAATTAGATAATAAAATTCCAAATTAAATTATGATAGTTAAAGATATAATTTTCTTATAAATATACATTAAGTACCATTGTAAGATAAATTTAAAAGAGTGAGAATTAATTAATAAAGCTTGGAGGCCGATTCAAATTATTCGATTTTTCTATATCTACCAATTTGAACTAAAAACTTTTAAATGCCCAAGAAAATGAAAACCACACACTGATACAAGAACCGGACTTGGTACGAGAAAGAAGAAACGACGAGTCCCATCGTCGAAGAAGAAACATTTTTTTCTGATCAAATCGCATCCACGGTTTGCCTGGTATGCACTGATCTTATTCAGCTTCAAAAATTACAATTTTTTTTTTGCAATCTGAACTGTACTAGAGAGACACGCTCATGTGTTTAGCTGATGGGTTTCTGTTATCTTAAGATTTTTTTTTATTGATACAGAGATTTTTGCAATGCAAGTTGACAGTTTTGAATTTTTTGAATTATGATGTTTAGCTGACCTGTCTGTGATATTCAATGACAAATAATGCTGCTTTCTCAATGTTTTGTTGTGTTTCGAGGGAGATTTTGGTGGTGATATGCACAATTTTTAGGATTTTTTTTTTTATGATTTGGGTGTAAGTTTTGGAAGATATTTGGTCAATGGGTTTGGTTTTTGATCATAAAGATCTTTGCTTTTATATTTGTTGAGATGATTTTGGAGAAATGGCAAAATGGGTTTTGTTTGTTTCTTGGTTTTGTGTAGGAGTTTTGGTTTTTGTTTGAGGATTTTGTTCTTTTTGAATTTTGCAAAGTGAATTGTAATAGAAGATTTTGAGACATTTTTAGCTGATCACTATCTGTAATTCACAATTCAAGGAGATTTTTTTTTCTTTTATATTTGTTTTGTTTGTATAATTTTATTCGGTTGAATTTGGATGTGAGGTTTGGTTTCTGCTAATTAAAGATCATTGCTGTTATACTTGTTTTGTTGTTTTTGAGAGAATTTTGGAGGAATGGCCAAGCGGGTCATGGTTATATCTTGGTTTGTGAAGTGGGTTTGATTTCATTTGAAGATTTACGAAGGTCAAGGCTAATAAGAACTCGGTGTGTTGGGGAATTATTGATTTAAGGTTGACTCATGGGCGTAACTGTTGTGTCTGTTTCATTTGTGCATATATTACAGGGAATAAAAGGAATTAGATCATTCAATCATCGAGAAAGAGCATTGCAGGGTGGTTTTGCATCTGAGAAATGGATCCTGGTCGCTATGGCCTTCAGCAAGGATGGGATAATAACAGCGTAATTGTGGTTTCCTCCTTAAAAATACTGATAAAAATGCAAGAATTTTTTAGGATTGTCCATTAGTTTTTGGGCATGATCTATCTCATCCTTAAAAGAAAAATAAGAGAAAGCTGTTGGGGGCAGTGAGGATGTGGAATGGGTTTGCCTAATCTCCTGCTATCTTGATTGGTATTTGTTGCTGACATAAGCCTATTCTCTTGAATCCACAGGCTCTGGAGGGGTATGGTGCTGTCCATGAGCCTAACTACCGGTAAGTACTGCCTGATGCTTCCTGTCAGGGCATTCATGGTAAAACATTTTATTTGACAATTTATGCAACATTTTCCTTTGAGTTTCATTGGTTATGATATTATTTCATGCAAGACCTTTCAAAGGCCTCTTATGCTTGATATTTTCTAATTGTCTCCTTTGTTGTGGTTGCTGTAATCTTATTGTCATTTATTTCTTTTTCAAGCTTTGGCTCATGATGTTATTTTCATGTCTATTCTTCCATTGAATTATTTTATTTTAGCAGGGTTGGTGGTTCATATAATAATAGGAGGTTTATCAATGACCGGTATTCAAGGGATAATGTCTACCCAAGAAATGCCTTCCACAGGGACATTCTAGAGAGGGAGAATTATCCCCCTCCTGCTGTTGATGTTTGGCCCCAATCAAGAAGGAGAAGTTATGAAGAAGAATACCCCATCGAGAAGGAGTCTAGGAGACATGAGAGACCGAACTTTGATTCTTATCATGATATGGATGCTGTTCATGATCGGGATGGCTACCATAGCATCGACAACTACCATGATCATAAATTTGACAGGGCTTCTAGGTTTGGGGAACATGACCGTGATGATTATGCATATGATGATTATGACTATAAGTCACGTACTTCCTATCAGAAACGGGGGGATAGCCGTGAGAGGGATTATGAATATGGTCGCCGTAGTTATGATTCTGATTATGAAAGAGGCAGCAGGAGAGATGGCAATTGGAGGAGGCGTGAATCCCATGATCGAGAATGTGATAAGAGAGCTTTGAGTCAGGAAAAATCTCAGAGTCCACATAGATGGCATGAACGATCTCAGTCTCGTGGATATGATGATCGTCCTAGATCCAGGTCCCCTCGAAGTCGAAGTCATAGCCGAAGTCAACGGGAGGACAGCTATGATGATGGCAGACATGAGAGGAATGAAAGGAGGAGGGACCGTGAAGACAAGCGTCACCCTGGTCATTATGACATGGTATGTTTCGTACAGTCTTCGTGATTATTGTTTTTTACTGCCTGGTTTCATCTGTGTTGAGTGACTGGGCTTTAACAAGAACTGTCTCCCATAGGCTCCATCCGCAACTGTTGTTGTGAAAGGTCTCTCACAGAAGACGACTGATGAAGATCTTTACCAGATACTTGTAATGCTTTACTTTGCATTCTTTATCTGAAACTGTTGATTTTCCTCATTAGATATTTTCCTAATGTTTAATTGATTTTTTTTTTGTGGCCATCAGGCTGAGTGGGGGCCGCTTCGCCATGTTCGTGTGATCAAAGAGAGGAATTCTGGCATCTCCCGTGGATTTGCGTTTATTGATTTTCCTTCTGTGGTATCTGTCCACCTAATCTGACAATTTTGCATTTGCTTTCATGAATGGCATTCAAGTATTGTTTTTGTTCTGAAACAGGGAGCAGCATGTGCAATGATGGATAGGATTGGGGATGATGGTCTTGTTGTTGATGACAGAAAGCTTTTCTTTGAGTACAGGTATTTCTCTTTCCTTACTACCATGATTGTGGTACCATTATAATCAATTGTGATTTTTTATTCCATGCTATTATCTGTGTTGTACATTGAGCTAGTATGTTTGGTCTCACATACTGGTGAAATCCAGATAAATTCTTACTTTGGCTGTCACTGGCTTCCTTAAAACTATTCTCCATCAATATCTGACTGATTGTAGCATTTTTTGATGAAAAGGCTATTCTAATGCCTTTGTACATATATATGGTGGCCCTGTTGTTTATTTTTGACTTCAAGCATAACCATTTTCACTTTGGATTCTGTTTTCTTTCAGCAGTAAGCCAACTGGGGGGGCAGGTGGACCTTTTGGTCAAGATAAATCTGGTCAGCACAGAAAAATCACAGTGCCATCTGATTGGATGTGCACCATTTGTGGCTGTATCAATTTTGCAAGGCGTACATCCTGCTTTCAGGTTTGTTTTTCCACCTTTTTTCCATTTGATTTTTGATAAGTTGAGAGATTATGAAGTTCTATGAATACACAATCCACTGGCTATTAGTTTGATTTGTAAGCACTATTACAGCAAGAACAATGCCCCTCAGGTGCTGAGCATGCATGTGAAGTGTTGAAATGACAAACATTATTATTTCTTGTGCTGTTTTGGAGGTTAACATGTATGTTGGAAGTCACATTGGTAGCTTTGACATTCTGCTACCTTTTGGTTTGCCTTAGTTAAATAGTGTGGACTTGTAGTTCTTTTCTGTAGAGTTTTTGATCAATGATTTTTCAGCAAATGGAAAAGAAAAAAATTTACCCAGGTATACTAGTGGATTCTATAATGGTTTAAGAAATAAGATCCATGAGAACAGATCATTGAATGGCTGCTTTAATTCTATGTTGCAGTGCAATGAGCCACGAGCTGATGATGCACCACCAGCAGATATAGCTTTATCAAATCCACCATCCTTAGGAAAGAAAGGATTTGAGGCAGGTTGGTTTGAGATGTTACTTTTTTCCTGACTAGTTTTAATATATATATATATATATATAGCTACACCTTGCTAATTTCAACTTTATCAGGTCCAACTCATGTTTTGGTAGTTCGTGGATTGGATGATAATGCGGATGAGGAGATGCTTCGCTATGAATTTTCCAAACATGCTCCAATAAAGGTACAAAATGCAATAAAATTCAATTGGTTTTATTAGAGAATTTCTCCCTTTTCAGGAATCTTCAGATTTTTAATTGATCTTAATTTTCAGGATCTTCGACTGGTTAGAGATAAGTTTACTCATGTTTCAAGGGGATTTGCGTTTGTACATTTCCATTCGGTAAATCAATGTCATTGGTGATTCGATTTATTGACTATTTTATTCCTCTTATTTTGCTTTCCAGTTTTTCATGGTCTGAGTAATCTTTGATGGTTGTTGTGCAATTCAAATGATGAAGTACAAATTATTATAAGCAATACATAATGACATATATATGTAAGCTTTATTAGGAGTTTTGTAAACTTATTAACAATGATTCAGGCGTATCTTGTAACAAAACTATGGAGAAAAATTATACAGCAAACTGTGATTTGGTGGTGCTGTTTTTCTTTCCACCTTCTAGTCTAAGCTATCAAAATTAACCAAATTTAGTGGTACCATGGAGACTCTCAAAATTTGTATGTTGCTGATATCAACGGCTTAGCTACCTAATGAATTCCCATATCAAGCACTTTATGCTCCTTCAAGCTTTTCTTTTTGAAAATTTAGCTGTTTGGCCTTTGTGCCCTGCAAGACCCCTGTCCTCCTTATGGAGGATTTTATTTGCCTTTATAGAATTAGAGAAGCAATAGAAAAGAGTTGCATGAAGAAATAATAGATGCACTCTTTGTAATAATATGGTTCTTGTCTTGTAGGTTGAGGATGCTACTAAAGCCCTTGATGCGACCATTGGAACCACTCTTGAGAAGAATGGGCAGATCTTACGAGTGGCTTATGCAAAGAGCATTCTTGGCCCAGGGGCATCAGGACCGTCACAGTCAAGCAGCTTAGCAGCAGCTGCAATTGAGGCAGCGGCATTTTCCCAACAGGTATTTCATGGAACCTTTCCTTCAATTATTGCAACTTCTTTTAGGTTAAGAACTTTAATTATTGACATACTTTCAGACTTCAGAATTTGAAGGAGCAGGGAAAATCTACTCTTTTTTTTTAGCAAGAAAATCTACACTGTCCGTAAACTACTTTGATATTCTGTTATTTGAAGTCACTGAAAGCTTTTTGTGAAGTGATTGTTGGTGGGAAAGTAGGAGAAAGTTGACATTGCTCGTGTTTTGTACCTTGGAAATGTAACAGATACCCCAAAGACAAGGGCCTCACTCTTCTTGGAGAAATGGTTTTGTAAAGTGAATGTTGATGAGCAGAACAGAGGAAAATGATATTCTGATATGATACATCCATTTCATACCTCAGATTAACCAGTTTAGGCATTTTTTTTAATCTTTGAGGCCATAGGCATTTCTTTTGATTGAAGAATAAATCTCAGTCAGATTATCAACATGTAATTTGTCATGGCAATCAGGCGTTGACAAGGAATCCACTCCATGAACTTCAGATGAATGTGGTTGGGTGTTTGTCAAGGTCCTACTTCCACCTTAATGGATTTGTGCTCAAACCTTTTGATGTTGATCTTTATGCGATTTCATTCATGCATTAGACAGAGCAGGTTTTGCTATGGTTCGTTGAATGGAGAAATACCTCCTGAGGATTCTTTTCTTGTCCCTACCAATTCTATTTGTCACTTGGAATATTACTAACTATAACTTAATATTGTTATATTTTTAGTAGCATTACTACCACCCTTTATCTTAATTCCATGTGCTTCCTTTCTGGTTTATGAATATGCTGATTTTATACATGATGATTGAATTTTTAAAATTTTATCTTTTCATATTCTAGTATGATGCTGCTGGATGGGCACCCAAGGAATATAACCCAGATGACAATCAATCTGCTGGTGGGGAGATTACAGTTCAAAAGGATGGTTCTGCACCACAATCTGGTTTTGTGTGGGATGAAGCATCTGGTTATTACTATGATGCTGCTTCGGGCTTCTACTTTGATGGAAATACAGGTTCCTTCTACATTTCTTGTTTGGTTTGTATCAAGTGGAAGTGAAAGATAACATTTTGTACGTGTTGTGGATCTGAGCTGTTGTTACAATGCATGTATTCAGTTGTAATTTGATCTAGGTCTCAATAACATGATGACAAGTTTATAATCGTTGTCTTTATGTTAAAAGAATTCCTGGAAAGGCAATGCTGTTTTCATTTTTTTAGTATATTTGGATAGGTAGTTGGCTCATTGCAAATGCTTTGTTCTGGTACAAGCTGACATATATTTCCTCTATGAAGTATTATAAATATATATTTTCATTTAATTCCTACGAACAAGTTTTATCTGATGATAGGGTTATATAGAGAAAGAGGTGGGAACAACATTCCTGTGTGGAACTTGGAAATCACGTTCATGGTTAACTGTCTTTCTGGGCATTTCAGCCTTTTGGGTAATTCAAAAGTAACAAGTTATAAGTTAGTCTCTGAGATTGTGAGAGAAAATGTACATAGTACTTCCTGCAGATCTTGCACAAGTGCTTACCATGAAGAATATTTTGGGAACAGATGGCCTGCTTTTCTATTGTGTTATTATTGTTATAGTTAGTGGAGGCTTTTGACATCTATTTTAATCTGGGAGCTTGAAGTCCGTTGCCACTTCTAATAACTGCTGAATGATTATTTGTATACTTTGTGAATAATGTATTAGGAAAATCATTCATGTGAGTTTTAGGAAAAAGAATAAGGTATCTCTCTGCATATATGGTGCATGTGCTTGTAATTTACTTTGTTGCCTTCCTTGAATTGACTGGAGTTGCTTATCTGTAAGCCTGTGTTACTCTCATGGCTCTCAATTGTGCAATCCATAACCTCATCACTTAAATTTCTCTTAGGAATCATTTTGATCCTCCGCTTTCATTTTTCTGAAGATTCAATTTTTGCTTGTTTCCTTGGAAAAGTTAGGGATTTGGCTCCTTATCAAGGAGAATTGTGATGAAAATTAAAAACTTGGCTATTGTTGCTTGAGAACCCGTTCAAAAGGTTATGTAGGAAGAAATTATTTTGCTGTGGTGGAGTGGTTGTCTTCTAGGAAATTTTTTATGGTTGTTGCTGTGAACTAACAACGTACAATATGCACATGGACCAAGAACTTCTGAACCTAGAATAGTTGTAACTAGCATTCTACATGTGTCATCTTTAGAGCTTAATCTAAAATCATAATTCCTTTTCAAGTTGGTTCTTTGATTGCGTGATATGCTCCTGTTCTGTGCAGGTCTTTATTATGATGGCAATCAAGGGGTTTGGTACTCTTATGACCAGCAAACTCAGCAGTACATCCCTTTCACAGATAACAATGACAATAAAGCATCTAGTAATCAGTCTGAGAATTCCAAGTCATCTGACGGTTCCAGTAACAGAAAAGTAGTAATTTCTGCTCCAGCTGCAACAATTACATCCACAGAGAAGGCTGCCTCATTACCTGATGCTGTCCAGGCTGCTGCTTCAGCAGCATTAGCTGCAGAGAAAAAAGAGAAGGAGAAAGCAAAAGAGATAAAACTTGCTTCAAAGAGCAGTATTTTGGCTACCAAGAAGAAAATGAACAATGTATTAACAATGTGGAAGCAAAGGAGTCATGAAGGACAGACTACCCGTGTGGCTCTTGATGATAGTCATCCATCTACTCCAGCTGATGACAGGTCGTTTTCAGTTGGGCAATCCACGAAGAGCAAGTTTAAATCTGATACAACAACCACAAAGAAGAGCTCTATGTCCAGTTCAGGAGTAGTCACAGCTCCATCTGCCCAAACTAATGGTTTGGAGTCTTCAGTCAAGCCAAGACCTGTGAGCAACAGCTCAGGAGGGACTTTGATGGGGGTTATAAGGGGTTCTGGACGAGGTGTTGTGAAGTCTGATACTTCATATTCTGGACCATCTGCTGGTGTTTCTACATCCAATGCTGCTGTACCTCTAACCATGGCAGGTTCATCAACAAATGCAGATACATCTTCTTTTGCAACTCCTTTTAGGACAGATGTATCTGCATTGGGCTCTTACACACCACCTGTGGCTGCTGGGAGTGGCAAGAGGAGATTTTCTGAAATGCCTCTACCATCTGCTGCTACTCACAAGGAGCAACCACAAAATTCCTACAGGGATCGTGCAGCTGAAAGGAGGAGCTTGTATGGTTCTTCTTCTGTTGGAGACGATTTGCCTGATGCGGATCCTCGTAAGCTTTAACAATATGTTTTCCAGTATACCTTTACTCTATTTTTACAAGGTCATATCTTGTTAGGTAAATTGAACTTGGTGCCTTTTACATCTGCCTGTTAACCCCTGGATGTCTATCAGATCTTAGTTTTCCCAAACTTCTCAGTGATTCGAGTGAATGGGTTCCCATGTTTT
>Ga0307515_10020056_pt1 | contig 11967 bp, 9 predicted proteins | sample 17_EM_MG_FD_194513 | JGI IMG/M metagenome (GOLD analysis project Ga0307515, IMG submission 194513) | Populus trichocarpa ectomycorrhiza microbial communities from riparian zone in the Pacific Northwest, United States - 17_EM | ecosystem: Host-associated > Plants > Roots > Unclassified | place...
TATTACATAATTTATAATTAATTTATCTTGAATTTGAATTATGTTTGTTGAATATATATATATATATATATATATATATGAACAGTACAACCCCGAAACGGCACGCCGAAACACTCCGAAACTGAAACATTTCGTTCCAATTGAAAAAACGAAACACCTACCGAAACGGAATTGACAACCTTGGTTGTACCCAATCTATCATGATAAAAAGATTCTAGCCTTTTTTATATTCAATTGCATTTGATCTATTCTTGAGAAAAAAATTCTAGCCTTTTTTATTTTTTTTATTTAACTTTATTTTGGATATATAAAATCTAAACTTGGTCATATGCAAGTCATATGATACACTTCTATTAGTTTTGATGGTGAAATCTCCCTAAAGGATATATTACAAGTATAACAACTTTTAAAAGATAAATGGGATGTAATTAAACATAAAATGGATATGTGAGGCAATTTTTCTTTTATTATTATATATTATAAATATACTGATCTTTTACATCTATTCTAAGGACTATGACATATAACTTTTTTTTCATTATAAATGTGACATGATATGCGAGTGTTTGATTTTACATTATAATTTGTTTTTTTTTTTAATTTTTATTAAATTATTTTTTGTTTGAAAAAATATTAAATTGATATTTTCTTAGATGTTTTTATATGATTTTAATGTACTGATGTAAAAAATTTAAAAATATATATAAATTTTTTTTATGCATTTTAAATTGAAATTCATTTTTAAAAGTATTTGCACCATAAAATCAAGCGCATGATTCTATATGCTTTCAATGCAGCTAATTCATGTTAAGTACAAGTCACTTCAATAATCCATTAGACAAGCAGAACTATAAATATAATTGATACAAACCTCAGTCCTTTTTGCAATATTTCAATCTCTTGCTTCAACATGTTGATCTCTTCCTTCACATCCTGATTATAGATTATTTTCCCATTAATGAAAATATATTTAGAAAAATATAAAGTCAAATCGTAGAATTTTTATAACTTATGGAGCGTTCAAAGATGGAAAAACATATAATTAACATGCAAATTGGTTTCCAATTATTTGGTGAAAATTAAAACAACAACTAAAAGATTAACAAGAAAAGAAAATAGAAGAGAAAAAGCTCCAAAAATGTTATAGAAAATAATAAAATTGTCTTTATGCCAATGCCACTTTGATTTAATCTCATAAAAGTTAATCATAATTAATTCTAAAGTTAACATAAGAATCGTTAAATATGAATTGTTAAATATAGATGTGCTCTTTTTTGCTCTAATTACTGCTTCATCAAAAACTTTGAAAATATTAGAAAAACCTTATTTTGTTTTTAAAAAAATGCTTTTAATATAAAAAAACAAAATATTTAAAAATATTAAGAATATTTTGGATATAAAAGAGAATTTTTGTAACCGATGCCATAACCTATTTCTGGGTGATTCTCCAAATTCACCCTTTTTTCATTCCAAAATAAAAATAAAAAAATAAAATATTAATAGCAAGAAAACTCGCATTTTGACCAAAGTAAGCTAGCAGGATGTCAAATGAAGAAAAATCAAGCTGCAATTTTGGATGGAATTAGGAGTCTAATTGTGCCCTATTTTACCCAAAACTAAAGAGACAATATAGATTCAATGTCAAATTAAATCATTATTAAATGAATCTACATAAAAATTAAGCTTATGGACATAATTAGATTTTTAATAGGCTAATTTGATTTAATCATGGGCCAAATTAAAGTTTAATTATATTTAAGAAATAATTTGGGTCTAATTGAAGGATTTAATTAGGTGCAAGGACTTAATTATACTTTAAATAAGTCAAATTAATTTTTTTAGGTGCTTAATTGGTGAAATATTAAGTTTGGGAGCCCAATTTAGGCTTAATTGAGAAGATCGGAATATTAGGAGATCAGATTTAATTTTTATCAAGTCAATTAGTTCAAATCAGGGGTAAAATCGCAAGAAAATTAAAGTTTTAGGGTCAATTAAAAACTAAATTGAAGATATTTATAGCTAATGATCATTTTGCAAAAGGCGTTGAACTTTGAGGATTCAATTGATTGAAATCAGGAGTGAAATTGAAGAAAATTGAAAGTTTAATAGTCAATTAAGGATCAAATTGCACAGATTATAGAACATGGACCATAATAAAAAAAAATGCGCTAAATTTGGGGCTGATATTGAAGTTCAGTAGGGGAAAAATTGCTTGAAATTAAAAGTTCAGAGTCAATTAGGGGTGCAATTGAAAGAAATTAAAAGATGGAGGACCAAATTAAACTATGGCTAAATCCCTAAATTAAAACCCTATTAGTCAAAATGACACAGTTTCATTTAAATAAAATAGCATGTTTTGACTAAAACGACACCAATTTGACCAGTAAAAAAAAAGGACCAGATGATGCGTCGTCTAGTGACTTGTTCATCATCTTCTTCAGTTAAGTCAGGAAAAGCTGCTCGAGTGATCTCCTTCTCAAAGCATTTAATGCTTTATCTCTCCATCAAATTGGATAAAACTTGATGCAAATGATGGTCTGACATCTGACTACACCCTAGTGTGGTCCGTTCTAGCCGATTAACACTACAACGGTTGCGGCACTACTGTAAAGTAGCCAACCCGACTATCCCCCTTCTCCAGTAATTTTGTCAAGCCATGATGGTCACTTTGAGCCAACAGTTGGGTTCCTTCTAGGTCGAATCAAGGGTCAAGATTTGACACCATTAAAGATAAAATATCCCTCTTTCACTCCTTATAAATCGGGTCCAAAGCTAACAAAAAAAACCAGTCTTAATTCCCCCAGTATTTTATCTGCCATTATCACTTTCTTTCTTCTGCTTCATTGTCGTGACTTTGACTCCTTCCGCCACCACTACCTCATCAACAACGTGATCGTCAGTGGCCCATCACCCTTGCCACTCCATTTCCTCACCGGTAATAGAAGTAGCCATTATGAGCTCCTTGATTTTCCCCTACATAATAACCTCTGGAATCCTTTTCTTTCCAGACTAGCAATGACCCCTGCACCTTTGACCTCTAGTCATCGACAGTAGCAGCAGCTCCAACCACGCTGACTGCTTCTTCTTCTTCTTCTAGCAGCCAACACCGCCTACCGGTACCTCCACCAATGCCTCTTTAGTCGCTAGCTGAACCTTCTCCTCACAGCTGACGCCTCCATGCTAGGTAACTTTTCCCCCTTCTCCTCCTTTTTTTTCTTTCCTCCCGCCATCATCACCTTACATGCAGAACAAAAATTTGTTTTGCATGCAGGGTGCAAAATAATTATCCCCTGAGTTGGGTTAGACCCATGTCAGGTAGGGTGCACTAGGAGTGATACGTCTTCTTCTTGCACAACCAGTCCTTTACCCGAACTCTCGCAGACTATAGGTTTCCTAGTAACTATAGTACTAGGTGGCGACTCTTGAACCTTATAATCATAAGTTTATGAATAAATCCAAAACTCCTTTCTTTTCCAACACAATACCTCTCAGGAGGCAAATAACATGTTGTTTGACGTCGCCCCACGAGAATTGATATCATGAAAGCTTTACTAGGTGTATTGGAAGCAAATAGTTAAGGAGAAAGATTGGGGTGGTCTTAGTGTGGGCTCTTTGATTGAAAAAAAAAAGGCATGCTTTTCAAATGGCTTTGGAAACTAGGAGAACCACATACATAAGGCTCTCTTGGGTATTTAAATAAGAAGTATAAGCCTACCTTTATTAATGGCCTTCCTATCTTTGATTGTTCTTTATTAGAGACATGGGCAAGCATCTTTTCAATTGTTAATTCTTCTGACCCTATTTGAAATTCCTTATGAAAAAACTATTACTTCAAACTAGGAGATGGGATAATAATTCTATTTTGGTTAGATTGCTAGTTAGCTGAGACACCTCTAAAATTCTTATTCCCTCAACCTTTTGCTTTGTCTTGAGATCTAAGAACAAGTTGTTGATTTATGTGTTATGGATAGTAACACTATTGCTTAGCAGTACACATGAAAAAGAAGATTACAATAAATAGAAATAAATCTAGTTAGTGATCTTTTTTTTTTAATAAGAAAAATAGTTTATGCCTATTTTTTTACAACAGGACCATGAGAATCTTTTGACTACAACTAAAACAATCAAAATTCCAACCCCTACCATTGCTTTCTCCTGATCACCAACCCAACAGTTTCAAAGACTTTAAAATTCCAGCATCTATCTTATAAATTTGTAGAGGCCAAGGATTAAGAGAATGGAGGTTGAAGCAACTTGACCAAAACGAGGCATAACAAGAGGAACATATTTTTAAGTGGAGAAGCAACCATACTTATTTGATCAAACAAGAAAATCACAGGTAAGATCATACCATCCACTATAACACTTCAGATGATCAAACCTTTTATAATCTCAAATCCATGCCATAAGCTCCTTCATTTTATTTACTCTTTATTTTGCAAGGGACTTAGCCATGAAGTTTGCTTCTTAAAAGTTTACTTCTTAAAGGGTATGATAGAAAGAAACATTACCCAAAACAGAAGCAAACCGAGAAGCTTGAATAATAAATCATGGAATTTGATATGCTAGTTTTTTTATTTTAGGAGGACGACACTCACGACTAAAAGGAAATCTTCAAAGCTCAAATCCAATACCAATTAGAAGCTCGGTCTAGAACAAGGTTTATTCATCCAATTTACCATGGAAGAAAAGTAAAATTCCATTAAGAAATTTTTCCCAATAAAATCATTCATTGAAGAAGACAATTCTATAGCTTTTACAACCATAAACAGTTCAACTTGATTAGAGTCTTTATTACCCTTTGAATAAGAGAAGACACTTATTACAACTCTAAAATGGTCTCTTAATACTCCTCTAATACCTGTAGGCTCATGTTTACCCTTAGAAAAGCCATCAATATTCAATTTTAGGGAGTTGTTGTCAGGAAGGATCCAATATAAATAGGGTCTATTACTCTTGACATTTGTCCAACAAACCAGTCCCCCAGTCGAGATTAATAAATCTATTACAGAATAATGAAAATCTAAATAAATAATTTTGACCAAACACATAATCTTATTAAGATTAATAAAAAAAATTATATCATAATCAGGTACTCTGTTATTGAACATCTTATCATTTTATAGAATCTATAGAGACCATGAAATATCAAAGAATATCATGATCCATACCTTCCTTTAAAACGTTCCATAAACTAAATCAACACACTAATTAAAAAGAGATGACATGTCTTTTGGGCAACACTAGGACACCCCTTACCAATCTGCAAACCTGGACCAGACCCTCTAATGTTTATAGCAGTGTAAAAGAGCATGATCTATGGTTTCCTCACAAAGCATACATAATGGACAATTAGCCTCATTAGAATCAAGAATGCTTCTTTTAACCAAAATTCCCCTTGTGTTAATTTTGCCAAGAATGGCCATCCAAAAGAAGACTTCAACCTTAGGAGGAACTAGCCCCTTCCAAAACCCAATAAAAAAGTTATAGTTATTTGCAATACCTTGTGGGGCATGTAAGAAACTTAGAGATTTAACTGAATATTCACCATTGTTGTTATGTTTTCAAATTAGTCTATCATTTGTTTCTTCTTTCAAAAACACTAGTGGTAGTTTCTTATAAAAGGTCCTCATTCAGCTTTGGAGGAGGTTTTTCTATTGCCTCATAATTCTGACATGAAAGTTTGGAGGAATGAGCCAAAAGATTGTTGTTCAATGAAATTAGGAAGTACAATCATATGGAAGGGTATTGTCCCATCAAAATTTGATATTTTTCTTTGAGTATTAGCTCAAAACAAACTGTGTATAAGAGGATTTCTTGCAAATAGAAATTTAATTGGCCATGAGAGTGCAATTTGTTCTTTTTATATTGTTGAAACAAATTTGGTTGGTCATCTTTTTCTACATTGCATACATATTTGGATTTTGTGGAACAAACTGAGGTTTTTGAACTAGTTAGGTATTCAATGTCATATGCCAGAAAGTACTTGTCAGATGTTAACTAGTGGAGTGATATTGTGAAAGAAAAAAATTCAAAGTTGAGCAATTACTTTTACATTTTATGGAATATTTAGGGGTATTTGGCTAGAAAGAAATAAGATAGTATTTAATGATCAATTGTCAGATTAGGATTCAATATTTGAATTAATTCTTTACTATCTTGCTCTTTGATTAAAGATTTTTAAAGCTAACTTTATATATACAAGTTTCGATCTTTTTAGAGGTCTAGAGATAATTTTAAAATAGACCTACACGTAGAACTGATTTGTTTAGAACATTCTTATTTGTTTTGCTTTATTCTTTTTAATTTCTATGTAACCTAGACAATTTTTCACTTATTTTCTAGTTTGTCATCCCCTTAATGCCCTTAAATCCTAATAATATTTCTTTGATTACTATATATAAAAAAAAAATTAGACAATGACTACGACATTAATAATGGTGGGGCATTATAGCTATCATTGCTTTGAATCACTATTATGAACACCGTAACACCAAATAATGATATTAGGGTTCTCCAAATTCATTAAATGAGTAACTATTATGAATGATATTTAAAACCATGATCCAATTAGTTGATGTACTATGTATTGAATCCAGTGATCATCACCCCTACATCATCCACACTTGTATAGTTCATATTGGAGGTATTTAGACAACATGACTCGACTATTCTTTTCCAATTTCCATGCATACAACCTGTAACAGTGTCAAATGTGTACGAAGTGTACACTTCAGCAAGCTGTCCAAAACAGTGCCTAAGGGTGCTAGCAGCCATGCCAATAGTGGGATAAATTAGCAGCGCAAATTTGTGCAGTTGTAGGTTCGTCAAAGAAAAGTCGACAGCACAGATTATTGAAAAAAGGGCTGGACGATGGAATGTCCAGGCCAAGCAGGAAAACTCGTCAGGGGGATAGGCTGACGAGAACAGGGGCTGTCGTGAAATTCAGCAGCAAAGACATTGGCAGCCTGCACGTAGATGCGGATTCAACAGCGCAGACATTGGCAGTATGCTCGCAAATGCGAATTTGACAGCGCACAACAGCTTGTGCAAGTTATGAGTTCGACTTGGCACGATCTGAAACGACATTGGTAGTCTGCACGCAGATGCGAATTCGGCAGCGCACAATAGCTTGTGCAAGTCATGGGTTCGACTTGGCACGATCTGAAACTTGAACGAAAGACTGTCTAAGGCATACGAGTGACTCAACAGCTGACGCGGCAAGAACTGGCAGTTAGGGCTGCCAGGTGGGCATGCAGAACGTGGGTTAGTGGCAGTTATGGACTTGCTAGATCATGGGATCATGGGGCAGAACGTGGGAGCTGATCAGAGGATTGCTCTACAAGCTGCTGAGATCATGGGATCATGGGATCATGGGAGAGTAATGTCCACTACTTGCTGGAAAATAGGCCATTAAGATCATGGAGACCATGGGGGAGAAAGTGCCTCACTATGTCCTGAAAAATAGGATCATGAGTGTGTCTTTCAGCTCACATACTTGGCTATAAATAGTTGTTGTAGCTCTTGGTTGTAGATAGGATGCATAGAGAGGAAATAACGTGTGTAAGCGTGGCTGTGTAGCACGCGATTTCTGTGCATAGCACATACATTCATTGTGTAATCCTTTGTTGACGAGATAAATAAAGGTTAAGAGTCCTTCTTGTATTCTCGGTGTGCTTTGCTTTGTGTTGTGCAATCTACTTGTGTATTTCGCTTGTCTTTTAACTTGGAAAAGTGGGAAAACCTCTCGGGTGAGGAAAACACTTAGTTACTAGGCAAACACGAGTGACATTGGTAAGGAAAGGCTGAGTCTAGTGGGGGGACTAAACTGCCACACGGGTTTATTCGCGAAGCAAAAAATTACCCCATGACACAACCCCTTCCACTCACTAATCTGGCTTAGAGTTTGCCATAAAGTCTAAGCATGGATTTATTTTCATCTAATAAAGTCAGGAATCAAAACCGAGACATGGATCTAAGTAACTCAACTCGAGCTAGATCTCGACGACATGGCTTAACCTAAATAACCTATCAAAAAAGAGGTTCAAAAGTGTAAATCAGGATGTTTGGTCGTCAAGCTACGATGAGAATGGGAATATCTTCATCACCAACATTGCGCATAAATTACAATGGTATATTTCTGTAAGTATGCTTTTACGACCATTAGAACCAGCATCTGATGCTGTGGAAGCTTTTGAATAAGAATACGAAGATTATGTTTGTCTATTTGTTATCTACTTTTGCATGCATTCAATATAGTTATTTATCTGTATAATTAAGAGAGAGAGAGAGAGAGAGTTAATTAGATTACATACCATATCAGGCTGGGTCTCAATGGCAGCTGGTTCAGGTTGGGTCCCTCGGCTGGACTTCATGTACCTCTCAATAAGCCCTTGCATGGTTCTTAAACAATAAAGAAAGAGAAAAAGTAACTCTCTAGAGATGTGTAAAAACTTTAAGAAAAGCTTATGAAGAGTAAATTATATCATATCTAACGCGTCACTCATGAGGAAAAATGTCCATAATTTCATGTAAGGTTACATGCATGCATAAATCGACACATGTTTTTCGTTCGTGCAAGCAAATTTATGAGTGTGACCACACATGTATATGCATGCAATATTGTTTATGTGAATGGAAAGGGAGAGGGAGGGGAGAGAGAGGAAGAGAGAGACCCTTTGGTGGCTAGTTCATAGAGCTTTCCATGGGCGGAGAAAATGAAAACTCCAATTTCAGCATCACACAGCACAGAGAGCTCCTTAGCCTTCTTAAGGAGACCAGATCGGCGCTTGCAGAAGGTAACCTGCCTGTGCACAGAGTTCTCAATACGTTTCATCTGAACCTTTCCGCGAGCCATTCTTGATCTTCTTTTCTGATTTTTTTTATTTTTTTTAATTATTGGAAGTTTTTCGAAAGCTTCCAAACAGACAACCGTACACTAGTTTGGACTAGCTTAAGGTTGCTGCAATCCTCCCTTCTCTCAAGGAGTTGTCGTCCTACAATTGCTTCTCTAGTATGGCCGCTTCAAAACTTATATATTCTCAAAAGAGAATGGGAATCCATGTCGTGCAGCTGCCTTTATTCTTCACTCAGTTATTTATTCAGGGTGTTTTAGGGTCCGGTCGAATCATGTTTTTTTAAAATTTTAAAATTTGAATTGTTTTGAAATTTTAACATCAAAATTAAATTCTAAAAGATAAAAAAGTATTATTAATTTAAAATTTTAAATTAAAATGATTCTATCATAATATTAAAGACTTTAAATCATAGTAGATTTACTAATATAAAGTTTTAAAAACTTTCATATTAAAGGAATTATTATAAAATCATTTCCAAATCTTATCTATCAAGTTAAAGATGTTTTTAGATCAGGATGACTGGCTGACAGCATGAACCATAATGCATTCCCAACTCCAGGAGACTTGGTGCACATGAGGCGTGGCCGAGCAGATAAAAGCTTTCACATTTCACATGCAACCCCTTGTTTTTTAACTCCACAAGACTTGGTGCCCATTGTTGTTGGTTGCTTTCCATTTGCCCCGCCACTTTTCCTTGTTTCCTGGCCTTTTCTCTCCTTTCACCTTTTGTCTTTGTAACAAAGATGCACCTTCTCTGCTTTCAAGGCCTTTCCGATCTTCAGAAACAGTACACTCCCTCTTTATAGAGCCAGAACATTAAACAAAACCCTAGCACCCTACACTCCCTCTTTTTGGAGCCAGAACATTAAACAAAACCCTAGCTAGCACCGCCCACCACTCATTCATCTTAACTCTGAAGACAAGAATCTTGTCAAATCACTTGCACTCAATCGGAAGCCATAAAGAGAACTTCACTTTGATTTCTGTGGCTGCTTGGAGAGGCTCAAGCAGTTGGCACGTGGATATTCTCTTGTCGATCTTCTATGATTAACATTTTTTATCTGTGATATAAAGGTGAGGTTCCACGTTATCTTTGAAATGATGGAACTCAATTTTATGGATTAAATGGAAATAGGCTCTTGTCAAAAGATGTCAATTTTTAATTTGAATGGTCCGCATGCGGGAAGAAATCGTCTGGAAGATACAATTGTTATGATTCATGCTGCTTGTTAAAAATGGAGCATGTTAAAATTATGGTGTTCACGAGTATACTCCATTTGTGTTATTTAGTTTTCATTGGAAGGCTTAATTACTTGGACTCACGGTCCAAATTTTGAGTATCCCTAATTTAAGGATGATGAAAATTAACTAAAACTAGATACTGCGGCTTGATTTTTTTATTAACAAAAAAAATCATGTTCAAAAAAGGAGAAAACAATCCTCAAAACGAGTCATAGATTACTAGATTTATTAAATAGTTTCATTTAATTATATGATAAAAATAAAACGATAATAAATGAATTAAATTTAAAAATAAAATGTGATGCTACAAAAAAAAAAAACACATGTCAAAAGAAGAAGAAAAATACTACTAAACCTGATCATAAGACCGAGAAAACTCTATAAAAAGTAAATCAAAATAAATTATAAAATTTAATACCCATTAAACCCAATATTGAGGGATTAATTTTTTAAAAAAATTAAGTTTTAATTAAAAAAACTTTAAAGACCAAATTAAAAAAAAGTGAAAACAATATGAAATTCTTTTCTACTTGCAATAAATTGGGAAAAATAGTGATTTATATTTAAGGTTTTCTAGATTTGCGCGTGAGAAGTAGAACACACACACACGTAGAAATTTAAAGATATGTGTGTGTACGTGTACTCCATTAAATTGCATTATGTTTTAAATTAGGAGGATTGATTTGGAAATATTTAACATGAAACATTCTGGAAACCATATAATTAAATCTCCTTTATTTTTATTTTCCTTTGAGAGTGTTATATATGCTAGATATCATATCACGATTTAAAAACTCAACCGATCGAGCAAACAGCATGGCGATGAACAGTACATGAAGATCATTCAATGATGAACATATATAGAGGATTCCAGTCAAAGGGATGCTAGAAATGGCACCACCTAACGTGTCTATCTTCTAAATAAAGTTTATTCCAGAGATGAGAGTGGACCACTAAGCTTAAGTTCATGGATTCCTCTATTTCTGCAATTTTTATTTTTATTTTGTATGATTCCATATATGAGAGTGGACCGCGTTGAATTGTAGTAAAGTTTAACTAGTATTGTTTCTTCAATATATACATACATGGTAATAAAGTTTAACTAGTATATTGTTTCTTCAAAAATTCTACAGCTGATATTCTTAGAAAGTGATTTATGGAAGAGATCTTTTAGTAAAATAAGTGTTATTCTAAAAAGAATTATGGCTTGGGACCCGCTCACTCTAGCAGTTGATGGAAAATAAATAAATAAAAATGTGAAGTATTTAATTATGGCATCTAGGTTTGTGTTTCAATCCTTTAAGAACAAGTATGGTGTCGAATGATGAATTAGTTTTTTAATTTGTTGTGCGACGAAGCGGTTCAGCTGGGATATGTTTGTTTTTATATTTTAAAAATATTTTTAAAATAAATTTAAATTTTTTTTTTATGTTTCCAGATCATTTTGATTTATTGATGTCAAAATAATTTTTAAAAAATAAATAAATATTATTTTAATGTATTTCTAGACGAAAAATATTTTAAAAAACAACCACAATCATATTCTTAAACACCTTCTCATTCTATATATTAGTTTAATAGAGGGATACTCTTTCCCTTCTGTTTTAGGAAAGAAAAAAGAATAAAAATAAAAAACATGTATCCCTTCCCATTTCTAGGCAGTGATTCTTCGTTCAACCTCAAGTCCTTCCTTGCGGGGAAAGAAATTAAATTAAAATTCCATTTTAAAATCATATTCATGTTCAGATCATGATCTATTACGCTAGGTCCTATCATAATCTTTTTGAATGTGATTGAAAAACTTACCTAAAGATTTGAATTTCTGACGAGTAATTTTTATTTTTATTTTTATTTTTTTTACACTTGT
>Ga0307515_10020058_pt1 | contig 11967 bp, 9 predicted proteins | sample 17_EM_MG_FD_194513 | JGI IMG/M metagenome (GOLD analysis project Ga0307515, IMG submission 194513) | Populus trichocarpa ectomycorrhiza microbial communities from riparian zone in the Pacific Northwest, United States - 17_EM | ecosystem: Host-associated > Plants > Roots > Unclassified | place...
CAGGTCGAAGATCGTGCCGAGGTTGACCGCGAACGGGTCTTTGCGCTGGCCGACGAATACCTTGCCCGGCGTGGCGCAGCCCGGGATTGTGACGTTGTAGATGTGCTTGGCGGCGTAGGCCGCGTAGTTCGGGATCGTCTTCGTGCCGATGTTGTCGGAGGGCTTGTCGAAGGTCGCGCTGCCGCCGGTGGCGTTGGTCACGGCAGCCTTGGTGCCGGTGCGGCGATCGCCGCGCACGATGTTGACGGTGAAGCTCTCGTTGACGTCCAGCGCCGCGGCGTTCGGGTCGGTCACGCCGCCGAACTGGGTCAGCGGGATCGCCACGTCCTTGCCGCCGATCGACAGCGTCTTGCCCTTCAGCGCATTCTTGAACTGGAACTGGAAGGTGATGTCTTCCTTGCCGTCGCCGTTGTTGTCGACGTGGATCTCGTACAGCGCGTTCGGGTCGAGCTTGAAGTAGTTCGGGCCGCCGTAGGCGTCCTGCAGCGGCACGTAGTTCGCGATCAGCGTGACGAACCCGGCGCGGCCGGCTTCGTAGCTGTTGAACATGTAGAAGTCGGTCGCGTCGACCTTGGGCGTCGTCGTGATCGACGGCGCCTCGCGGTGGCTGGAGGCCTGCGCGGGCAGCGAAGCCACGCCGTACAGCGCACCGATCGCAGCGATCAGCGGCAGCAGTCGGGGCAAACCCGGTCTGTGTTGGGCGGAAGAAGTCATGTCGTCATCCTTTGCTTGGAGTCGTGGGGCGACCGCTCGCGGTCGACTTTTCTCGACGCTTTCAGGAACCAGCCTGTCGCGTCTGAACCCCCTTACGCCCCGCCCTCACGGCTGGATGCAAGCAGTGACAAGATTTCTTTCGCTTACGTCGGCGCGGCCGCGCCCTTCAGCCGCTGCGCGAACTCTTGGCGCAGTTCGCGCCGCATGCGGGCGGCGGCGTCGCGCCGGCGCTGGTTGGCGTCCAGCAGCTCGAGGGGCGGCACAGCCACCGGCTTCTTGTCGTCACCCATCGCGACCATCGTGAAGAAGCAGCTGTTGGCATGCCGCACCGTCTGCGTCACGATGTTTTCGGTGACGACCTTGATGCCGATCTCCATCGAGGTCGTGCCGGTGAAGTTCACGCTGGCGAGAAAGCTGACGAGCTCACCGACGTGGATCGGCTCGCGAAACGTCACCTGGTCGACCGACAGCGTCACCACGTAGCGGCCGGCATAGCGGCTCGCACACGCGTAAGCCACCTGGTCGAGCAGCTTCAGCACCGTGCCGCCGTGCACGTTGCCGCTGAAGTTCGCCATGTCGGGCGTCATCAGCACGGTCATCGTCAGTTCGTGTTTCGGCAGGTTCATCGCGTGCTCCTTCTAGACCAGTGGTTCGGCAGCAAGACCCGGGCCGCCGCGCGCCCACTCGGCGAACTCGTCGCGCAGGCGTTCGCTCTCTTGCACCGCGCGCGTCCAGGCCTTGACGCGGCCCGCGGTGTCTTCGCCGAAGAACTTGAAGTCGGCGCGATCGGGCAGCTTCGCGTTCGGCAGGGTCGCGACCCACGCCGGGTTCGGCGACAGCACGATCACGTTCGAGAGTTGCGCGGTCGCGCGGTGGCGGTGCTTCAGGAACTTGTCGAGCCAACCCGGGATGACGCTTTGCTGAAAGTGCGGGTACAGCACCAGCGAAGGCTCGCCGTTCGGGGCGTCGGCCATCGAGGCGTAGTTCAGGTGCAGGTGGTAGTCGGTGATGCCACCGTCCTGGTACGCGCCCTTCGGCGCACCGGGGATGTTGTGCACCGGATCGAGCCAGTACGGGATCGAGCAGCTCGCGAGGATGCTGGTCGTCAGGTTCTCGGCGGCGAGCCTCGCGGTGTGCGTGCGGTAGTCGCGCAGATGCATGGGCAGCGGCTCGCGCGGGTCGGAGAAGATCACGCGCTCCCACCAGCCACCCATCGCGCGGCGGCTGAAGGCGTTGGCGGCGAAGGCGCTCACGTAGCTCAGCGGCGTGCTGACCGACGACATCGCGCGCCCGTGGCGGCGCAGCAGGTGCCGGCCGCGGCTCGTGAACACGTGCAGGCGAAAGCGCGGGTTGCTCAGCAGCTCGTCGCTGCGGTGCGCGAATCGCGCGTCGAGGTTCGCGCCGAACACCTCGCTGACATGGCGTGGCGCCGGCAGCTTGCCGGGTTCATGTTCGTACTCCTGGTGGATGTAGTCACGCGCCATCTGGGCGAGCGCCTTCGCGGGCTCGTTCAGGCACGCGGCCGCCATCCGCCACGCGCCGATCGACGCACCGAGCAGGTGGATCGGCCGCGTCGCCGATGCGAGCCATTCTCCGAACAGGTACTGATCGAGCGGATTCAGCACCAGCCCTTTCGGCCCGCCGGCTGCCGCCGGAATCGCGCGCACGTGCTGCGGCTGCAGGCCGTGCGCGCGCAAGGCCTGCAGCGCGCGTGGGCCGGCGTGGACGCTGAGGGCTTTCATGCCTCGCACTGTAAGGTGCGACCCGGCGCCCGCGGGCTCAGCGCTTCGTCTGCAGCCGCGCGAACGCGTCGGCCATTGCCGAGCCGCCGGCCTGCGGCACCGCAGCTCGGTTCGGCGCGGCGGCGCGCTCGCCACGCGCCGGCGCACGGTATGCGTTGCCGCGCTCGCCCTGTGGCGCCGGCTTGGCGTCGAGCTTCATCGTCAGCGAGATCCGCTTGCGCGCAAGATCAACCTCCAGCACCTTGACCTTGACGATGTCACCGGTCTTGACGACCTCGCGCGCATCGTTGACGAACTTGTTCGCAAGCTGGCTGACGTGGATCAGGCCGTCCTGATGAACGCCCAGGTCGACGAACGCGCCGAACTGCGCGACGTTGCTGATCGTGCCTTCGAGCGTCATGCCCGCGACCAGGTCCTTGATGTCCTCGATGCCGTCGGCGAGGCGGGCGACCTTGAAGTCCGGGCGCGGGTCGCGGCCGGGCTTCTCGAGTTCGGTCAGCACATCCTTGACGGTGATCGCGCCGAACCGCTCATCGGCGAAGGCCTCGGGCTTCAGCGAACGGATCACATCGCTGCGGCCCATCACTTCGGCCGCCCGCTTGTTCACCGCGGCGAGCATGCGTTCGACCAGCGGATAGGTCTCGGGGTGAACGCCCGATTCATCGAGCGCGTTGTCGCCACCGCGGATGCGCAGAAAGCCCGCGCTCTGCTCGAAGGTTTTCGCGCCGAGGCCGCTCACGTCGAGCAACTGCTTGCGGCTGCGAAACGCGCCGTTCGCATCGCGCCAGCGCACGATGCTCGCGGCGACCGCAGCGCTCAGGCCCGAGACGCGCGAGAGCAGCGGCGTCGACGCGGTGTTGAGATCGACGCCGACGGAGTTCACGCAATCCTCGATCACCGTGCCCAGGCTCTTCGCGAGCTCGCTCTGGTTCACATCGTGCTGGTACTGGCCGACGCCGATGCTCTTCGGGTCGATCTTGACAAGCTCGGCGAGCGGGTCTTGCAGGCGCCGCGCGATGCTGACCGCGCCACGCAGGCTCACGTCGAGATCGGGCAGCTCCTTGCTCGCGTACTCGCTGGCCGAATACACCGACGCGCCGGCTTCGCTGACGACGACCTTCTCGATCCTGGTGTCGGGCGCAATATGGTGAATGCGCTTGATCAGGTCACCGGCCAGCTTGTCGGTCTCGCGGCTGCCGGTGCCGTTGCCGATCGCAATCAGGTTCACCGCATGCGTGGCGCAGAGCAGGCCCAGCGTGTGCAGCGAGCCCTCCCAATCCTTGCGCGGCTCCAGCGGATAGACGGTGTGCGTGGCCAGCACCTTGCCGGTCGTGTCGACCACGGCCACCTTGCAGCCGGTGCGGATGCCGGGGTCGAGCCCCATCACGACGCGCGGGCCGGCCGGGGCGGCGAGCAGCAGGTCGCGCAGGTTCTCGGCGAAGACCTTGATCGCGACCGCTTCGGCGTCTTCGCGCAGGCGCGCGAACAGGTCACGCTCCAGGCTGAGGCTGAGCTTGACCTTCCAGGTCCAGGCGATCGACTTGCGGATCAGGTCGTCGGCAGCGCGCTTCGCGTGGCTCCACTTCAGGTGGACGGCGATGTGGCCCTCAGCGAGCACGGGCCTGCCGGGCACGACCTCTTCATCGATGACGAGTTTCGCATCGAGCAACTCCAGCGTGCGGCCTCGAAACACCGCGAGCGCGCGGTGCGACGGCACGGTGCGAATCGGCTCGGCGTAGTCGAAGTAGTCGCGGAACTTCGCGGCGTCGGGGTGCGTGCCGTCCTTGCCGTCCATCAGCTTGCTCTGGAACAGCGCCTCGCCCCAGAGCCAGTCGCGCAGCTTGCGCACCAGTGCGGCGTCTTCGGCCCAGCGCTCGGAAAGGATGTCGCGCACGCCGTCGAGCACCGCATGCGCATCGGCGAAACCGCCTTCGACGTTGACGAACGCAGCGGCTTCGTCGAGCGGCGTCAGCGTCGGGTCGGCGAACAGCTTGTCGGCGAGCGGCTCGATCCCCGCTTCGCGCGCGATCATCGCTTTCGTGCGGCGCTTCTGCTTGTACGGCAGGTAGAGGTCTTCGAGTTCCTGCTTGGTCGGCGCGGCATCGATCGCGACGCGCAGCGCGGGTGTCAGCTTGCCCTGCTCTTCGATGCTCTTCAGCACCGCCGCGCGTCGTTCTTCGAGCTCGCGCAGGTAAGACAAGCGCGATTCGAGCTCGCGCAGCTGGATGTCATCGAGGTTGTCGGTGGCTTCCTTGCGGTAGCGGGCGATGAACGGAACCGTCGCGCCACCGTCGAGCAGCTCGACGGCTGCGTTCACCTGAGCCGGTAGAACCTTCAGTTCGGCGGCGATCTGCAGAAGAATCTTGTCCAAGGGGAAAGGCCGCGCGCATCAGGCGCGGCAGGCAGCGAATCGAAGCGGCGCAGTGTGCCACAGGCACCTGGCCGCTCTTGCGCGCGTGTCGAGTCGTCAGCGGCTCGCCGCCGAAGCCGGGACCGGCGCGCCGACCACCGTCTCGCGCGTGACCGTTTCGCGCAGCACGCCGCCGCCCTTCACGCTCCCGCTGGTGCTGCTGCTCTTCGTGACGCTGGCGCTGCCCTCGCTGGTCGTGACGCTGGCACCGCTGACGCTGTTGCCATTGCCGCGCGCGCGCGCCAGGCAGTCTCGCTGCTCGTCACCGGTCAGCGCGTCGCAACGTTCGCGCTTGTTCTTGTGAAGCTTGCCGTCGCCGTCGTTGAGCTGGCCCTTGGTGGCTGCGTCGCGCGCGTTCACGGCCTCCTTCAGACAGGTTTCCTGTGCCTGGCCGGACTGACCGCTCATGCAGCGGGCGCGCTCTTGCTCGTAGCGTGCCTGAATGTCGCTCGTGGGCGTGGCGGCGATCGCGCCGGCAGCGGCCAATGCGAAGGCGGCGCCCGCGATACAGCGAATCGAAAGGGACGGGATATTCGGGTTGCGCATGATCTGATCCTTTGTTGATCGGGTGCATCACTGTAGGCAGGGCCGAACCTGCCGCGCGTCGGACAAGCGCGCCATGCCCTTCACCCTCGTGGTGCAAGCGCTGTAGGAAATGACCGACGCCGGCGATGGCCGGGGCGCCTCACTCGCCGCGCGGTACCGGCCCGCGAAGCAATGCGCGGGCGGCTGCCGCACCGCTGGCCATCGAGGCGGTCAGCAGGTAGCCGCCGGTCGGCGCTTCCCAGTCGAGCATCTCGCCGGCGCAGAACACGCCGGGCAGCGCGCGCAGCATCAGGCCGTCGCTCAGCGCCTCGAAGCGCACGCCGCCGGCGCTGCTGATGGCCTCGTCGATCGGGCGTGGTGCCACCAGGCTCAGCGGCAAGGCCTTGATCGCCGTGGCGAGACCCGCCGCATCGGCGATGACGGCGCGCGGCAGCAACTCGTGCAGCAGCGCGGCCTTCACGCCGTCGAGGCCGAGGCGGCTCTTCAGGTGCGTCGAGAGCGACCGCGAGCCGCGCGGGCGCGCCACTTCGTCGCGCACGAAGTCGGCGCTGCGCTGCGGCAGCAGGTCGATGTGCACGAGCGCATGGCCGGTGGCGGCGATCGTGTCGCGCGCCAGGCCCGAGAGCGCGTAGACGAGGCTGCCTTCGACCCCGCGCTCGGTGATCACGAACTCGCCCGGCTGGTCGAACGCGGTCCCGTCGGCGGCCCGCATCGACAGCGCGACGTTCTTCATCGGCTGACCGGCGAAGCGCGTGCGGAAGAACTCGCTCCAGCCCGGCGCGAGCGCGTCGCCGTCATCGGCGCGTCCGATCTCGAAGCCGCAGTTCGACGGCTGCAACGGTGCCACATCGATGCCGCGCGCGGTGAGCAGCGGCACCCACGCGCCGTCCGAGCCCAGGCGCGCCCAGCTGCCGCCGCCGAGCGCGAGCACGACAGCATCGGCCTTGGCGACGACCTCGCCTTGCGGCCCCGCGAAGCGCAGCGCATGCGGGCCGCCACCGTCGACCCAGCCGACCCAGCGATGGCGCATGTGAAAGCTGACGCCCGCTTCGCGCAACCGGTGCAACCAGGCGCGCAGCAGCGGCGCGGCCTTCAGGTCGGTCGGGAAGACCCGGCCCGAGCTGCCGATGAAGGTGCTGACACCGAGCGCTTGCGCCCAGGCGCGCGACTCGCCCGGGCCGAACGCGCGCAGCATCGGCTCGAGCGCGGCGCGGCGCGCGCCGAAGCGGTCCAGAAACGGCTCGATCGGCTCGCTGTGCGTCAGGTTCAGGCCACCCTTGCCAGCGAGCAGGAACTTGCGCCCGACCGAGGGCATCGCATCGAACAGGTCGACCTGCGCGCCGCCGGCCGCGAGCACTTCGGCGGCCATCAAACCGGCCGGGCCACCGCCGACGATCGCGACGGTTGAAGAAGATGGGTTCATGGCGGGAAGATGCGGATGCGAGGGCGGCGCAGTGTGGCACAGCGCGTAAGGTTCGCCAGATGGCCGCGACCTAGCCGCTCACCGTGAACACAGGAGCATTCGATGACCTCGCTCATTCGCTTGGTAACGCCGTTGACGGCAGGGCTCGCGTTGGCGGCCGCCGCCGTGTCCGCGTCGGCTGCGCCAACCTGCAGCGCGCACAGCTCGGCGATCGCCCCGCCGATCGTCGAGCTCTACACCTCCGAGGGCTGCAATTCCTGCCCGCCGGCCGACAAGTGGCTTTCGCGCCTGAAGGCCGACCCGGCCGTGGTCGCCCTCGCCTTCCATGTCGACTACTGGGATCGGCTCGGCTGGAAAGACCGCTTCGGGAGCCCCGCCTACACGCAGCGCCAGGCCGAGCAGCAGCGCACCCGCGGCGCGCGCTTCAGCTACACGCCGCAGGTGATCCTGAACGGCGCCGACCGGCCCGACTGGCCGAGCGCATCGGTGAGCCCGGGCACTGCTGCCACCGCCCCCGTCGAACTGCAGCTCATGCGCGACGGCAACCGCGTGACCGCCATCGTCACGCCCACCCCGGGCACGACGCCAGCGCGGCTCGCGGCCTACTGGGCCGTCACCGAGCAAGGCCATGTCAGCGCCGTGACGGCGGGCGAGAACCAGGGCGTGACGCTGACCCACGACTATGTGGTGCGCGCGTACCGCCCGGTGGCGGCGTGGACGCCGAAGGCCGGCAGCGCCGAGACGCTGCAGTTCGAGCTCGCCGCGGCGGCCGACGCAGCTCACCCGCGTCAGGTCAACCTCGTGATCGTCAACGCCGACAGCGGTCGGCCGGTGCAGGCGGTCAAGCTGGGCTGCTGACGCGCGCCCGACGCGCCGCGTGCGACCCGACCGTTCAGTCGACCGCGCGCAACTGCGCCCGCAGCTTGTCGCCCAGCTCCGGCTTGTGCGCGAACGGGTCGGTCGGGTTGCGCGGGGTCATGATGTCTTCGAGCCGCACCTGCACGCTCGCCAGCGAGCGCGGGTGGCTGTAGACATAGAAGCGCTGCTCGGCGATCGCGTCGAACACAAACTGTGCGACCTCGGCCGCGCTGACTTTGCCGCTGCTCACCGCCTTGTCGCTCATCGCCTGGCCGATCAGCTGGCTGCGGGTGAGCTTGCGGCCTTCGTCCGTCATCGCGGCCGGCCGATTGCGCTGGCTCTGCGTGATGCCGGTCGGCACGAAGAACGGGCACAGCAGCGAGGCACTGATCTGGTCGGTGACGAGCTTCAGGTCTTGATAGAGCGTCTCGCTCATCGCGACGACCGCGCTCTTGGTCGCGTTGTAGACGCCCATGTTCGGCGCATTCAGCAGCCCGGCCATCGACGCGGTGTTGGTGATGTGGCCTTCGTACGTCGGGTCTTTCGCGGCCGCCTCCAGCATCATCGGCGTGAACACGCGGATGCCGTGCGCCACGCCCATCAGGTTGACGCCGACGACCCACTCCCAGTCTTTCAGCGTCGTCTCCCAGATCAGGCCACCGGCGCCGACGCCGGCGTTGTTGAAGACGAAATTCGGCGCGCCGAAGCGCTTGAAGGCGGCGGCGCCGAGCGCTTCCACTTCGGCGGCTTTCGACACATCGAGCCGGAACGGCAGCACCTGCGCGCCGAGCGCCTCGATCTCGGCGGCAGCCTTGTCGAGCGCGTCTTGTTGCACGTCGGCCATCACGACGTTCATGCCCAGGCGTGCGGCGATGCGCGAGGCTTCGAGGCCGAAGCCGGAGCCCGCGCCGGTGATCACGGCCGTGCGGCCCTTGAAGATCTTCATGGTTTGCTCTTCTCTTTCAGGCGGGTTGCAATTTCTTGATCTGGAAGGCGATGCGCGGGAAGTGCACGTGGAGCGTGCCGGCGCGCTCGTCGGTGCGCGCAATCACGACCTCGCGCGTGCTCAGGCCGACGAGCTTGCCGCCGACCGCGTCGTGCGCGTAGTCGGTCGGCGTCACGGTGACTTCGTCGCCGAGTGCGAGGCCGGGCTCGGCCGTAAACGTCACTGCCGACGGCGTGCTGCTCGCCGCGACCTCGATCGCCTCGGCGCTCTTCATCTTCGTGAACGCACCCTGCCCGAAGCCATTGACGCGCTGGTACCAGGCCTCGACCTTCGGATAGGCCTCGAGCACGGCCGCGACCGGGGGCGCGAGGTGGATGAACCAGACCGATTGCGCGGCAGAGAAGTCGGCGATCGACGGCAGCGCGCCGAGCAGGAAAGGCCGACCGTCTTCGAGCAGATGCTGGAGGCGAGCGAGGTAGGTCGCGAGCGCGGCGGCGCCGTCGGTCACGGTCGCGCGCCGCATGTGCGGGTTCATCGCGGCGCGGTCGGCGCCGAAGGCCTTCAGCATCTCGGGCGTCGCGTCTTTCAGCACGTGCGCCACGCCGGCGGGTTGCAGGGTGAATGGCACCGCGGTCCAGAACAGCGAGGTGTCGGCCCATTGCGCGACGATGTCGGCGATGCCGGCGGTCGCCATCGGGTACAGCGGCGGTTCGGGCTTCAGCGCATCGATCACGCGGCACATCAGTGCGGTGTCGCAATAGATGTCGGCGCCGATCTGCATGAACGGCGTGCGGCGGTAGCCACCGGTCAGCGCGACCACGTCGGGCTTGGGCATGATGTTCGGCACGAGCACCGAGCGCCACGGCAGGCCCTTGAAGCCGAGGATCAGGCGCACCTTCTCCGAGAACGGCGAACCAGCGTAGTGGTGCAGGATGAGTTCTGACATGGGGCTTGGCTTTCTCTTCAACGCGGCATCGCGCGCTGGATGATGGAATCGAAGTCGACGGCGCCCGGCAAGGTGCCGAAGACCTGCGGGCCGTCACCGCTCAGGCGCGAGCGGCAGAACGCGTCGAACACGCAGTCGGGCGCATGGCGGCGCAGCAGCGAGCCCTGCACCGCGAGCGCGATGTCTTGCGCGAGGCGACGCGCGCCGACCTCGTCGCCGCCACCATCGGCGGCGTCGTTGAAACGCGCGATCAACGCGTCCGCGAAGCGATCGAGCCGAGCATTCGCACCGCGCGCGGTGTCGAGTTCAGCGGCGAGCGCGCCGACCACATCGCCGCCCTTGCCATCGCGCTTCTTCACGGCACGCAGCAGGTCGAGCGCCATGATGTTGCCGGCGCCCTCCCAGATCGAGTTCAGTGGCATCTCGCGGTAGATGCGCGCCATCACGCCCTCGCCGTGCTCCTCGACGTAGCCGTTGCCGCCGAGGCACTCCATCGCCTCCTGCGCCAATGCCGAGCCGCGCTTGCAGACCCAGAATTTCGCGACCGGCGTCAGCACACGGCGCATCAGCGCCTCGAACGGATCGTCCTGCCGGTCGATCGCGCGTGCGAGGCGCAGCGCGAGCGCGGTCGCGGCCTCGCTTTCGATCGCGAGGTCGGCGAGCACGTTCTTCATCAACGGCTGTTCGGCGAGCGGCTTGCCGAACGCGCTGCGCTGCGACGCGTGGTGCAGCGCCAGGGCAGTCGCGCCACGCATCAGGCCGGCGGTTCCGAGCGCACAGTCGAGGCGGGTCAGATTGCCCATCTCGAGGATCTGCGGGATGCCGCGGCCCTCTTCGCCGACCAGCCACGCAAGCGCGCCGTTGAACTCGACCTCGGAGCTCGCGTTGGCCTGATTGCCCAGCTTGTCTTTCAAGCGCTGGATCGCGATCGCGTTCAGCGTGCCGTCAGGCAGCACGCGCGGCAGGAAGAAGCACGACAACCCGGCCGGCGTCTGCGCGAGTACGAGAAACGCATCGCTCATCGGCGCCGAGAAGAACCACTTGTGGCCGACGAGCCGGTAGCAGCGGCCCCACACTGTATCTTCGACGTACTCGGCTCGCGTCGTGTTCGCGCGCACATCCGAGCCACCCTGCTTCTCGGTCATGCCCATGCCCATCGTCACGCCGGCCTTGTCGCCGACGAAACGCAGGTTCGGGTCGTAGCGCGTGCTTGCGAGCTTGTCGAACCAGTCGGCGAATACGGCGGCGTTGCTGCGCAGCGCGGGCGTCACGGCATAGGTCATCGAGACCGGGCACAGCACAGACGGTTCCAGCTGCGTGAACATGATGAAGCCGGCGGCGCGCTCGATGTGCGCACCCGGGCCTTGCGACCACGGCGTCGCGTGCAGGCCCGCGCCGACTGCCGCACCGAGCAGCGCGTGGTAGCTCGGGTGGAACTCGACCGTGTCGGTGCGCCGCCCGAAGCGGTCGTGCGTGTGCAGGCCCGGCTTGTGCACGTTCGCGAGCCGCGCGTGCGTCTGCATCGCGGCATCGCCCATCTGCGCGCCGAGCTTGATGCGATGCGCGTCGTCGGCCTGCGGTGCGTGGAACGCCAGCGCATCGCGCAGCGCACAGTCGGTGCTGTAGAGGTTGTGACCGGCAAGCGGCGTGCTCTGGTTCAGCACCTCGTGCGTGGCGTTCGCTGGGGTGGTCGGCTCCATGGTTCAGCCTCCGCGAAAGCGCGCGTTCCAGTCGGCGATGTCGGCGGCGATGCCCGCACGCAGCGCGACGAGCGCGCCTTCGCGCAGCCGCAGCTTCGTGGCGGCGAAGGCTTCGGCGTTCAACTTGAGCAGTCGCGCGGCACGCTCGCGTGCGACCGCGGCCAGGGCTTCGGCCGGCGCGATCTCGTCGAGAAAGCCGGCCACGATCGCCTGCGCCGGCGAATACGGCTCGGCCGTGCCCGCCGCGATGTTCAGGTGTGCGGGCGTGAGCCGCTGGCGGCAGACCTCGATCGCGAAGCGCGGCAAGGTCAGCCCGATCTGCACCTCGTTGACCTGGATGCGCGCGCCCTGGTCGACGCCGATGCGCACATCCGCACTCAGCAGCAAAAACGCACCCATCGCGACCGCGTGGCCGGTGCAGGCGGCAACGACCGGTTTCGGATACGTCAACAACCGTTCGGTGATGCGCGCGCCGGCTTCGAGCATGCGGAACAGTTCGCCCGGGTCACGTTTGAAGACCGCCAGATCGAAGCCGCCCGAGAACATGCCGGCGCGACCGGTCAGCAGCACGGCCGCATCGTCGGCCTGCGCGCGGGTCAGCGCGTCGTTCAGCGCTTGCAGCATCGCCACGCTCATCACGTTGGCCTTGCCGTCGTCCATCGTCAGCGTGGCGATGCGCTCG
>Ga0307515_10020059_pt1 | contig 11966 bp, 10 predicted proteins | sample 17_EM_MG_FD_194513 | JGI IMG/M metagenome (GOLD analysis project Ga0307515, IMG submission 194513) | Populus trichocarpa ectomycorrhiza microbial communities from riparian zone in the Pacific Northwest, United States - 17_EM | ecosystem: Host-associated > Plants > Roots > Unclassified | place...
GAAAAAACACAATAAAATTATATGATAACTAGGATTAATTAAAAGAAACTTAGAAGATAATGATTACTTCCATATATATATATATATTTTGAAACTGGTTTTTTAGTGATTAAAAAGTTGAGTGGAGTGAAAAAATTATAATTTTTTTTTAAAAAAATTATTGGCATGGGTGATACTCGTGCTCTTTAAGCGACACGTGCAGAGTCATCCCATGTCAAAACATAGTCTTTCAAAGTGGTATTGAAAGTATCTTGCCGTGATTTTTTTGTTGTTGCTACCTATATACACAACAAAGTAGTGATTGTGGGTTCTGATGAATTTTTTTTCTATCCTCTCTTTTTTCTATCTTCTCATTTTCAAAAAATAAATGTGTCTTTTTATTTATTTTTTTTTTATCTAATTTGGTTCTTTTTTTTTATTGTTATTTGTTTTTTTTAAAATCTTTTTTTATTGATTTTTTCTTCAATTTCATCCCTTATTATTTAATCTTATTTATTTTTTATATCAAATTTGATTCTTATTTTTTTTATTATTGCTTGATCCTAATTGAATTTTGTTTTCAATTTCATCAGAGATTATTTTTATATCAAATTTAGCTTTGTTCTTTTTTTTTAATTTTTTTGTTTTTTTAGATCCATTATTATTATTTTTTTCAATTTTTCCTTTAACATTTGATTTATTAGGAATTAGTTTTTGTGTTTTTTTTTTACTTTTCTTTCCATGAGTTTATCTTAATGATATGTCAGATTGCAAGGCTAGTTGACACGAATTAACTTTGATTTTTTTTTTGTTGTTTTTTTTAATTAATTTTTTTTAGATTCAACTTTCAAAATTGAATTACTTGATAATTAAATTTTATAGTTTTATTTAGTTTACTTTCAACAAGTTTCATAGTTATTTTTATGTTGTTAATTTTTTTATCAATTTTTTTATTATTGTTATTATATTTTTTACTTATATTATTTAAATTAAACAAGCCTATTAAATTCAACCAAGCCAATAACTTAAATCTTATTTTTTTTTTAATAATACTTGCATCACTAGCATTTTTTTTATATTAAAAAAAATTTGATTGCGTCATAGCGCGGCTCATATCCAGCGAGTTCTATATTGGGTTGATAGATTTCAATATTTGCCTTTGCCGAGGCTGAAGAGGAGGTTCCCGCAATTCAAGAATACATTCCGAGGCTGAAGGTGTTCCAGCTACACCAATCGGACCTGGTCCAGACCAATGCTTTATTACTGATTCCAACTGTGGTGATTGGGCAGTCATTTTCAGAAAATGACTAATTTAATTTATATTGCTATATAACTGATTTACCTTTAGAACACAATTAAAATCTTATTTTTAAAAAAATTAATTTTTTTTATGTAAAATTAATATATTTTTATATTTATATTAATATTAAAAATATTATTTTAATATATTTTTAAATAAAATATTTTAAAAAACAACCAGCACACACCGTGATTTTCAGCCATCCCGGTTCTTGTTTCAGTCATGCAGACTACTCAGACGCTTGCATCCAGATTCAAACACAAGAATTAGTAAAGTGAGTTTGAAATTTTTGGGTAATAAAACTCATGACCTGGGATAAGTAAATATAAAGTAAGCATTTACGGAGTATTAGTTAGAAACATCCAGCATTAGTGCTGTGCCAATCAAACCTTGTACAGAAATCATCTTCCTCTGTTTCTATCTCGTTCAACAAAAATTATATGTTCCAACCTGTAGCAGGTAACAATCCCAGAAGAGAATCTACTCGACTGACGACGATGAGAACAGAGGAGATCTTTTACGGTGACTATTATATGAACCTAGAACATAAAACTAGCACCTGAAACAAAAAGAAATCCTGCCTAAGGATGATGACACTGCAAGTCACCCCTTCTTCCTCCCAGCCTTCTCTTTCTCAAACCTTCTCGGTTTTCTCCACTCTGAAATAAAACAATTCAAACACTCGGTTGCTTTAACAAAAGAAAATAACAATGAAATGCATGGCAAATGATTGTTCAGAACCAATAATCCAATTGAACAGTTCTCCTTGACACGTGACCAGAAAGAAAAACATCTGCATTTCACATTTGCACCTAGAGGCTACAAAGTTTAAGGTTGCTTTACCGACAGCAGCAGCATGGTAATCTAACAAAAAGAGATTAAAGCATACCTTAATAACGTTCAACAACAACAAAAATTTAATCTTTTTCCTTTTTGCTCCTCAATTTAATTTCATCGAGTGTTCCACTGAGCAATTAGTATACTCAAACATTTCATTTCACTGTTTTCCTTCAGTGGAATCACTTGCATATAATGAGCAATTCTTTTATGGACAGAATGAATACATTTTTTCACTTATTACACACCATGCCCTGTCATAGACGGATCAAAATGCTACATAAATACATGGCTGCGTCATTCCAAACTAATGACATGAGCATATTTTTAAAAAAACCTTTTGGCAATGATTTAATAAAAAAGGGAAAGAAAGAACTGAAATACGAATATGCTGAGTACTAATCTAAAAATCAAGCATGAATGGTTAGTGACTCACTTTCCATCCTTCATCAGAAAATCTACAGCGCGTCTCGCAGCATGAAGTAACATTTTCTTTATCTGCATCAAAAACCGAGCCAGGTTAGATTTAGTCAGTGCATGATCAACAAGTGACCAAGAGTAAAATGCAGTGCAACCAAAAAAATGAATGTATGGCCACTGGTTGTGGGTTTTTATGGTGCCATAAGGTAAAGATTGTGTCGGATATGATAAAAATAATCAAGAGCAGCTGAATATCACAGTTGTGACCAGAGATGGCAATACTGAGAGCAATGTTACAGCACTTGCAGTTCGAACAATGATTTGGACAGACAGGCTTGGCTATTCTATAGTATTTCATTATTTTGCAATGAAAGTCCTTGGTCTTCATTCTTCTTGTGTTTATCATATTGCAAGATTTTACTAGCACACCAGAGATTATTCTATTGTGAAACATGTGGTGACCAGGGAGAAATAAAACTCTCCATAGTATACATACGACAGGACTACTCAAAAAACCGAGTAGTGCCCCCACTTCATCCCCAGATCAACTCTTTTCACTCCAGTGGAATTTCTCTTATTACAAGATCCTATAACTTTTCAGCATTAACCAGAATATCATCATAGAATAACTCTAAATTATAGATTTCAGAGGTCCTACATTAAATGTGTTATAGAATGATTAAATGAAGAAATTGATCTAACTCTTTGGATGGATAAGAAGAGAGCATCAAAAAGAGACATTCACAACAGATACAATTGGCCAACTTGTACATGAAAGACTCCATTCTCTAACTCACAACACTTTCAAGGAAAGCATCTCAATGACCAAAGACTCATTCCCTTCAGATTGACAAATGGGTTTCAGCACTTGTCATTATTATATAGACATAAAAGGAAGATTACAAATACCTCCAGCTTGTCTTCCTTGGCCTGATGATTTGGGGGGAGCAGACGGAATTCCTCTGTCAAACGTATGCACTCACCAACATTTTCGGGCGAGACAAAGTCCAGTGCTACCTTAATGCAAGACTGTAAATGTATAAATTAGTTTTCATGGAAAATCAGTCTGCATTTCTGATTGTGTGCATGTGCCACTGGTATAAACCAACACATGAACAAGGAAGCTCACTACTTAATGGCAATTAAACTCCCAGATTTAATGTTCAATTTTTTAAAACAAGACCTAAAAAACATAAGCACATTACAGTAGAAACCTTGAGAATTATACTTCCACCAAGTCATCAAAGGACTACATCCACATCAGATGTAAAGAAATCTACACTGCTGAATAATTCAGTGGAACCATCTCATCCTAAAATTTTAGGAACTGGACCATAGCACACCAGGAACACCATTAGACCATGAAGCGCACACCAAAAAAAAAATAGCAACAAAGTTGTGGAGACCATGAATAAGACATTGTTAATTTCTGAACCTCCTACGTTGCCTAATTCCATGATCAAGATCAAAGCATTGCCATCAATTTCATTGCTCAAAAAATGACCAGCAGGAATTGCAACACAAAATTTCCAGGTAAATATATAACAGAACAAATTTTACCTTCAAGTTTCTAACTTGATGAGGACAGCCTGCAGGAATAAAGACAGCATCTCCAAGTTTCTGGACAAATGTCCACGGTTCAATGCCTGCACATCAGTGTCAGTAACATAATTATAAACCTCAAAATCAAGAGGAAAAAAGAAACTGACTGAACCTATTATATACATTACAGGACTAACCATATTCCTCTTTTAGCTTCCTCTTGTGCTCTAGAGTCAAATAAAATGTCTGGTCATGTATGGAGTGAACAACCTACAACACCAAAAGAACAGTAGTTCATGTAGTTACTTCAAGGATGCAAGCAATTTATGCTACAAATTCAGACAACCAGCAGTAATCCGATTTAGCTGGCCCATTTAATTCAGTTTTGACGAAACAGTCTCTCTTTTCGATCAGCTACCATGCTCATCCCAACTTTCCCCAACCAATTCATAACATTCATGGTGCCTTTCCACGTCCACCCTAGAATATTTCTTTAACATATACCATTTAACAAATTCAAGATTTTTTTTCTAAAGCATTAGTGCATAACTGGTGTTCTTGTTACCTAAAGTTTTACCACAAAATTCATTTTCTTGACCATGAATTAGGATACACAACAGAGTTTTTTTTAGCATGGAATATAGACTGTTTCTACCAAACCCTTGAATTAAGCAAATCTGAAAGTTATAACACGACCATGGGCCAAAGGTAAACAAGACAGCCAATACACGATTACCTTTTGTAAAGGGCAACAATGGATATGCCTAAATTCTTTGAAGTGCTTATCGAGATATTCCTGCAATTTAGGAACATCTTCTCTCCGGAAAATATCCCAAACAGCACCTCCATCTAAAGCGTCCGGCCATTCCAACTCATTTGCACAATTTAAAGGTCCACTCTCATAGATTTTGCCTTGAACCACTTCTTCCTTCTCAGTAGATTTCCCTAATTTATTTGAAAAGGCAGAACCATTAAACAGAAAATTGTAAGTCAGGTCATCAACTTCGCCAGATAATAAACACATAATCATTAAGTGACCTACCAGAAACACCACCATTCTTGTTAACATCAAATTTATCCACATTCTGATCATATCCAAAAAGTTCTCTCTGGTCTTGTTTGAAGTGAAGAAGCTTCAAATTTTGAATCTCAGCAAGTTGTCCATCGTTATAGGATACCTCAGCAGTATGCGTTAAAACATTCACCTAAAGCAGCAAATTTATTGTGCACAAAATAATCATGAATAAAAGACCAATCATGAGGTTAAATAATTATTTCAGATCCCAGTCTTGACAGCCCCAGCACATGTAGATACTATAATATCAAGATTCACTGCTGGCAGGAAAAAGGAAAAATTCCACATTTCAAGTCTTAAATTTTTCTGTCAGAATATATGAAAATCTATCATTAACAAAAAGACCATTAGTCATTGCCCCATCCCAGCAGAATCCTAGTGAGAGAAATCTGACAGTTCTTGACCGTTTTCTCACTGAGAGCTTGCTGTCAAGCATCAAGTTTGCAACCTCATGTTTGCAGACCAAAACATATTACCTTTTCTCTAAGCAGGTTGGAAAAAAAATTCAAACACAACTCATACAAAGAGTATAATACAACAGTTAGTTGAGCATCACCACTGAAAATACCCAATGCTGCTTAAAGTCACTTTCTTGATTTTTTATGCAATATTTGGAACAAGACACGATGCTGATCCCTGACTATAGTTTTCAAAGCTCCCAAATATAAGCCTGTGATATCTACAGAATAGAATAAAAGCAATCAAAGCATGGCTTTGTAAGTCAACAATTTAAATGTTGCCTCCAAGAAAAACTGAACATGGCACACTAAGAAAGGAAATTTTAAGTTGTCATAACTTTTGTTATGGAATTCACCTTTCAGCCTTTTTCAGAAGGATGTGTCATTCTTATTGATTTCTAACCTTTCATTCTCTTTCTGTCACTACTATATCTTCTTTTATCTGAACAAGAATAAAGGAAACAAACATACCGCATCAGACATGTCACAATGAAGCTTGGTAACAGAATCTCCACGCCCAAGCTCTATAGGAAATCCATAAGCAATATATGTCTTCGGCCCCATGTCTGGCTTCAAAGAATTCTGAGGCAACCTGATAGCAAGGTTTAAAGGTCCACTGCGGCGGTCAGTATACTCCTTGAAGGGCAAACAACAGGTGAATTCAACATCATGTCGTGGCAAACTTTCACCAAATGTTTTATATGGGGGCCAGTCTTTCAGCTTCAGAATCTGAGGCCAATTTTTACCATCAAACCTTCCCTCCGTGTAACCAGTAAAGAATTTATGGACATTAATTTCTACCTGCGTTCATCAAGAATTGAGCTTCATACTAAAGATCATAACAAGTGATGACATTTCAATACAGATTGCACGCATAGTTATCAAGATAAATGGAGAATGATTCACAGCCATAGTTATCAGAAAATAGCATCAAAATATTTGTGCTCAACAGGAAAGAGATCAATTGAGATAATGAAGTCTACCTAAAATTTGCCAGAACTATTTGAAAAACTCATCCAATTTCAATTAGCAATGTTGCAGCTGAGTTTTTATTATGGCGGTGATAATTATTTGGGTTGCTGGTTGAAATAGCTCAGATGCATTAGGAGCAGCGATTGTTTGGTGATGGCTCAGATGGTAGTGGCACGGCCATGGCAAAGCTAGGTTTTATGAGAAATGGGTTCTTGGTTGAAAGATAATGTAGCAACTAGCAAGGGGTTTTAGGCTTCACAAAGAGACTGTTATGGAGAAGAAAGGATGAGGAAGGTCTACTGTGGTTCGAGCTTGGTGAGAGACAATATGGGGATGAAATGCTATAATACAATGTTATGCGAGCTCTTTGTATTATGTAATCAGTTTCGGTAAAAAGAAAGTCTTCTGTTGTGGATTTGAATTATATGATCGTGGACTTAGACCCTCCCATGATTATCAGAAAATAACATCAAAATCAAGCAATAAAAGGTGGCAAAATTTTGTCTTCAATGCACCGCTGAAACACAAAAAAGAAGAGGTAAATACACTGACCTCACAGCAACTCAGGCACTCAATTGCCTTAACATCCAAAAGTGTACCATGTTTTTCATGTTTGATCTGGCGGAAGGCACGCCACATTACCATCGGCTCCCAACTTAACCCAGAAGCAGTCTCAAGCACATTGCTAACAATCACAGGCTCAGCTCTCTTCCAATGGAACTGAAAATGTTTCAAGTCATCCTCCATGATATCTTTGGCTTTTGGATTGAACAAATAGTTATCATCAGAATCTTCTCGACATGCTGCTTTTAACAACTCGTTACCATTACAGATATCACGATTGCCATTCGAATTAAAACACATGCGTAGTTCAACGGGAGCATTAGCAGAGTCAATTTCACAGTTTTTTAACACATCTTCAACTTTCTTTACCAACTCTGAAACTGAAACTGAAAAATTAACTTCTGTGTTTGGGAACAAACATTTCAGTTGTAAATTGCCACTACCACAAGCACAATGAATGCTTCCATCTTCATTTGCTTTCCATCCAGACTTTGGCCCTATAAAATCCTCAGAGACAGTCTTTTTAGGCGAACCAGCCAGCAATTCATCTTTTATTTCCTCATGTTCACCATGCATATACTTAAATCCCCTATCAATATACTCCATAACCACATCCGGCCCACCACCTTGCAAGCATCCAGCACGGATCTCACGGCAACAGAGAAGACAAAGATCAGAAGAGCAATTTGAGCAACTTCTGTGATAATCAAAAATAGAAGTTCGGCAATTATCACTGAAAAAAAAACACAAAAGGTGGGTTAGTATCAAATCTTACCTAGAAAAAGAAATGGTGAGAAACGCTGATATCTAAAAAAGAACTTACCAGAACATGCGTTCATCTGCAGGGCAGCTAGCATTTTCTATCTGTAAGTCTGCAGGCGGTACACCTGCAGAAATAAACTATTTGTGATCTGACAAGCAAGAAGGCCAACTCTCTACACGTAGAAGCACAAGCACCCTTCAGCTACCCACTCATTCATAAAGCATGCTCATCATAAAACATAGATAAACAGACATCTCTGCACCAACAAGCAGCACAAGCACATGCATAGAGTGCATGCCATGATTAATTTCTTAAAAATCTATAACCAATCTTTTGTTAATGCAACTTTTAGTTTGGAGTAACTGCAAGTACAACTAAAGAAAGGTCTTCTACATCCAATCAAGAAGAAAAACACAGAACATAATATATAATGAAAAGATTTATTCTTAAAACACAAATCATGACAAATAAAGAAAAAATAATCACAAGACTTGGGAATTTGACCATCAAAACAACAGACAATCATTTCATCCCATAAGAGCAACACTTTTTTATACAAAATTTCATTTTTATCAATTTCAGGCATACTTAAACGAAGACCATTTTGAAATTTAAACAGAATCATTGAAAAATATTTATTGCTTATGAAATTAATTTCAAATATTTGAAACAAAAGAATACCCCTTATCCTAGCCTCAATTTCTCTCTCCGTCATTTGCTCTGCATCTAACCGCTTCAGAAATGGAAGAAGTGAACAAAGTAAAAACTTAGAGTGCTGCACTTCTTCTTCTTCGCTTACTTCCAGGTTTAAATTTTTCAGGTCCTGCAGACAAGAGGTAAAGTTGTTACATCTCACGCTTACAATTAAAACCATTAACAAATACATAAAGAAGATTGATCTGCAAAATTAGAGAACATACTTTTACTGGCGCATCTAGACGCAAACAAGATTTACAGTTGCAATTTCCAAGACAAACTGGACAAGCACTTGCAATATCATCCTCTGTCATCTTAGGATACCTACATAAACCAAGAGTTCCTTAAGCAACAAAATCAATGTTAGAGGGATTGAACCATAGACATTTTCAAGATGATTGAACCTCACTAAAACATGTCTAAGCTATGTCATTTTCTTGTTGATTGTCCAAGCAGGTGCTAAAATTTCAAAACAGTACATCATATGCTAATTACTTGTATCCAGAATGTAATGTTACGAATGAGTTGGATTAAAATTGGATTAGATCTATCAGTACACACAGATCATGCACGATATCACGTGTTCTAACAGTTAACTATTTCCTCCATAAATTTTCGTTGAAAAACAAAATAAATCTCGGATAGAAGAAAAGAACCAAAGCACGATAAGTTTGCCCCATTATAACATTTCACAAGCATAAGCATGCATGAGAAAAGGAAAGCACAAGCTAAGTAATAACATACAAATTCATGAAATTCACAGCAAACGATAGCATGAACTACAAATCAATATCTTACATTAAATGGATAATTGAGAGTTAATTTAGATTAAAAAACACCACCCTTAACAAATATATTTGTATACACGCACAATGAGAGAACAAAAGATTACAAGAGATAATGCAAATAATCGTAAACTATACCATTTTGTTAAGCAGGGGATACAATAGCGCTTCCTTTTACATTTCAGGCATCGAATGACACGGCCTTTATCACTTCTCTGGCATTGGTGGCACATTAAACACGCTTCCTCAGTGAACTGCAAATCCAAATTCCGGGACGTAAACAGCCATTAATTAATCAAACAGACAATATCAACAATAAACCAAATAGATTAGTTACCTGACTAGTGCGCCAGGATTTGCTGTTCTGCCCAGCTTGCTCTTTCTGACTCCTGGGCCCATGACCTGTCCCAGTGCAAATCACCAAAGAATCTCCTTCACCTTTGCCTTCACCACTTTCTTCCATTTCTTCTTCTCCTTTAATTTTCTCCTGCGCCTCCTGCTTCTTCTTCCCTTTTTGACTCGCTCTCTTTTTCCCACTATTCACATCACCGTTTTCCCTCTTTTTCTCACTTTCCAATCCATCACACTCCGAGACCCCTTTCTTCTGTCTACTCTCCGAGACTCCCACCTTCTTCCTGCTCTTCCTATGCTTCTCCCCAAACACTAACTCGTCTAATGCATTATCAATCTCAGCATAATTCACCTTTTTCTCAGTTTTCCTCAGCCTCTTCTTTAAGGGACCTCCATTCTCTTCCACACCAACAACAGTCTCCTTCCCCTCCTCACTCTCCACCTCCTCATTACCCAATGCAGTTCCCTTCTCCTCGTTGTTTACATCACCATTTTCACTCTTTTTCTCACGTTGCAGCCCATCATTCTCCAAGAGTGCTTTCTTCTTTCTACTATCCGAGACTCCATCCTCCTTCTGGCTCTTCCTATGTTTCTCCCCAAACACTACCTCATCTAATGCACTATCAATCTCAGCATAATTCACCTTTTTCTCATTTTTCCTCGGCCTCTTCTTTAATGGACCTCCATTCTCTTCCACGCCGACAACAGTCTCCTCCTCATTACCTAATTCAGCTCCCTTCTTCTCACCCTTTTCACTGTTCTCTCCTTCATTCTCAACAAATTTCACTTTTTCCTTCCCTTCAACTCCCAGCTCTCCAATCTCTTTCCCTTCCTCATCATCCACCTCCTGATTCCTCAATTTACCTCCCTTCTTCTCCCTCTTCCTTTTCCCTTTCTCTTCCCTTTTCCCATCTAATTTACCTTCTTTTCCATTATCTACGGCTATCTCTTCTTCTTCCTCAGTACCAGCCTCCTGTTTTTCCTTCCAAGCAAACCCTCTCTCTTCCTGCTTCACAAACCGCACTTCACTTTTATCACCAAATTCGCCTTCTTCCACACTCGCCACCTCTTTCTCAGCAAATTTCACCCTTTTCTTCTCTTTCACAACAGATGAGACCCCCTTTTCATCATTCCCTTCTTTCACCTTCTCCTTCTCCTTCTCATTATCACTTTCTTTCTTCTTTCCCTTCTTTTTCTTTTTACCCTTATTCGCATTCTCCTTCAGATCACATTCTCGCCCTTCCTCCACACCATTACCTTCCCTTTCTTCTTCACTAACTCTACTCTCACTCTCCTTTACCTTCCACTCCCTATTCCCCTTATTTGAGACATCCTTTGACTTATCGAAATGACAAGTTTCCTCCACTTTCCCTTCAATTTCACTACCTTCAACTAAACCCCCACTTTCCTTCACTTCCTCCTCAGACCCACCATTCTCCGCAGCTTCCTCCTTCACCCCCGCCGTCGATTTCGCCGGTCTCTGCCGCTTCCCGACTCTTGTCATCAAAAAATATTCAAGCTTTTAGCAGGAAAAAAAAAAAACAGAGAAACAAAAGGAGAGGCTTAAGTTTCTTGTTTTAGAAAGGGTGAAGCTTTACTGAGAGTGGCACACGGAGTTGTTTTTATAAGAAAACCGTTTGTCAAAGCGGCTGCCGCGGGAATGTCAAGAATTTTAATTTTTTTCTTAAGTAATTTTTTTATATTTCTAAATTATTTTAATATATTAATATTAAAAATAAAAACAAAATATTAGCTTAATATATTAAAAAAAAACACTTTAAAAATTAATTATCTTCCCAATACTAAACACTGAGAGGCAGAGTGTGTTTTTGGTTTTTCAAACACTCTATCTTTTTAAAAAGTGCTGGAAAAAATAGGGTTTATTAATTTATTTATGTGGAATAAAGTAGGGCAAGGATAGAGAATAGGGCATGGGTTATTATGACTTTCGATTGATTTGATTGATGGGCTAATTAATTGTTTAGGAATTAATTATTAATTTAGTGTTTTTGAAATTTTTGGCGCCAAAGTAACTGTTGGAAGGATTACTGTGGGCGAATTTTTGGGACGGAAGGTTATCCCGCCTGTTTTTTTTTTTTTTTTTAATTAATCTCAAGGTTGGTTTTCCACTATATAAATTAGGCCTATCCGGGTGTTGATCCTTATAGATTTTATGGGATTGATGTGAGATGATTAACCCAGCTTGATTTCACAAAAATTAGTC
>Ga0307515_10020060_pt1 | contig 11965 bp, 4 predicted proteins | sample 17_EM_MG_FD_194513 | JGI IMG/M metagenome (GOLD analysis project Ga0307515, IMG submission 194513) | Populus trichocarpa ectomycorrhiza microbial communities from riparian zone in the Pacific Northwest, United States - 17_EM | ecosystem: Host-associated > Plants > Roots > Unclassified | place...
CTATAAGGAACGAAAGAATGTTTAATTAGAAGTTTCGCGTTTTATTATAATAACGTATGCTAAATTTATAAAGACGCTAAGTATGGCGTAAGCTATTAGCTATAAGAGCTAGAGTTAAAAGGACTTAGAGGAACTAGAGAGTTAGATAAAGAATAAGATTAACTCTATAAGCTGGATTAGAATATTATAGCAACATGCGGATAATAATTAGTAATAATAATAATGGAATCGGAGTATTTATTAATTAATAGCGATGAGGACAGTAAAGGAACTAACTGGGGGTATCTAAACCTTAATAACGCAATAGAAGTAGAGACTGAGACCGCTATAGAGCAAGGTTTAGTAACGGGTATTATAACACCGTTAAATACGGCATCTATTGCTTTATAAGACGGTAGGAGTAGTATCTAAAAGAGATTAAGTAAGCAGACGACTGCTAGTGCTAGCTTACCATTTAATAAAGGTAAAAGGCCAAAGGCTTAAGATTCTTAAGACGAGATAAGAGAGATCTAAGATTTTAAAGAAAAGATAAGGATAACCTAAGGACCCACAATAAACAGAAACCAATGGAGTAGGGCAGCAGCTTAGTTTAAGGACATACGAATGAGCTTAGGACAGAATTTCCCACAGGCATTAAACTCTTAAGACGAGATAGATAAGATTTAAGACTTTTAGGACGAGATAAGAATACTATAGACGCCTAGTTGGACTAAGGCGGGAGCTAAACTTAAGTTAGAAGCAAGCTCGAAGTTAACTATTCTAAGAGGATAAAGTGTTCAGCCTAAAGATTGAAAGGTTAATACGTTAGTCAAAAAGTATGAGGATATTAAGGATTTATTAGAAAGATGACAACTATAAGAAAGCATGGAAGAATTTAGACGACAAATCTTTATATAGCAAAAGTAATCTACGGAGCTAAGAATGCCAGATCGCTTTGGGAAAAAGACACTTATACGGAAGGTCGCTAATAGGCTAAAGGTAGGCATACCTAGAACTAAATAGCTTATGGAACTGGAAGAAGAGGAGAATCTAGGGATTCCTACTAGATTCCAAGAACGACATACAAAAGGCTGTTATAAAGTAGTAATAAAAAGATACTTCCTTACGGACAGATTATACACACTTAGTAAGCTGTACCGTAAGTGGTTTAGGCAACGACATAATAATAAGTGGGAAGACTTTTATATATGGTTAGACGAAAAGGTTATACTAGATTAGGTAATGTCTAAGAGATAGATAAGTTATATTAAAGGAGCCTTAATTATAACGTTAAAGGATCTAGAGAAATAAACTGTAGACTAGAAAGAGATAATGCGAATATTAGTACTAGTAAATAAGACAGTAACGTTTAGATTAACGCGATAGAGGTTTAAACTCAAAGATAAAGATAAGTTAAGAGTTGACCTAAAATACCTAGCGTACTATATATTAGCATAGATTGCATACGTGGACGATATATGCGATATGCATAAAAACCTAAAAGAAAAGAACTGGAAATACCTTACGAGAATGTATTAGGCACTAGATAAGAGACGGTTTAGAAATGCTAAGTATATATACGGTTGGCATCCTATAGAAGTTTAAGAATAAGGGGACTTAATACTTTAATTAGGAAGATTCCTTATAGAAGAATGCCTAGATGGACAATAATGGTGGGAATGTCTAGAAAACACCTATTTATAGCATATTAAAGATAAAAAGCGAACTAAGTATTAGCCTAAGTTGGACTAAGTATAAATAAGATCTAGCAGCTAATAGTTAGGAAAAGTGGAGGCCTACGGGACTAGAGGGAACTAGTAGTAGAGCCTTAAACCCTTAAAGGAATTTAAGGACGACACCTAAATTTATAAGTTAAGTGGCAAGATTAACAGTTTAAGGTATTAATAGATAGTGGAGTAATAAGGAACTATATCTTATTAGCAGTAGTTAAAAGAATGGGGTTACCACACAGGAAAAAGGAATGTCCTTACCTATTAGTAATAATTTTAGGAGATCCGATAGCCTATGGAGGAGGTATTATTAATCTTAAAATAGGACCTATTTAGATAACTATTAAAGAGAGATAGATTAAGATGTCTTTTAATATATTACTATTAGGGAATAATAAGGCAGTATTAGGAATGCCTTAGTTATAGGAATATAATTTAAAGATCGATTGGGTTATAGGTTAAGTCAATATTAAGGATACTTAACGCTATAAGATGTAACAATAAGCTAAGATAGTATAGTACTAAGTAGGAGCGACCTACGAGGAAATAGAAAAAGGGCTAAGCTATATACTAAAGAGATACTATAAGTACGGTAAAAAACTATGGTCACTAGAGAGTAAAAAGCTGTTAGAATATATAGTATGGGACTATAAGATAGAATTAGAACTAGGAATAAGTCTAAGGTTCTTTCCAATCTATAAGCTTACTAAAGAAGAAGGTAGAGTATTAAAAGAGTTTATTTAGGAAAACTTATAAAAGGGATATATCAAACTATCGCAATCATTAGCGGGTTATCTAGTACTATTCGTACCAAAGAAAAATGGCAAGCTAAGGCTGTGTATCGACTATAGACAGTTAAACAGCATTACTAGAAAGGATAGGTATCCTTTACCCTTAATTAGCAAGATCTAAGATAGGATAGGTAATGCGTAAATCTTTATAAAGATAGATCTAAGATAGGCATACTATTAGATTAGAATTAAGGAAGGCAATAAATGGAAAGTAGCCTTTAGGTTAAAGGAAGGACTATATAAACTATTAGTTATGCAATTTAGACTTATAAACGTACTAGTAACGTTCTAGAAGCGAATTAACAATATATTAGGAGAATACTTAGATAAATTTGTTATAGTATATCTTAACGATATTATTATCTACTTAATAACTAAGGAAGAATACGGAGAACACGTTAAATAGGTCTTAAGGAAACTATAAGAAGAATAGATACTAGTAGCAATTGAGAAATGCGAGTTCTTTACTAGGAAGACCAATTTCGTTGGATTTATTATTAAACTAGGCTAACTCAGCATAGATCTAAAGAAGATTAAGGCTATAGTAAATTGGTAGGAACTAGAGAACGTTACGTAGTTAAGATTATTCCTAGGGTTTTGCAATTACTGCAGAAGGTTTATAGCGCAATGGTTAAAGGATATTAAGCTATTTACGCGATTAATAAAGAAAGAAGAACTATAGGTATAGGGGAAGGAGTAATAAGAACTGTTTAAAGAAGTTAAAAGGTTGTTTACCTAGGAGCTAGTTCTTAAGATCTATTAACTAGGTCTAAAGACGGTTGTAGAAACCGACGCATTAGACTTTATACTAGGGGTATACTTTATACAAAAGTATCTAGATGGATGGCATCTAGTAGCATACTATAGTTAAAAAAATAATATCACTAGAGTTAAACTATAACATCTATAACAAGGAGTTATTAGGTATAGTTGCAGTACTAAGGAAATAGAGAGCATTCTTATAAGGCACGGAAAAACCATTTATAGTTAAGACGGACTATAAGAACTTAATAGAATTCTTAACAATAAAGGAACTTAACTAAAGACAAGTTAGATAGGTAGAGATGCTTATAAAATACTATTTTAAGATTTAGTATACTAAGGGTATAGATAATATAAGGGCAGATACTCTAAGTTAAAAGGCTAAACTACAAAATAATAAAAAGCCATTAGGGGCTTTACTACAAAAAAATATAGATAGGTTGATTAGGTACAATTATCCAAAAATTATAGTAACTTAGGAAGAATTAGAGAGGATTTACAAGTTACCGGAAAGCTTTTAGGTATAGAGAATTCTAGAAGTATAGCTAGAAGATCTACAAACGGATATATACGAAAACTAAGAAGTAAAGTATATCCTAAGAAGCATAGCAGAGTACTTTATAAAAGATTTCTATAAGGGGTTAACTTAAGGACATAATAGGGCCATGGGCTTAGTGTTAAGACTTTAAGAGGAGTATATTATTGACGGAATCTAGAAAATAGCTAGAAAGGTCACTAAAGAGTATCTAGATTGCTAGAGAAATAAACTAATAAGGTATAAGCTATATGGAGGGCTACAACCTATTAAAATACTAGAAAGACTATAGGAGGTTATATTATGGGACTTTATTATTAAGTTGCTAAAATTAAGAGATCCTATTACCGGACAAGATTATAACATAATCTTAGTAATAGTAGATAAGCTTATAAAGTGGGGATACTTTATAGCGTATATAGAAGAGATATTAGCAAAAGATATTGCTAGAATCTATATTAAAGAAGTGTTTATAAAACATGGAGTACTAAGCAAGATTATATTAGTAGAGATTTAAGATTCGTAGTAGTATTCTAGGAGGTATTCTTAGCAGAGTAAGGAGTTTAAGCAGTAACTTTTACCGCATATTATCCGCAGATAGACGGTTAAATGGAAAGATTAAATTAGATACTAGAGCAGTATCTAAGGCACTATATTAATTATGTATAGAATAATTGGGTATTGTTGTTACTAGTTATACAGTTTATATATAACGCCATACTATAAAAAGGAATGGGTACTTTACTATTTAGGGTAAATTACGGATATAAGCTAAGAATATTATTATTACTATATTAAGCAAAGAAGATAAGTAGCACAGCTAAGTAAAAGATAGAGATACTAATAAACCTTTATAAGAACCTTATAGAAACAGCTAAGGTAGTATAGTAAAGAATAAAGAAATACTACGACGTTAAGAGATCTGAGGGACTAGATCTTAAGGAGGGAGATAAAGTATAGCTACTATACAAAAATTTTAAGAGTTGACGACTAAGTAAGAAGTTAGACTATGTTAGACTAGGACCTTTTAAAATCACGTAAAGAATTTTACTAGTCACGTTTAAATTAGACCTACTAGCTAAGATAAAAATCTACCCTATATAGCATATCGCGATACTAGAGCTAGTATATGGGAAAGTTAAGCCACTAGTTTACAAAGCAGACACGTATAGAGGACGAGAAGAAGATAAATAGCAAGTTTTGAAGATCGTTAGCTATAAGGACGTTAACGATAAAATATAGTATAAGGTTAAGTAGATAGGCTATAATAAGACTACCTAGAAACTACTAAAGAATCTAAAGAACGCTATAGGAAAGGTATAGGAGTATTAAAAGAGAATAGGTTAGGCAATATTAATAAGGGAAGATTGCTAAAGAATGAGTTACCTAAGGGGGACCTAGGAGGAGCGACTACCGAACTACTTAGAGTTGTTTCCTTTACTAATTAAAGAGAATCCGTTCTTTTATTGCTAAGTTCTAGTAAACCTTATTTTATAAGCTTCCACTCCTTAAAATAAACCTTTTTACGAACTTTCTTAAGACGGAGGAAATAAGTAGACGTAGTAATATGGGCTTTTAGAGCCTTCTGCTCTATATCCTAAGAACGTTTTAGCTTAGCGAGGGCTTAAGTTAGCTTACTATTTAGATAAGTAGTAGCAGACTAAACACAAAACCCTATAATAAATTACTTAGGGAACTTAAAGACTATTAAGAGTTATAGGATGCGTATACTTAGCGTTAGTAAAAGAGCGAACGTCACAGAACGAATAAATATTTGCTTTAGTGCACTCTAAATAAGAGGAAGGTTGCTAAGATAAAGGACTCGCCAACGTAATATAGACTAACCCCTCTTTTACATAATGAGAATATAGAGATGGTATTATTTTACCTAGTGATAGTATAGCAGTAATAGTGCGTATATAACATTGCGCGTATAAAGAAGAAGAAGCTTTAGGTATAATAAGTAACAATATTAACCAGATTAATTAGACGGATATTACACCTCTAGTAAACAACTTAGAGATGCTTGGAATCTTTAAGGACAAAGATAGGAAGGAGGGAGATAGTGTTACGAACGCTTTAAGTACAATATTATAACTACTAGGAAGGGAGTTAGAAGAAGCTAGTTAGTTAATATAAGCACGGTCTAGTATAAAGCCAGTGGAACTATATAATAAGGAATAGTAAGTAAGTTATATAATATGCTACGTAAGGGACGAGAGGAACGGAGGGAACTTATATACCTTACGTATAATGCGTACCTCACGTATAAGGAGGGTTTCCTAGGAGTACGGTTGTGTATTTAAAGGACCACAGTCCCTACTCTAGATAGTTCTTTCCTTATAGTGATTCTTAGAATATAATTAGAGTTAATCTGTTAGGCAACCACTCTACTAGTTGTTATTACGTTGTTAACTTACTTATAATACCTACACACCTAGCCCAATAACGAGCCTACCGTAGTACTTGCTATAAGGTTCCGTTATACCCGGTCTTAAAACTAAGCCCCTATATATAATACGCATGGTCCGCATAATACGCGGTTCTTATCGCTAGCTAATAACGAGTAAGAAGAAAATATATAAGTAGCTATAATCTGGAAGACAAGAGATAATATAAAGACATAAGAAACCAGCTAAAGAATACCCTAAAAAAAAGTAAGGAATAGCTGGAGACGGTTTATTAATGAGTATACTACTAACCTAAGCCTCCCCTATAATAAAGGTCTTTAAAAGATGGCGAAATAGGTAAAAAGAAAGGCGGGACGTTTAGTAGAAGACCTACACCTTCCGCCCCTGCGAAGACTAGGTAAATTACTAGCTATAAGCGATAATAATAAGAAGGCAAAGATCCTTATAGAAATTTTTTCCCCTTAACTAGCTTTAGTAGACCTTAGCGATATTATAGGCAAAGTACCGGTAACTTGCCTAAGGGTTAATAGCAATATAATAACTAAAGAAATGGCTAGAACTATTAGCCGCCTTTTAAATAATATAGTACTAGAACTAGATAGGATCTTAAATAAAGCCCTAAAGACCTACGGACTACTAATAACACCTTAGCTTGCGGATATAGCTAGAGTATACTTTATAATAGGCTACTACCCAAGACTTAAAAGAGCTATAATAACATTTATCCTATATAAAGAAGGTAAAGTAGACTACTTATTTCTAGGGAGCTACCGCCCTATTGCTTTAGAGAATACCCTTAGCAAGATCTTAGAAAGGGTAATAGCGGACTATATAGTAGATACGGTTAAGGAACACGCCCTATTACTATAAAGCTAAATAGGGGCAAGAAAGAACCGCTTAACACTATTAGCACTTACGCTACTTACTACTACTATTAAATCTACATAGGCGATATAAAGGGACTTTATAGTATTAATGCTTAGCCTAAATATTAGTAGCGCCTATAATAACGTACCCCACGAGCGTCTCCTATACATCCTTAGGGTAAAAGGCTTCCCAGAATAGATTATATAATTTATTTAAGGGTTTATAGGTTAAAAAGAAATATTATTAGTTTTTAGCGGATACTAAAGTCCCCCTATTATAGTTGCAACAGGAATACTATAAGGATTACCCCTCTCGCTTATACTCTTCCTTTTCTTTATAAGCAACCTACTTAACTCCTTTAAGGAAGGGGCAACCTAGGGAATAGGCTTTGTTAATAATATAAACCTAATTATATACGGGCCAATAGCCGTAGAGAATTACAAAATATTAGAGAAACCTTATAATACCTATATAGAATAGGCAAGATAATATAGAGTCTAATTCTTACCAGAGAAATACTAGCTAATCTATTTTATAAGAAAACGCAACCAATCTATAGATCTTTAGCATATAATTTACATCTAAGGCTTTAGGGGTTAACCAGTTTAGAGCCTAAGAGTATTAGAAGTATAGGTAGACAGTAAGCTTTAGTAGAGCGTATATACGGCGTAAGCGGCCCGTAAGGGCCAAGCATAGTATATTATATTATCTAGGATTGTTAACGCTATATAGGGTATATGCTTCTAGAGGTTACGCCTACTATATATAGCAGTTATCCGGCTAACTATAATGTATAGGTCTAGTATTTGGGCCATTAGAGAATCTAAAAAAGGCCCCCCTAAATTACTCCTTAAACTACTCTAAAAGGTCTAAATAGCCTGCCTCTAAAGTATAATAGGCGGATATAAGCAAACGTCTACAGTACTGCTTAAGAAGGAAGCTAATATCCCCCCCTATAACTATATATTAAAGCCGCTGTAATATAAAGGGCGTAAAAGGAACGCAACTCTAATATTATAAAGTATATTAAGACACGCCTAAATAAACTATAGAGGGACCTTAGGGCGCCTTATAGGAGAATAAACCAACAACCCTAAAGTAGGGAAGATATATTAGAGAAATAGGTAAAAAAAAAGCAGAAGAAGAATGGTACTGCTTTAGGGCCTAAGCCTATATAGAGGAGGAAGGGAGACGTATAAGAGGCTAGTAAAGATAATAGCAAGAGAGAGAAAGGAGCTAAAGTAGAGTATAAAAGAACGCTGGGAAACCATCTACCGCAGTATAATACTGGCTGGACTAACGCTGGAGAGGCGTATAGGAGTTAAAGGTGCAGAGGCTAACTAAGGTAAGAGGAACCTAAGCCGTAGTATGGTTAACGCTATAGGGGGTAAATACTTTAGGGCTTTAAGAAGGCCTAATAAAGGTAGAAAATATAATAGTAACACTTTTAAGAATAGGAATAATAGGACTAAAAGACTGGCTTTATTAGGTGGGTGTTTTAGTAGGTAGCCTAAGATGCAAATATAGCTAGCTAAGATAGACACTAAAATATATAATATTATTATACCCCTTACGCACTAACTAAAAAGTAATACTTTTAGTAGCTGGCACAAAGAACTATAAGACACTACTCTTAATATAAAAAGGCCTTAAGGCGGTTACCTAGTGGCTTATTAGCTAAAATGTACTAAACCAGTTCTGGGTTGCAAAGGAAATAGCAATAAAGGGTAAGGGGGTGAGCAACAGGCGCCCCCTGATAACTCTATAGTAGTAGAGTAAAGTTTATAATACTAGCGCGTCCGTAGGCTTGTTACGGCAGCAGTGGTTCCTAAAAAGGTTAAAAAGTAAGGTAGTAGGAGCACTATAGGTAACTCGCAGGCGCCTTATAGGCGAGTCCTAAAAGGCGGGGAGATAAATCACGGGGTTTTCTTATATAGAGTTTTCTCCCTACATGTATATAAGGAGTAGTCCGCGTAGGCCTAATAGGGATACGAATTAGACGTTAAGCAATGAATTATTATTATATAAACTATATAAGAAGATTAAAACGTTATATAAGGAAAGAAGGTAGAAAATAGGAAGAAAGAGTATATCTTATTAGTTAACGCGTATATAAAGTAAAATAGGATTTAGGTAGTAGTCCTAGCAGAACTTAGTAGAATTTAGTAAAACTTAGTAAAATTTAGTAAAATTTAGTAAAATATAGTAGAATATCGCAGGATATAGCAGATTGCCGTTAGATTGCTATCTCGTGGTTAGTCTTTAATTGCTAAGTTGGTAGAAATAGGTAGACGTATATAAGGTGTTATGGGGGTATCTTATAATAAAAGTAAACTAAATATAACTAGGATTAAGCTATTAGTTAGGAAAAGGGAAGGCCTATAAAACTAAGGGAAGTTAGTAGTAAACCCTTAAACCTTTAAAGGAATTTGGGGATAATACCTAAATTTATAAGTTAATTAGTAAGATAGAAGTTTAAAGCGCTAATAAATAGTAGAGCAACGTGAAACTATATATTACTATAGTTAAACCTCCTTAATACTATATGGGGTATATAATAATATCCTCTACATTATAACCTACACCCCTTAATTAAGCCTTTTTTGGCATAATACTATAATAATCTAACTTTTAATAATATCGGAAAGCACCTACCACTAAATATTACTATAAGCAGTTTTTAATTTATTAGATTTTGTTACGGGATACCCCTATAATACCTTATATACTTTTACTTATTTCCACTAACTTAGTAACTAAAGACTAACTATAAGACGGCAATTTAATGGCAATCTACTATATTCTGCTATATTCCGCCAAGTTTTACTAAATCCTACTAAGTTCTACTAGGACTACTACCTAAAATCCTATTCTACTCTATATATATATTAACTAAGTAACTAAGCTAATAATTTACCTCAGCAGGCTTAGACGTGATTCTGTTAGTGCGGATTTTTAATCAGTCCGCAAGCTGACTAACTACATTTGTGCGAAACTACCAGAATTACGTCTGAGCCACATTTCTAACGTTTCTTAGTTTTTCGGATAATATCCGCGTTGCAGAGATTGCGGAGATTAAAATAACTCAACACTAGTATTTTATATTATTCCTTAAAGTTAATTGATTATATAACAGAACGTAGGCTTTTCGAGTATGTTGTTTTTGTTACTTAGGTATTTTTAGGTCTTGTGATCATTTTTATTAAAAAAAAAAGCATTATTAGTAATTCTGTGACCGTATATAACTTTATTAAACGCTAGCTAATATATATAAAACCTATATAGATCTATAGTAGGTACCTTAAGGCACCTACTATAGCCAGGTGGATATATAATATCTATAATATACTAGCCTGAGATAATCTCCCTCTAAACCTCATTATATACTAACTACAAAGTTATGGATATTTAAGCTAACCTATAGTATACTACTATAAAAACTCATTATACATAGAGATAGAAGGTTAAATAAGATACTAGAACAGCTGCTACTGTATTAGGTGCCGGATACTTAAAATCGAAGAAGTTATAGGATGGAGCGGGAGCGACGGCTCCGAATAGATATCCGCAACGTCCTCAACCGCACTGCGGGTCTCTTCGTGCAGAGCTTTAAGCAGAGCTTTAAGCAGAGCTTCGAGCAGAGCCTCGTGCAGAGTTTTGAGTAGAGTTTTGAGTAGAGCTTCGAGCAGAGCCTCGTGCAGAGCTTCGAGCAGAGCCTTGTGCAGAGCTTCGAGCAGAGCCTTGTGCAGAGCTTCTAGCAGAGCCTTGTGCAGAGCTTCTAGCAGAGCCTTGTGCAGAGCTTCGAGCAGAGCTCCGTGCAGAGCTCCGTGCAGGGCTTCTTGCAGAGCCTCCGTACGCAGAGCATTGTGCGGAGCTTGGTGCAAAGCTTCGTGCAGAGCCTCCGTACGCAGAGCTTTCGTACGCGGAGCTTTGTGCGGAGCTTCGTGGAGAGCCTCCGTACACAGAGCTTTGCGGAGCTTCTGCAGAGCTTCGTGCAGAGCCTCCGTACACAGAGCTTCGTGCGGAGCTTTGTGCAAAGCTTCGTGCAAAGCTTCGTGCAGAGTTTCGTGTAGAGCTTCGTGCAGAGCTTTGCAGAGCCTCGTGCAGAGCCTAGGCGAATCGCCCGTTCGGCGGCGCTTTCTGCTTGACATCGCGGGGGCTGATGGGGTAGATATATTGATCGATTATAGAGCTGCTTCTGCGGATTAATTTGACGGTATTTATAAGATAATAGCTGTTGTGGGGGGGTAGATCATTTTCGTTTAAGAAGGTGACTGCTCTACATACAAACAAAGTCGGATCGCTTAAGAAATGCTGGAAAAGTCTCTCAGACTATAGAATCAACTTTTTGAAAAAAAAGGTTAGCGATATCCGCTAATTGATTCTATAGTCTGAGCTTGCTGAGGTAAGCTAATAATATATACACTTTTTTTCTATTTTTTAAAAACCTTTTTTCTTTATATAACGTCTTAACTTTATTATATAGTTTATATATAAAGCTTAATAGTATCTACTCCGCTATATATTATTGCCACTTATACTTACTCTATAATACTATATTACGTTAAATCCATACCTTATACCGCCTTACTCCGCTCCGCCTAGTATATAAAATAACTTAAAAGCCCCTATATTTATAACTAACTTATATAATATATTTACTAAATAAATAAAGAGCCTATAGAAGGCCTTTATAGACGCCCTAGCTTAATAAAAGGCCTAATACTAAGAGATAATTAGATCTTTAAAAAAGGAAATTGAAGAGATCTAGTATAACTTACTATTTACTATATTATTGCCCCTACCTATTCTTACTAATATTAACCTATAAGTACTAGATAGAAAAAATATATCTAAAACTAACTCCTTAACCCTAAATTTGCTAACTAG
>Ga0307515_10020061_pt1 | contig 11965 bp, 11 predicted proteins | sample 17_EM_MG_FD_194513 | JGI IMG/M metagenome (GOLD analysis project Ga0307515, IMG submission 194513) | Populus trichocarpa ectomycorrhiza microbial communities from riparian zone in the Pacific Northwest, United States - 17_EM | ecosystem: Host-associated > Plants > Roots > Unclassified | place...
CACGTATGTAGATACGATATCCAGCGCTAACTGGTTGTGTATACTCAGGTTATTAGACGTCTCTTCTATTACAAGAAATCTACGAAACACAACACGGAAGAGCACGCACACATCTGCCCAGGACGCACATACTCTTGACCTATGACTGCGATTCTCATCTCTACTTTTGCACTATAGTGGAAAACAAAGTTGTTATGGCCAATAAACAATCGGCCATAGAGAACATCGTAGCGTGAGCAGGCGCCGTAGGCTCTGTATACGAATTAACATGGCCAGAAACTTGAATTACATGCCCTGTTGCTTGAAGCAACCAATGAAACAGCGGATTTGCTTCCCCCTCATCGACGGCGGTTTCAGTCGGCGAAGATAACACGCTTCTTTGACGTGATTAACGATATCTTCCAGTTCCAAGAGCGCGAGCGAGCGCTTTTTAAACGAATACTTGAATTTGCTCTAGGAGGTCCATTCGGCAATTTAACCTGGTATGGTCAAAAAGGTATAGCCAATAATAAAAGAGTAAAGGGATTCTTCGGCAGTAGGGGTGTATATGGAGTGACAAAAAGTGGAGTAATAGTTCAGATGAGGGTCAGTTTCACGGGCAAATTGATGCCCTCGTGCCGCCGACCTTTGACATGAGGCGACAACGTTGTGCTTGTGCACATGGCGATGGCGACTCCAGTGTCATGGAACTGAAAGCAGCGGGTGAGGGTAACGATGACAGCCTTGTACTCAAACAGCGCGAGCTTCATGCCGACGCAGATTCTAGGACCTTCCGAGAAGGTGAGGAGGCCGCCCCAACCGCCACACATCTGGTCTGCGGAAGGGATCCCATGCTCTCCCGGTGTGCAGTACTTTGCCTCGGCAGCATCGCCGCGGCCGACAAGCCAACGTGTGGGGCGGAAGACATCGGCGTCACCGAAGACGGCGTCGTCACGGTTGATGCCAATCAAAGAAATATGGATGATCTGTCCTTTCTTGACAGAGATCGTCTTGATCCACGAGCCGTCAGCGCCGCGAATGGGATGGCGGAGGGGGATCACATCGTCCTCCTCAACGACCTTCTCGGTACGGGCCACAGGAGGGAACATACGCATGGCCTCCTTGCACACGGCATCGAGGTAGGGGAGGCGGTTCGGGTCCATCAAGTCGTCGTAGGTCGGGTCACCGGCAATGGTGCTGACTTCCTCGCGGAGCTTGGTTTGGACGTCAGGGTACTGCGCGAGGGCCCACGTGGTGAAAGCAAGCGACGTGGATGTCGTCTCGTGGCCGGCAAGGCTGTAAATCTTTTGATTAGAATGGCGCAACAGTTGCAGCAACAGCAGAAATTACATGAATGACCACGTACAAGAATGTTAGGATGTGATCGTAAATTTCTGGCATCTCACACCGTTTACTTTCATGCTGAAGAGTGTTGGCTTTGAGCAGGAGGGACAAGAGGTCCTTGCCGTTGCCCTTGTTGTCAACCTGGCTATTGGCGACAATGTCCTTGGCAAGATCTCGGATGGTGTTGGTTACGGTAGCCTGAGCCTGAAGGGCGGGAAGCGGGAGTGAGGTGATCGAGGGGAACAACCCTAGAACGAGCATGGCGATGAAGGCGGAGTGTTCGCGGGCCATCTCACTGTGAGCTCTCCAGAGGTTAGTGATCTTAATAGCATCGGGAGCGTCACCGACGGCATTGAAGTCGTGACCAAAAGCGACGCGACCGATGATGTCCATGGTCGCGCGGGTGGTATAGTCAATGATGTTGACGCAGATGGAAGACGTGCTGGAAGCATGGATCTCGTTGGCAATGCGGGTCTGGAGGGCAGTGGCGACGTGATAGATGTCGGTGTGCATTTCGCGGACGTTATCAGACGAGAAGGCGGGAGCGATGAGACTACGCATGCGCTTGTGGTCCTTCTCACCCTCGACCCAGATGAGAGAACGGCCGCCGATGCGGAGGACGAAAGAACGGATAGCAGGCGAGTGACGGTAATTGTATCGGTTCTTTGTGTATATGTGTGAAAGTCCCCCAGTATCACCCATAACCAACTACAGTACTAGTCAGTATAACTGTTGAAAAGTGGCGCTGGCCCAGCTCCAGCTCCGGTTTCCTCACGATATCTGGGTAGCCCCAGGCGGCCTTGATCTTGAACGCTCTACCGCATTCGTTGAACCAGGCGCGCCATTGACGTCCTTCGTCGTCTTCGAACGCGAGCTTTTCATGGCCCCAGACGAGAGAGGCGCCAGCCTGCGAGGGAGGATCGGATCGTGTGAGACGGACCACATGATATGAACAGGACATACGGGAGTGATCAGGCTTCGAAGCTCCCTTTGCCGATCCCACCAGGCGTTGATGAGGAAGAGTATGAAAGCAATAGGTAATAGAGCAGCCACGACGGGCAGCGACATTGTGGGTGGTGGAAAGAAAATGAGTTGAGGCGTACACGCCGTAAGTCGTCCATTCCCATTGCACAGATAAGAATAAGGGCAGTAAAGGCTATTTTTCGAGGTGAGCATTGGACAACTCTATCGGCTTTCCTCTTTTGGATGTCTTCAGCCCAATCATAAGTACATGTGCCTACGCCCAATCGGATAGGCGCGTGGTAGCGTCGCTCCTCATACACTGGGACTCAGGACTACGATCAGTGGTCCCACTGGCGTACAGTCAACCCCATAACCTGGGCGCATGACCCGTGAGAATACTATGCCCTAGCCGTCCGACATTTGTATCTCCCAATCGATCATCCCAGGGGAGGGGTCCCAAGTAACTCAATCCTCAGCCCAAAGGTGTCCCTGGAGTATGACTGTCTTCCCTGGTGAACCACGTCTTTGACAATCCGCTCCCTTTAATATAATAAGATGTAAGCAAGTACTTATTTCCTCGTTGTTCACAGTTGATGGCACAACTACTTCGGTTCCCTTTATTCGGAAAGAGACGACGGACACATTGTGCAGATGGGCTGAGAACGAGGGTAAAAAAAATGACTGGCCAAACAAATAGAGCCCGTAATAATCATGGCCCGATTACATAATATGAACCTAGTAACCGAGAATCCATAAATTTAACAATTGTGGGCCAAAGTTGCATTGTCGAACACGAGTCAGCTGCGGTTGGACCTCACTTGTATGCTATAAAAACAATCTACCTAGCGGACATACAGAAGTATACGAATACAGGAAAATCCAAACGCTGATACCCCTCCACTGCGAAGGCAATCAAGGCCAATAACAAGCAAATGAATGCATGCATGCATGGGAATGTTGAAGTGTGGACCAATCTCAATGGACGTCCCCATGCATAGAAGCTTGTAAGGTCCGAGATACTGTATCGAACCTAACTCAACTCTTTGTATATGGCCAAACGGAGAAGACCGCCGTCCAGGTGTAAATGATTCTGAGATGGTTGGTCGAAGGGTTTAAGTAATGATTGCCCAAACAACGACAAGCCGGAAGCCGGGATAAACTAAATAGAAGAGGATCGGATAAACAAATACCTTTCAAGTACAGTGCAAACGATATATCTGAGAGTCCTCTCATAGCAATGTCAAAGATGAAATCAGTCCGCACCATAGGCAATCGCTCTCCGGGCCTTCCGGCTACCTAGGGTCCGTCATCCAGAGTCTGCTTGTCTCCATCATCCGCGCAATGAATACTACGATTCATGTTTGCTGGACATGACTTCGAATGGCTGCGTAGTCTGAGAAGCAGCGCAGTGTAATATATGACTGAGAGTCTCCTACGTACTAAATCGCGACTTTCGCGCTATATTGGATAACGAAGACGTCACGGGTGATAAACGATTAGCCATAAAGAACGTCGTAGCGCAAGCACGCGTCGTAGGCTCATTATATGAACGAACATGCCCGGAAACATGAACGACATGGCAGACTACTTGAAGCAACCGGTGACACAGCGGAGTGCTCCCTCCTCGTCGACGGCGGTTTCAGTCGGCGAAAATGCCACGCTTGCCTGGCGTGATTAACGATATCTTGCAGTTCCGAGAGCGTGGACGAGCGCTTTTTAGACGAACACTTGAATTTCTCAAGGAGGTCCATTCGGCAAGTTAACCTGTCAACGAACTGGTATGGTCGGAAGGTATAGCTGGTAATGAAAGAGGAAAGGGGTCCTTCGGTAGTAGGGGTGTACATGGAGTGACAAAAAACGGATCAATAGCTCAGATGAGGGTCAGTTTAACGGGCAAGTTGGTACCCTCGTGTCGCCGACCTTTGACGTGAGACGACAACAATGTGCTTGTGTACATGGAGATAGCGACACCAGTGTCATGAAACTGGAAGCTTCGGGTAAGGGTAGTGATGACTGCCTTGTACTCGAACAGCGCAAGCTTCATACCGACGCAGATTCTTGGACCTTCCGAGAAGGTACAGAGGCCGCTCCAACCGCCGCACATCTGGTCTGCGGGAGGGACCCCGTGCTCCCCCGGTGTACAGTACTTGGATTCGATGGCATCACCGCGGCCGACAAGCCAGCGTGTTGGGCGGAAGACATCGGCGTCGCCGAAGACCGCGTCGTCACGGTTGATGCCAATCAGGGGAATGTGGATGACCTGCCCCTTCTTGACCGAGATTGACTTGATCCACGAGCCGTCAGCACCGCGGATGGGATGGCGAAGAGGGATCACATCGTCCTCCTCAGCGACCTTCTCGGTACGGGAGGCAGGAGGGAACATGCGCATGGCCTCCTTGCACACGGCATCGAGGTAGGGGAGGCGGTTCGGGTCCATCAAGTCGTCGTAGGTCGGTTCGCCGGCGATGGAGCTGACTTCCTCGCGGAGCTTAGTCTGGACGTCAGGGTACTGCGCGAGGGCCCACGTGGTGAAGGCAAGCGCCGTGGACACCGTCTCGTGGCCGGCAAGGCTGTAAAAGTATTCGATTAGAATGGCGCAGCAGACGCAGCAACAGTCAAAATTACATGAATGGCCACGTACAAGAATGTTAGGATGTGATCGTAAATTTCAGGCATCTCACACCGTGTACTTTCATGTTGGAGAGTGTTGGCTTTGAGCAGGAGGGACAAGAGATCCTTTCCGTCGCCCTTGCTGTCGACCTGGCTATTGGCGACAATATCCTTGGCGAGATTTCGGATGGTATTGGTTACGGCAACCTGAGCCTGAAGGGCGGGAAGAGGGAGCGAGGTGATCGAGGGGAACAACCCTAGAACGAGCATGGCGATGAAGGCAGAGTGTTCGCGGGCCATCTCACTGTGAGCCCTCCAGAGGTTAGTGATATTAATAGCGTCGGGTGCTTCACCGACGGCATTGAAGTCGTGACCAAAGGCGACACGACCAATGATGTCCATGGTAGCGCGGACGGTATAATCAATGATGTTGACGCATATGGAAGACGTGGTGGATGTATGGATCTCGTTGGAAATGCGGATCTGGAGGGCGGTGGCGACGTGATAGATGTCGGTGTGCATTGCGCGGACGTTGTCCGCCGAGAAGGCAGGGGCGATGAGACCACGCATGCGTTTGTGGTCCTTCTCACCCTCGACCCAGACGAGAGAGCGGCCGGCGAGGCGGGAGATGAAAGCACGGAAAATGGGCGAGTGATGGTAATTGTATGGGTTCTTTGTGTATATGTGGGAGAGTCCCCCAGTATCGCCCATAACCAACTACAATACTAGTCAGTATAAATATTGAAGAGGGGCGGGACCGGCCCCAGCTCAAGTTTCCTCACGATATCTGGGTTGCCCCAGGCGGCTTTGATCTTGAAAGCTCTACCGCATTCGTTGAACCAGGTATGCCATTGACCGCCTTGGTCGTCTTCGAACGCGATCTTTTCATGCCCCCAGATGAGAGAAGCACCAGCCTGCAAGGGAGTATCGGGTGAGATCGGGCGAGATCGGGCGAGACGGGCCACATGAACAACAAAACATACAGGAGTAGGCAGATTTCGCAGCTTCCAGTGCCGATCCCACCAGACGTTGATGAGGAAAAATAGGAAAGCAATAGGTAGAGCAGCCACGACGGGCAGCGACATTGTGGTGGAAAGAAAATGAGTTGAGGCGTACACGCCATCTATCTTTACCCAACGAAAGCTAATTAGCTAATCACCGAATGTGGGTACTTCCGTAGGCGCTCAGAGATGCAGAGAATTCATAATCCCTGAGTCAGATTAGGCCGACCGGCCCTACCGGCGTTGAAGCAGTGACCAAGTGGTTGGATTTCTTAGTTGTACTCGAGGCAGGTGACCTCGAGACCACCCTGTGATCTTGTGACATTTCTTCTCAGTTGGTCGTCATCCCCATTGCACAGATAAGAATAAGGGGAGTAAAGCTTATTTTCCGAGGCGAGCATTGGACAACTCTATCTTTCCTCTTTTGGAGGTCTTCGGCCCTGGGACTGAAGATTTATCAGTACGCCTGCCTACGCCCGCCGCCCAATCGGATAGACACGCGGTAGCTTCGCACCTCCTGCACGGGGACTCAAGACTACGATCAGTGGTCCCACTGGCGTACAGTCAACCCCATAACCTAGGCGCATGACCCGTGAGAATACTGAGCCCTAGCCGTCCGACATTTCTATCTCCCAATTGATCATCCTAGGGAAGGGGACCCAAGTAACTCAATCTTCAGCCCAAAGGAGTCCCTGGAGTATGACCATCTTCCTTGGTGAATGAACCGCGTCTTTGACAATCCGCCCCTTTTAATGTAAGATGTAGGTGAGTACTTGTTTCCTCGTTGTTCTCAGTTAATGGCACAACTCCTTCGATCCCCTTTATTCGGAAAGAGAGGACGAGTCGCGTGAGCGTGACTCATCACACGCCATGTTTTTGTGTGTTGTGTGTTGTGTTTTGTCCCGGTTTTGTATATTTAGCGCACTGTTTGCCCTTATATACTTCACGGTTGCTTTCCTACTTTCTGCAGCGTTAGGGCTGGTTATGCTCGTTCAACAGGACGGACACAAATTGTGCAGATGGACTGAGGGTGTGTGCTAGGGCAAAGTGAAGGCTGGCCAAACAAATAGAGCCCGTAGCAATGGCCCGATTACATAATATGAACATAGTAATTGACAAGTATGGGCCAAAGTTGCATCGTCGAACATGAGCCAGCTATGGTTGGGCCTAACTCGTGTACTATAAAAACAATCTATCTAGCGGACATACAGAAGTATACGAATACAGGAAAATCAAAACGCCGATACTCCTCCACTGCGAAGGCATTCAAAAACCAATAACAAGCAAATGAATGAGTGGAGGGGAATGTTGAAACCTCAATGGACGTCCCCATGCATAGAAGTTTATAAGGTCTGAAATACTGTATTGAACCTAACTCAACCCTTTGCATACGGCCAAACAGAGAAGTACAGTGCAAACAATATATCTGACACTCCCCTCATAGCAATGTCAAAGATGAAATAAGTCCGCACCATAAGCAATTGCTCTCTGGGCCTTCCGGCTACCCAAGGTCCGCTATCCAGAGTCCATTTGTCTCCATCATCCGGACAATGAATACTGCAATTCATACTTGCGGGACATGACTTCGAATGGCCGCGTAGTCTGAGCAGCAGTGTAGCATATGACTGAGGGTCTCCTGCTAAATAGCGACTTTCGCGCTATAGTGGAGACGTTATGGGCGATAAACGATCGGCCATAAAGAACGTCGTAGGCTCATTATATGAACGAACATGCCCGGAAACATGAACGACATGGCAGACTACTTGAGGCAACCAGTGACACAACGGAGTGCTCCCCCCTCGTCGATGGCGGTTTCAGTCGGCAAAAATGACACCCTTGCCTGGCGTGATTAACGATATCTTGCAGTTCCAAGAGCGTGAACGAGCGCTTTTTAGACGAACACTTGAATTTCTCAAGGAGGTCCATTCGGCAAGTTAACCTGTCAACGAACTGGTATGGTCGGAAGGTATAGCTGATAATAAAAATGAAAAAGGGTTCTTCGGTAGTAGAGGTGTACATGGAGTCAAAAAGCCGATCAGTAGCTCAGATGAGGGTCAGTCTCACAGGCAAGTTGATACCCTCGTGTCGCCGACCTTTGGCGTGAGGCGACAACATTGGACTTGTGCACATGGAGATAGCGACACCAGTGTCATGGAACTGGAAGCTTCGGGTGAGGGTAATGATAACCGCCTTGTACTCAAATAGCGCGAGCTTCATGCCGACGCAAATTCTAGGACCTTCCGAGAAGGTGAAGAGGCCGCTCCAACCGCCACACATCTGGTCTGCGGGAGGGATACCGTGCTCCCCCGGTGTGCAGTATTTGGATTCGATGGCATCACCGCGGCCGGCAAGCCAGCGTGTGGGGCGGAAGACATCGGCGTCGCCAAAGACGGCTGCATCACGGTTGATGCCGATCAAGGGAATTTGGATGACTTGGCCCTCCTTGACCGAGATTGACTTGATCCACGAGCCGTCAGCACCGCGGATGGGATGGCGGAGGGGGATCACATCATCCTCCTCAACGACCTTCTGGACATTGGCCAAAGGAGGGAACATGCGCATGGCCTCCTTGCACACAGCATCGAGGTAGGGGAGGCGGTTCGGGTCCATCAAGTCGTCATAGGTCGGGTCACCGGCGATGGAGCTGACTTCCTCGCGGAGCTTGGTTTGGACGTCAGGGTACTGTGAGAGGGCCCACATGGTGAAAGCAAGCGTCGTGGACGTCGTCTCGTGGCCGGCAATACTGTCAAAAAAATTCCGATTAGAATGGCGCAGCAGATGCAGCAACTGCAGAGATTACATGAATGGCCACGTACAAGAATGTTATGATGTGATCGTAAATTTCTGGCATCTCACACCGTTTACTTTCATGTTGAAGAGTGTTAGCTTTGAGCAGGAGGGACAAGAGGTCCTTGCCGTTGCCCTTGTTATCAACCTGGCTATTGCCAACGATATCCTTGGCGAGATTTCGGATGGTATCGGCTACGGCGACCTGAGCCTGAAGGGCGGGAAGAGGGAGCGAGGTGATCGAGGGGAACAAACCTAGAACGAGCATGGCGATGAAGGCAGAGTGTTCGCGGGCCATCTCATTTTGAGCCCTCCAGAGATTAGTGATATTAATAGCATCGGGAGCGTCACCGACGGCATTGAAGTCGTGACCAAAAGCGACGCGACCGATAATGTCCATGGTGGCGCGGGCGGTATAGTCAAGGATGTTGAGTTGGACAGAAGACTCGTCTTAGTAGCATCGGGGGCATCACCGATGGCATTGAAGTCGTGACCAAAAGCGACGCGACCGATGATATCCATGGTGGCGCGGGCGGTATAGTCAAGGATGTTGACGCGGATGGAAGACGTGCTGGAAGCATGGATCTCGTTGGCAATGCGGGTCTGGAGGGCGGTGGCGACGTGGTAGATGTCGGTGTGCATTGCGCGGACGTTGTCCGCCGAGAAGGCAGGTGCAATGAGACCACGCATTCGTTTGTGGTCCTTCTCACCCTCGACCCAGATGAGAGAGCGGCCGGTGAAGCGGATGATGAGTGAACGGTAAACGGGCGAGTGATGATAATTGTATGGGTTCTTTGTGTATATATGGGAGAGTCCCCCAGTATCGCCCATAACCAACTATAATATTAGTCAGTATAAATGCTGAAAAGGGCGCCGGCCCAGCCCCAGCTCAGATTTCCTCACGATATCTGGGTTGCCCCAGGCGGCTTTGATCTTGAAAGCTCTACCGCATTCGTTGAACCAGGTATGCCATTGACGGCCTTGGTCGTCTTCGAACGCGATCTTTTCATGCCCCCAGACGAGAGAAGCACCAACCTGCAAGGGAGGATCGGGTGAGATCGGGCGAGACGGGCCACATGAACAACAAAACCTACGGGAGTAGGCATGTTTCGCAGCTTCCAGTGCCGGTCCCACCAGACGTTGATGATGAAGAGTATGAAAGCAATAAGTAGAGTAGCCACGACGGGTAGTGACATAGTGGGTTGTGGAATGAAATGATGAGTTGTGGCGGACACGCCGTCAATTTATAGCCAACGTAGTTTTACCTAACATGGCTACTCTTGTGGGCTTTTGGGAAGGCAGAGAATTCATAACCCCTGAGTAGGATCGTCTCAGTAGGCCGTCCACAGATAAGAATAAGGGGAGCAAGGCTTATTTTTTTGATGTGAGTATCGGACAACTCCCTCGGCTTTCCTCTTTTGGAGGCCTTCGGCCCTGAGACTGAAGAATTTTACAGTACGTACGCCTACGCATCATCAGAGGGACGCAGCGGCTTTCCTGGGACTCAATACTACGATCAGTAGCCCCATTCTGGCGTACAGTCAACCCCATAACCTGGGCGTACGACCCCGTGGTAGAATATTGAGTGCGAGCCGTCCGACATTTCTATGTCCCCATTCCAGGGAAGACGTTCCAATAACTCAGTCTTCAGCCCATCTCCCTAGAGAACCGCGCCTTTTGTCCAACAATCGTACCAATCATATCGTTGTCTCGTTATTGGCGCAGCACACGTTGTCGTCGGCGTTGATGTCCGGCCCGACATCAGTTCCCAAGGATTGGCGCCCTCCAGAGGTTCTTATGGCGTTGATCTTGGAACTTCTTCCACATTCGTTGAACAGGCGCGCGATTGAGATCCTTGGTCGTCTTTGAACTCACACGTTTCGTGGCCCCAGATGAGGGATGAGGGAGGCACCAGCCCGAGAATATAGGTTCAAAGCACATGAGAGCCACAGGAATAAATAAACATACAGGAGTTGGCAGGTTTAGTGGGTGCAATGTATGCGAACGGCGGGGGCAATGTATGCAAGCAGCGGTGCGATGTATGCGAGCGACAGGTGGCCAAGACGGCAGGTGCGATGTATGCCAACGACGGGTGCAACGTATGCCAACAGCAGAAGCCACAACGAAGACAGCGAAGTGGACGGCGACAAACGGCAGTCTTTATTAACCACACGGCGGCAACGACCCGAATCGAGCCAACACATGTACCAGTACATGACAGAATATGAAACCACCTTTAATAAGGTTTAACGCTGATCTCACCGACGTTGATGAGGAAGAGTTCGAAAGTAATAGGTAGAGCAGCCGTGATGTAGAGGGCAGAAAGGGCGTGCGCCGTATATACATTATTCAGTGATTGGCTCTTGCTTCTCACTAGTGAGAAGCAAGAGAATAAGTACTGGGGGCTTCCGTGCTCGGCAAAAGCACACTGGCTCCCCGCTCTGGAGGGTACCCTCCTCTCCAGTGATACCGTATCGTGGATGATCATTCGATCGCAAGTGTGGACATCCAGCCGGATGGGCACGTGTCAGCGCAGGACTGAACCTATGACCGAGGGACTCCTACTATATCGCGACTTTCGCGCTATAACGAAGACGTCACGGATGATAAACGACCGGCCATAGAGAACGTCGTGGCGCAAGCAGGCCCTTCATATGAACGAACATGCCCGGAAACACAGCGGAGTGTTCCGGCCTCGTCGACGGTGGTTTCAGTCGGCGAAAATGCCACGCTTCCCTGGCGTGATTAACTATATCTTGCAGTTCCAAGAGCGTGAACGAGCGCTCTTCAAACGAACACTTGAGTTTCTCAAGGAGGTCCATTCGGCACGTTAACCTATCAACGTACTGGTATGATCGGAAGGTATAGCTGATAATGAAAGAGGAGAGGGTTCTTCGGTAGTAGAGGTGTACAAAAAGCCGATCAATAGCTCAGATGAGGGTCAGTTTCACAGGCAAGTTGATGCCCTCGTGTCGCCGACCTTTGACGTGAGGTGACAACATTGTACTTGTGCACATGGAGATAGCGACGCCAGTGTCATGGAACTGGAAGCTTCGGGTGAGGGTAGTGATAACCGCCTTGTACTCGAACAGCGCGAGCTTCATGCCGACGCAGATTCTTGGACCTTCCGAGAAGGTGAAGAGGCCGCTCCAACCGTCGCACATCTGGTCTGCGGGGGGGATCCCGTGCTCTCCCGGTGTGCAGTATTTGGATTCAGCGGCATCGCCGCGGCCGACAAGCCAGCGTGTGGGGCGAAACACATCAGCGTCGCCGAAGACGGC
>Ga0307515_10020062_pt1 | contig 11965 bp, 10 predicted proteins | sample 17_EM_MG_FD_194513 | JGI IMG/M metagenome (GOLD analysis project Ga0307515, IMG submission 194513) | Populus trichocarpa ectomycorrhiza microbial communities from riparian zone in the Pacific Northwest, United States - 17_EM | ecosystem: Host-associated > Plants > Roots > Unclassified | place...
TTCATCAGATGGAGTCTGTATCGGCGGGTTAATGTTGACCCACCCCGGGAAGCACCTGAACCAGGTAGCACTGATGGTGGTACTAGTAATCCATGAATCGGACGACACCGTCGCGGGATAGACTGGCCTTGTTCTTGAAATTTCTTAGATTGTTTTTCTCCGCGTTTTGGAATGTAGTGCACTTGTGAACAGGAACAACGTTTATAAATCAATAGTCATAGGAGTCGAGTCGTAGCGAGAGCAACTGAGGGGTCGTCAACTGGCGTGAACATTGGCAGAGTTTGGCTGGGTTGGGATAGATCGGGCTGCCAAGAGAAAGGGTTTATGGCCGGGGTGACAACACACTACAGCGGTTGGTGGGCTACCCAGCCTAAAGGGTGTGCTCAGCCTCGCCCTCCCAGCTGGCAAGACCATCCTTCTAACGATGGATTACCTGATGGAGTGATTTGTGGTTGATCAGGTGCGCAATGAAAAGCAAACTAGCAGGGGTGACATCTATTGTGATGTCTGAGTCGTCGAACGGCCGACGTGAGGGCCATCGCTGGTCTCCTTAAGCGTGTTTGTGTTGTGTATGGTTGTTCAGTGCTGCACGACTGCGACTAGATTAAAGACTGCGCGACATACGCGACTCCAAAAACCAAAAGCTGAGCCCGGTCGAAAGGCCTCTTCACGCTCTGCACATAGACACCGAGGTACAAAACATGGTCACGGTTCCGATTCCTCCGAGAAGGCATGCAACGAGTGCGATTGCGATTTCCGGGAGTGGGAGATCCTTCTTGGGGAGGCCGCGGGGCGGAAGCATGAGGAAATGGTGACATGGCGAGCGGAAAAGAGTGGGTATGGGATAGGGAAACGTACGGTGTAAAGTAGAATGCAAGAGAGAAGGCGGAGAGAAGAGAATGTTGGAAAGGTCTTTGGTGAAGGAAGAGGTGGGAGTGGAGCTCGAACGAGAGGTATCGGCGGGTTTAGAGGAAGAGGAGGAAGAAGAACTGGCGAGTTTGGAAGTAGGAGAGTAGAAGGGGGTTTCGAGGTGGAGGTGGATTGGATTGTTGCGCGCTTGACGATAGTTCGGGAGACGACTCCTGCTGATCAGAGGAACGTGTTTGAGCGGCGTCGAATTTCTTCTTTTCATCGACACGTTTCCAGTAGCGGTTGTCGGCCCGCTGTGCCTCAAGAACGGGATCATCGAAGGCGGCACGCGGTTCGGATCGCTCTTGATACGATTCGGAAGGTCATTGTAATAGAGCTGATGGAGAACGCTATATGGCCAACCGAGTTCATCTGCTGATTCCTTGAAGAGAACGGTGTAACGATGAACTCGACTAATTTCCTTCATCTTCTTGTCCGATGCCCTTCTGATACGACCGGGATCACCGTAAACAGTATCTAGCTCGGTAACGAAAGAGAACCACTGAGTGACTTTCGGATCGGTTGATCCAGCTTCGATGTAGCGAGAGGAAGTGCCGTTTTGCCGTGCCATCGAGGCGCTGAATGGCGTACAGGATGCGGGATTTCTCTGTGGCAGAGGTGCGAGGCTTCATGTCGAAAATGAGCCCTCCGCAAGTCGGACGCCCGACGATATTATCGAAGAAAATGTACCGCAAATCGTCGTAGACTGGCCAGGAATGATTCCTGCGCTAGGAGGATGACACCCAAAGTGCGTAGGTAACTGTGATGAAATCAAATCACGTTCGTGCGTATTTGGAAGACAACTCACCGAGCATGGGCGGGCCCTGAAAGCTGTTCAGGAAGTTTCTGTAAATGACGTGCACCCTTTGCATCTCCTCGGATTCCGGGATCTGGTTACGTCGAATTCTTCCATCGTGAGCAAGGGCTGAATTGTGTCCAGTGATGTGTTTGATGAGCAAACGGGTTTTTGTCAGAAGGTCCAGGTAGTGAGGTGGCATGGTGGAGAACCAAGCCCCAATCTCGTCCTGGAGAAGATGAGACGAAGTAATTGAAGAAGCGAGGTACTTCGTTCGGTCCTACGCGGAAATTAATAGTCATAATTCTACTCCGTTTCGTTCCCTACCGCCATCTGATTGCTGATTCACCGAAGCACTAAAGATGTATCTTTGCGAATAGCGCAATTGGTCAATGCTATCCAAGGCGAACCTCTTAGCATATTTCTTCATGTCCGCTCCTCCATCCAGGTCGAGGGCGTTGCGTTGGTCAACAACGTAAAGGGCATGTTCGGCTTGCTTCTCGACGAGTTGTAGGGGACCGTTCATGTTGCCTGCGTGGTTAATCTACTCGCACGAGTAAGGGGCATCATATCATGAAAGGCGAATAGCAGCGCTTCTTAAATTGCGATTAGAGGGGTTTCGAGACCACTGCAATGAGGGGTGAAGACAACTCGAGGCAGCAGAGTCAGAACGAGCGAAGCGCTCCTCAGGCAACCAAAGCGGAATGAGGAAGGGCCAAAGAAAATTTTTCCTTGGTCTTACCCGCTGCGTCATGATCTGTAGGACCCCCTGACTATGAGCACTAGACCCACAATTAACGCCCAACGGACCTGCCTTCAGTGGAGGGACCATCAGGACTAGCGGTTCTGACGTCACGCGTTTAGCCTAACAACAGCGTCAAAACTCACACACATACTATCTTACTACTTTGAGGAGCTCCACGAGAACCTCGATTGAGTCTTTCTAAAGTAGTGGGATATCTGCTCGATTATGTTGTCGTATGTATTACTCTCAGCGGATACATCGGTATTGATTTTATACAGGTGAGAGCATACGCGTCGACAGCGGTGAATGTGTGCGCCGTCTCCTTCCTGATTTCCGTTCGCTATGTCTTTCTCGTCGATTTTGACTGAGAAGACAGTCTTGCGACCGTGTATTTCGGAGATCGGTACAGGTGGCACGAGGTGGCACGACGCCTCGACATCGCCTTCGTTGCTGGCGTTGCTGGTGGGCTATTTAGACGGCGCGAGACGCAAAGGGCTCGACCAGCAGTACCACCGGCGCCTCGCTCCTCGTTCAAGTCGTTCTTCCGCCTATTCTAACGGTGTATGCGCTGCCCGCATCCGTCGCCCAAGGCTTGACATGTATATCCGTCGTATATCGGTGCCTACACGATCTCGAAAACGATGAGAGTAGCCCCACTGTGCTGACTCTCCCAACTCATTCGGCAGCCTGGAAATGAACCCCGCGCGGCCGCTGTGCTCAGTTGTGCGGTTGCTGATCGCCTTCGATTCCGTCACAGGTTGCACGAGCATCGCATCGCGGCTCTACCCTCGTTTCTCCCGTTCACCACTCCCCAGTTTCGTCAGACCGCAACACACTCACCCGGCGCACATACGATATCAGGGACGGCGGCGTATAGACATAGTAATATCGTACACAGGGTCAGCTAAGGGCGTTGTCGTCATCACGCGAGTCAACCTCACACCGACTTGGCGTCGCAGCCCCCGTAATTTGTGAAGCATCGTGGAGAACCTGGAGCAGACACATACTTAGTGGAGGACCCGAACAGACGGCCTGAATGCTATAGAGACGAAGTGCGTACTGATCGGCGCGACAAGGCAATATCGAGGATCCGCGGGATGCTCAAGGCCATGTACACATCCGTTTCAACGACAACGGCAACGATGAGACCTCGTGGATCGAGGCGATGGTCAAAGCACCACACAGCTCACTAACAACAGATACTCATATTATAGTACCTTCCTGTGTCGATTGCCTCAGAAACAGAAGGCACACATCTAGCAACTTTGTCCTTTGGTGAGTAGTATATTATATATATTCATCATAGCCTGCAATGCTTACAAACACCCAAGAGATACTCGTCTTATATTACCTTTTTGTCAATCCCACTCTCTCATCTTGTCTCTTACCCTGAACCGCCACTACCCATCGCCATGTCTCCAATTACCTTTGATCTCAACAATAAGAGGTATGGAAATAGGTTACGCGCCCCATGGTTTAGTCTACATTACAATCGCAACTTTCCTCGCATGCATTATATGCGTTGTAGTCTCTATAGCGCATCTGTATAAATATACGTTCATTTCTGGTAATGCGTGTATTGTAGTTAGTGATTGGGAACATCAGTTTTCTGGCTTCCAACCAGCGTTTCAGTGAACAGAACTGTTGGGACAGTGCGCAGTTTGAAGACTTCCCGAAGGCTTCGTTGATGGGTCACGAGTATCAAATCTCTCTGTAGAATAATTCGTAGAATTTTGAATAGGGGCTTGATGTTGAGTTGTGGCATGGGGTGGACCAAAAAAAGGTGCGCGAGAGAATTCGATATTCGGAGGGAGATTCAAATGTGTCAGAATAAGGGAATCATGCGTCTACCAGCGAATATAATTTATATGTGCCCTCGAGAGAAATGGTCGCATGGTTCGTAGTCAAATGTCAAGATGGAAATGCAAAGTGGGAGCGGATTACGGTGAGAGGGGCTTTGATCTGTATGGAGAGGGTCAGCAGACACTTTGGAAGTCAAGTTGAGGTAAAATGATTCTGCACGGGGGGTTGGGCATGTGGACAGCGGCGGTTGCGGGTTGGAGATAGTCGATCTGTTGTTGTCGTCGTCGTCGTCGTGATATGTATCGGACAGGAATCGCCCTGGGAGGGAGCGACTGTTACAAGTATAACGAGTCGGCCTAGCCGAGGGATGACAGCTGGCGTGACCTATGGATAAAGGACTAGATTAGATTAGATTGCTGTTAAAATGTTAATATCTGCAATACCACTCGGCTCACTGACGTGAGCACGTCGCCTTCGAGATCGACATGGAGCGGACATCGAGCCTCTCGAGTAGCGGGTTCCGTTGACATACAGCACGGCTCGGTCACCCCTCAGTGGGAGCATGTTAGTAGTCATTGCAGCCGTTGCTGTGAGTGGGAGTGAATGCGGTTGGCCCGCGCTTCTTTGTCTTTTGTCACCTGCTGACAACAGCGAGGCGGCCGGACGCCCAGTCACTTTTCGAAGTGACAACTGTCACTGTGGCCTCACCGATCCCACGTTCAGCTGGCGCTTAATCTGTACCTTCTCCTCTCCCTATCATCGACTACAAGTCTTCCAAGGCAAACCAACATGGACACTCAAGCACCCAAGGCAAACCACCTGTGAGCACCCAGACAGCTGTCGTAGCATTGTTTTCTGACCACCGCGAAGCCTGCATTTAGATCGTGCGGCGCTTCACTCCGATCTCGCTCACATCGCTGATCTCTTGTGTTATATAGAAATCACTTTGCAAGATGGTACAGATTCGAGGTATCACCTGGAGTTGTTTGAGGGAAACCAGAAGATAGCATTACAGATGAATGACAACCGGACCTGGACACCAGTCCAGCACTCGTATGTCCCTGGTACTCATTATATGTGCTCACTGAGGCCCTTGTGTTCGTAGAGATATTTCTCCGACATCCAAAATGCACGTGGGGGTCCAAAGGATCACCGGTCATCTGCTTTGGAAGAAGAACCGACCGGCGAATGTAGTCATCGACCTACAAGAGCTCTACGATGACTATTGGAGCTCTTCAAAGCGTGAATTCATTATACAGGGTCAGTCGTGATGACCGACTGGTCCGCTCATGTCTGACAGAGAAGGGCAGTGGTCGTTGACGTTGGAAAGCATCATGTGCCTCTAGATTTACAATTCTCTGCGAATGCTACCGTTCGTCACTTTACCACAGAGCACCTCAGCTAGCTAACAATGTCCGCATAGGCGGAATCTTTGCGCTCGTCGCTCCAAGATCTTGAAGAATCGATGAAAGGATTCGAGCCACTGATGAGTAAATCGATGGAGAGTGCTTTGGGAAAAGGGATTCAACTTGGCGCTGTATTCGCTGAGGTCAGCTCTGCCCGTATGGAAACCAGCAAGACGTTGACACCCCTTAGTTCAATCCGATCGCAAAGGCTGTCCTCGGTGTCGCCAAAATCACATTTGAGGTTCGTGCTCTCTAACCGTGGATCAATAGCAGAGGTAACGCTTCATCGTTCAGCTCTTGAAGGAACAAAACAAATACGATCAGATGCCATCGAGCTTGTTGGATCAGTTGCAGCGCGTCTTGCCTCTGGCAGCCATGGTGGAAAACGAAATCGTCAGCGAAGAGACAGTAATCTTGGATACAATAATGGTGCGATTGTTCAAAGTAATGCAAAAGGTCGCAAAATTTTTATGCGAGTACGTCAAGCGTGGGAGATTCAGTAGGCCATCTCTTTTCTGGATTCTGCAAATGCTGATGATCGCAGAGCGAGCAGGAGGTGCGCTGATTGATTCGGAGGACAAAGAAATGATGGGGAAAATGGGTGAAGAGTTAGCAAGTGTCATTAAAGACTTCCTGAGTGGAGTCGATGTCGAGACTCTGCGCCTAGCCAAGAAGCTTGGTAAGCTCAAACTGTCTCAATATCGCGTGAGCCCGTTCTCAGTAGATTTGTGTAGAGCAAGAGTTTTTGCTCAAGTGCCTAAAACCTATCGAGACCAGCTATCACCAGGGCCTCCGCTGTATGGATGGTACCCGTAAATCTTGCCTCGAAGAAATCGTAGCTTGGGTAGCCAGTAAATCGGAAAATGGAGATCTCCTTCAGAGCAACACATACTGGATCTACGGCTTACCTGGAATCGGCAAAACGTCGTTAGCTCATTCGATCTGTGCAAGCCTCCACGATCAACGGAATCTCGCTGGGGCCTTTTTCTGCCGGAGAGATGATCCGAACTTGAGCGAGCCTGGAAATATCATCCCGGCTCTCATTTACAAATTGGCCAGAATCTTCCCTCCCTTTCGACGAATTGTGGCAAATTGTCTTCGTGACGACCCTAACCTCACACCAGAGTCGATGAAGGACTCACTCTTCCTTGACCTTCTCCGTACCCTTCCTCACACCCCAAACCGTTTCCTTGTCTTTGTCATTGACGCCTTCGACGAATGCGGCAACAACCGTAGTCGCCTAGCCATCCTGAGGCTCCTAACCAGCGCGGCCGCACACGCTCCGTGGCTGAAGATTATCATCACCAGCAGACCCGAAGCCGATATCCAACACTTTTTCGATAGACTCACCCAGTCGTCGTATTTACGATATGATTTGGCTACAGATCAAGAAGCCAGTCATGACCTGCGAACCTTCGCCATCACGGAGTTTAATCAGGTCGCCCAACAATGGACTCTCCCCGCGCCATGGCCAGAAGAATCGCTCTTGGACAGAATTATCGTTCGGGCGAATGGCCTGTTCATCTTCATCAAGACCCTTGCTCTTGCCCTTGAGCGTTGTGCGAACCCCACAGAGTTTTTGAAGGCAACCTCCGAAAAAGCTGGTGCTGAGTTGAAACCTCTATACGGGCTCTACTCAAATATCCTTAATTCACGAATAGCACATAGCACTGCCGAGTTTCAGCGAGTCATTGGAGTACTTCTATCAGCAGCTCCATACCGCGTCCTGTGCGAGAAGACAACCGCAGAGCTGGCAGGAGTGGAACCCATCCTCGTCACCAAGTGGGTGAATGATCTCAGCTCTTTGCTTTATCGAGATGAAGGCACCAATGGAGGAATTCGCGTCCGGCATTTATCGATTTCAGACTTCTTCGTCAGCGATGACTGTCCCTGTGACTATCGAATGAACCCGCAAGACGCAAATGTGCAGCTGGGAATTGCTTGCCTCAAAACGATGGTTTCCCAACTCCGTTTCAATATCTGTGGGCTCGAAGATTCCCGACTCGCAAACGTAGACATCCAAGATCTCCCATCCCGAATCATAAGGAACATCCCCGACTGCTTGCAATATAGTTCCCTTTATTGGTCAAATCATCTTTGCTTTACTCCCAACAATAATGATCAGCGGGTGTGGGATAGCTTGGAGGAATTCTTTGAAGGATTATGGCCATTATTCTGGATTGAAGTGTTGAGCATTTTGGGAAAGGTTTCGATGGGTGCTCCGAGCATTCGAAGCGTGATATCCTGGGTCAAGGTACGTTCAGCTCCAGCTTGCATTTTGGGTAATTCTGATCGGCAGTAGAATAGAAATCCGACCCTCCTTAAGAGGATTCAGGATGTTTGCCGTTTCGTCATCGCTTTTCGCACCCCCATCTCTATCAGCGCTCCGCACACGTATCTTTCCACACGACCCTTCTTGCCCTTACGCTCGACCTTATCAAATACCTTCAACACGAGGTTTACTAAGGCCATCAAGGTGGTGAGAGGGAGACTGTCGTCATGGCCAGCACCGCCATCGTCATGGGTTGGACATACTGGCAACATTTTGTGCATAAGCTATTCCCCCAATGGGCGGCATATCATTTCCGGATCCGACGACGAGACCATTCGGATCTGGGATGCCGAGACTGGTGCTATAAGTGGTGAGCCCCTGAAGGGGCACACCAAATCGGTGCAGTCCGTTGCCTACTCTCCCGATGGGCGCCACATCATATCCGGATCCAGTGACACCACGATTCGAATCTGGGATGCCGAGACTGGTGCTGCAGTTGGCAAACCACTGAAGGGGCATAGCTGGGGTGTGCACTCCGTCGCCTACTCTCCCGATGGGCGGCACATCGTCTCTGGATCTTATGATCGCACGATTCGAATCTGGGATGCCGAGACTGGTGCTGCAGTTGGCAAACCTCTGGAGGGGCATAGCGAGAGTGTGAACTCCGTCGCCTACTCTCCCGATGGGCAGTACATCACCTCTGGATCTAATGCCAAGACGATTCGAATCTGGAATGCCGAGACTGGTGCTGCAGTTGGCAAACCTCTGGAGGGACATAGCTGGTGTGTGAACTCCGTCGCCTACTCTCCCGATGGGCGGTACATCATCTCTGGATCTGATGATCGCACGATTCGAATCTGGAATGCCGAGAGAGGTGCTGCAGTTGGCAAACCTCTGGAGGGGCATTGCTCTGGTGTGAAGTCCGTCGCCTGCTCTCCCGATGGGCGGTACATCATATCCGGATCCGGCGACAAGACCATTCGGGTCTGGGATGCCGAGACAGGTGCTGCAGTTGGCAAACCTCTGGAGGGGCATAGCAAGGGTGTGAGCCCCGTCGCCTACTCTCCCGATGGGCGGCACATCATCTCTGGATCTGATGATGGCACGATTCGAATCTGGGATGCCGAGACAGGTGATGCAGTTGGCAAACCTCTGGAGGGGCATCGCTCTGGTGTGAAGTCCGTCGCCTGCTCTCCCGATGGGCGGCACATCATCTCTGGATCTGGTGACGCGACGGTTCGAATCTGGGATGCCGAGACTGGTGCTGCAGTTGGAAAACCTCTGAAGGGACATCGCCAGTGTGTGAACTCCGTCGCCTACTCTCCCGATGGGCGGCACATCATCTCTGGATCTTATAATGGCACGATTCGAATCTGGGATGCCGATACTGGCGCTGCAGTTGGCAAACCTCCGGAGGGGCATAACTGGAGTGTGAACTCCGTCGCCTACTCTCCCGATGGGCGGCACATCATCTCCGGATCCATTGACCAGACGATTCGAATCTGGGATGCCGAGACTAGTGTTGCAGTTGGCAAACCTCTGGAGGGGCATATCTTGAGTGTGGACTCCGTCGCCTATTTTCCCGATGGGCGGCACATCATCTCTGGATCTTTGGATCGCACGATTCGAATCTGGGATGCCGAGACAGGTGCTGCAGTTGGCAAATCTCTGAAGGTGCATAGCCGGGGTGTGAAGTCCGTCGCCTGCTCCCCCGATGGGCGACACATCATCTCTGGATCTTATGATGGCACGATTCGAATCTGGGGTACTGAGACAGGTGCCGCAGTTGGAAAACCTCTGGAGGGGCATAGCGAGAGTGTGATCTCCGTCGCCTACTCTCCCGATGGGCGGCATATCATCTCTGGATCTGATGACAAGACGATTCGAATCTGGGACGCCGAGACCGGTACTCCAGTTGGTGAACCTCTGGAGGGGCATAGCACGAGTGTAAAATCCGTCGCCTACTCTCCCGATGGGCGGCACATCATCTCTGGATCTGATGACAAGACGATTCGAGTCTGGGATGCCGGGACTAATGCCGGAGTTGATAGGTCCCTAGAGGGAGAAATTGCGAATGTGCTGTCCATTGCATCCTTCCCTGATAGGCAGCACATTGTTTCTGGACCCAAAAGCAACACCATCCGTATATCAGAGCCATTTTCACATCAATCATCTCCAATTTGTAATCCAGTCCATGCTCATTTTTATTCACAGCCAGACTCACAGGGTTGGGTCAGAGACTCAGACGACGGCTTACTCTATTGGGTACCCCTAGATTGTCGTAGTGGCCTCCATTCACCCGCTCTCATTACAATCCCCCCTACATCTGATGTTCGATCTGTTTCTCTTAATTTTAAAGACTTTGTCTTTGGAACCGATTGGCCCCAAATTTTCAACAGTGTACAGTGATGACCGTCCTATCCTCGTAACCATTTGTATATAATTTGCGTATGAGACGCTCGGTTGTTACTGACGCTCGATCCCGTCTCGATCTCCTCATTTCGTCACAAGTGACCAACAAGTGAAATGCATCCGTCGAGGACGACTACGGGCGTACAATCGCAGAAGCTGAAGGGACGACTCCGCGAGATAGCAAAGCAGAATAGTATTGATTTGCATAGACAACAAACAAGCGAAACACTGTACGCGGCAAGCACGGAAGACGGAGAATAATCCAAGAGGGAGTTTGACTTCAGAGACCCGATAGATGCAATGGGGGGAGACGAAGGCGAGTCCCAAAAAAAAAAAAAAAAAAAAAGGAAATTGAAAAATGAAATTGCATCCGAAGTTAGACGTGAGAATCGAATCGTGAATATTCTTTGAGCTATATCTATTCAGGAGACGTTCATAACCAATATCAAAAGTGATCGGGATTGAGAACTTGGAGCCGACGTACCCCAGAATACGAAAATATGTTAAAGAGCCGCAGGGAAAACTACGCGATATTCTTTTGGAAGATGGAGGGGCAAACAAAAAGAGCTACAACGGGGGGCGGGGTCCAAAGAAAGCGAAAACGGCGCGAACAAGAAAATTAAGTCGGATATACCATTTCATCGAGAAAACACGGAGAGAAAAGGAGAAGAGAGTTATCTGACAGACTTGGTTTAGGACCAGAGAGACGAGAGAGTCTTGCAGTAGTAAGGAGAGAGGAAGCAAGCAGGCGCGAAGGGCGAGGAGCGGGTTGGTTACTCTAATTTCAGTATGTTCCGTGGCATTGTTCCATGGGGAGAGGGAGCGGAGGGTAGACAGCATTGTGGATTGAAGGGTTGGGTTGTTGACTCGAGTGCAAGAAGGAACACGTCGAATGTCGAGGTCGAGAGGGGCGCGACTTCCACATGTGGCCGTCGTTGTGCTAGGATTCGTTGCGGGTGATATGTACGATAGGGATTCGGATTCGGATTCGGATTATGTGTGTATGTCGAGCCGAAAGAGGCTTGCATAAACTGGTATTACGCAAGCTCAATGTCATCCCCTAATTGCTTTGGTATAACTCGACGCATACGCTCCAGCACTACCACCAACGCGGAAGGAGGAGAACAACCACGGGAGCTCATCAACGCTCGTGGAGACCCCCGCAGCCAAACGGAGACCACCAGGTACCCTACCAGCACCACCTCCAATCGTACTGTTGCCGCGACCAGCTGTGGGGAGGATATAGAGAGTCTCCGCGAAGGATATCCGACGCAGCGGGGAACTTTGGGCTCACGTCGTCGAATTCGGATCCTCCAACATCGTAGCCAGAGACGTTAGGACGATGGGTAGCGTTGGTTGCGACGGGATGTGCATCTTGATTTCGATTGTATCCCAACGAAACTTGGACGAGGTAGTGCTCGTCCATCCAAGGCTCCAGGTCACCAAGGAAGAGGGTGGCATCTTGTGGGGTGGTGGTGGTTGAGGAGGCCTAACCGTCCTGGTTTGAGCGGTCGATCATAGAGTGGCGGGGAGGGCGTCGAAGCTCAAGCTCGTGTGTCCGGCTTTCTGGAGTCGGTGTTCGGGAGTAGTTCACCAGGGTCGCATAATATGATAGGGCGCTG
>Ga0307515_10020064_pt1 | contig 11965 bp, 10 predicted proteins | sample 17_EM_MG_FD_194513 | JGI IMG/M metagenome (GOLD analysis project Ga0307515, IMG submission 194513) | Populus trichocarpa ectomycorrhiza microbial communities from riparian zone in the Pacific Northwest, United States - 17_EM | ecosystem: Host-associated > Plants > Roots > Unclassified | place...
CCCCCGCTTAGACTCGGGAACTTGATATCACCTGGTTCAAACGAAAGTCGGCCTGGCGTGAATGATCGTAATGCAGACGGTATGGGCCGCCAAGGGTTTCAGTCATGCATCGCTGGCGTTCACTTCTAGACTGTTCCGGCGATCGTCAAGGAGAACGGTGACCTTGTTCCCTACTGGCATCCAAGACGTGTGGAGGTCCTTCATCCTAGCCGCAGCGAAGATCTTCCACATCTTCTGTGGCATCCACCACCCGTACCTAGCCTTGATGTACCCGGTCAGGTTCAACTAACCTCTGATCACCTCAGGTACGGCCAGCACATAACGAAGGGACAAGTCGACGCCCTCTCCGCACCTCACCCACACTCAACTGGTCTCGTGGAGGATTGGCTCTCGCATCACGACCTCCTTCACGACCCCGAAAGCCAGCTGACCCGCTCGTCCTCCGGAGACTGGATTTCGCTCTCCGTCCCCGTTGGCCAACTGGAACAGATGCTAGGGACCAAGTATCATGTCTACAAACACTCCGCCACCGAAACTACTATTATCCGGACGATCGGCTACAGCCTACCGAGCATTCTCCACGATCATGTAACCGTTGCTACCCCCCTCGACCTATTTCAGTCATTCGAAACCACACCACAAGACCTCGTTCGTTCAACGCATTGAGGGCGTTTCCTCCGGAGGTATTGGTGGGGCTACGAACCTTGCCATGCACAGCGCCGATTCTAAGAATAACTCCGCAGTCAGCCCGGCGTGTAACGATCAGATCACCCCCTCGTGCCTCAACGCACTGTATAACATATCCTATACACCTGTTTCTGTTGAAACCAACGTTCTCGTTTTTGGTGCCCGATCAATAAGTCGTTTGTTCGTATTTACGTACTGTACATGGAACTCGGTGTACATCGCGACTCGTCGCGTTTTTCGAATACTAGTTCTTTCCTTCCCCATCTGAGGATCTTATCTAGCCGCACTAGATTTCAACAGTTTCGACCAAGAACAATTCATTGGGCGCCGCAGGATACTTGGACGAGTATGCTAACCACGCTGGTCTCCAGGTGAGGAAGTGCCAGATCCGAATTTCTTTCCTGGATACTCATCTCGGTTCCTATCGCCTAGGCATTCTCTACAAGGTACAGACCGGACGCGGTTGCTGGGGACTCTGAGGTGGTCCAAGTAGCCAATGGAGAAAAAACCAGCGCGACCCTGACGTTGAGGTCAAGTCGGATTTGGGGACTCGTCCCTCCGCCCAGACTGACGGTTTTGCAGGCGAATCTAGACATTCAATACACTCTTGGTTCAACGTATCCCACCCCCAATATATTCTACAGGTAAGATCACTCCTGGCTTCACTCTGACGTGTTTTCGATTCCTTGAACTCCAACTCGATAGCGTTGGTGGCTCCCCACTCTTTATTCCAGACGGTAACACACCCACGAACACCAACGAGCCGTACCTTCCTTTCCTCGATTTCATTCTTGACCGAGAGTCCATCCCTCAAACGTTCACGACCTCCTACGGGGATGACGAGCAAAGTGTTCCCTATGACTATGCTGTAGCGGTCTGCAACGGGTTCGCTAAGCTGGGCGCTAGGGGTACAAGTGTGATATTCAGTCCGGGGGATTGGGGTGTTGGTGGTGGTGATTGCATGATCAACGACGGAAAGAACAGGACTGAGTTCTTGCCTATTCTCCCTGCGACTTGTACGTGTCTCGCCCCTGAATCTCTAGGCTAACTGATCACACCAAAATTAGGCCCCTACGTGACATCTGTTGGGGCAACCAATGGAAGCGCGCCAGAGCAGGCGGTGTATTTCTCTCAAGGAGGATTCTCGAACCACTTCGGTAGACCGTCCTACCAATCTAATGCGGTCGAAACGTTCTTAGACACGCTTGGGGATCAGACTTACGCCGGTCTATACAAGTAGGTTTCAGTAGGCGAGACCACAGTTAATTACGCTCATACGTTTCGACCATAGTGCTTCGAGTCGGGGATTCCCAGACGTTGCTGCTCAAGGCCTAAACTTCCAAGTGGTGGTCGGGGGTAAGCTTTACGCCGTTGGTGGTACTAGCGTCAGCGCACCCGTACGTCTCGTCTACATATCATCTCACCTCTCGATTTCGCCGATTCTGTTAGACTTTCGCTTCTGTGGTCTCTCTCTTGAACGATGCGCGTATTGCGGCGGGGCTTCCGTCTCTGGGGTTCCTCAACCCATTGTTATATGGCGAAGGGTTCAAAGGTCTGAACGACATCGTTGGTGGGAACAATCCTGGGTGCGGGACGGATGGTTTCGAGGCCATCAAGGGGTGGGACCCTGTGACCGGATTGGGAACGCCCAATTTTGGACTGCTGAAAGATCTCACCTCGTGTGAGACGGCGAATGGGGGTCGGACGAAGGGAGATGGGTCCAGGGATTGAGAGAAAGGGTCCAAGAAACGCTGGTTCCACAGCGGACTTTGACTTGACCCTCACGAACGGAATTACGGATTCGAAGGTTTAGACAACACGCCGAATGACTGGATTTCGTTTCCTTCTCGACTCTGAAGCCGTCTATGTAGGTTCCAACCGGAGAATTCCTCAGTGTATGTTGGATTTTTTTCACCTTTTGATTCAGACACAAGACTCCCCCCTCGATATTTTACGACGTAATGTTAGACCGGATCTTTGTCAATGAAAATTTTCCGTGTATCGTGTTCTCAGACCTGGTGTGCTTGTCCCCCACCAAGTAAATTCCACGTTCTCACGTGGCCGGCAGAACAGGGCTGAGCGTTGACCGGGACCATTCACCGGTAAGGGCGAACGACAGGTTCGCGACTTCGAGATAGCAAGGAAATCAGCGGAGTTGAGGCCTCGGAAACGGTTTTATCCGAAGGTGATGCCAGGTATCCAGCTGCCAACCAAGTTCATCGAACGTCAGTGCCTCTTCAACGACGCATTCCGACACTATTGATCATTCGCAATGCTGAATAAATCACGGAATTGGTATCGTTTTCCAATCCCTTCGACAATGCTGCGGTCATTTGTGTGGGGATCGCTGGGAGACATCGTCCGACTCGGAAGACGTTCAGTTTGCATCCATCCCCCTACCACGTCTATATATTAGACCTATGGAGATGCGCAGACGCGGGGGGAAATTCGATGCAGCTCCTAATTTGCCCACCGACGTTTATAACTTCCACTTGTTCTCATCACCTTCACCTGAAGGGATTCAGCTCCAGATCAATCATTACTACCCGCCCAGGTAAAAATTCCCCCACACTTGCCTGTCCTGCTCGTGTCCTGGATCACTCACAACAGGGACAGATACAGTATGGAGCCGGCTGGTTTGGGAGACAAGATTATGCGGTCACCGACGAACCAATATCGGTGAGTTCAGTTTCCTCCCTAACGCATGGCGGCACATCTCCACCGATTCGATCAATCCGGAGGCGCGCGTTCCAGCGCACGACGCGTGGCGCTCTACACAGTGCATCTGGGTATCAACATCCGCACACCTTTCCTGCGGTATGCCAGCCTAGAAAAGCTTTCAGACTCCCTCGCCTCTTTCCAAACTTTCCTCTTCACCCGCACAATCGCTATCGTATCGGCGTTCACTGGTTTCACGCTGTCTCTTCTATCGGTTGGCTACACCCGAACACGCACAACGAGTCATGGATGATGTTGAGAAGGGCGAAAAGAATGAAAAAGAATCCCCACTGCTACAAATCGATCCAAAGTGGTACGTCTAACACCATCCATCGTTTGCGTCGTTGACCGCTGACCGGGCGTAGCATCCAAGACGCTTTGAGATCTTTCCTCCAGCCCATCAAGACCGATGATCCCCGCGTCGACTTCTACACCATGTACAAGAAGGAGGCGACCGAATACGATATGGACTACGTCAAGAAGTATGAAGAGGACCTCAACACCACGCTCATTTTCGTGCGTCGTCCATCACCGCTCTTCTCAATTATCTCACCTGTTCTTGTAGGCCGGTCTATTCTCCGCTGTCAGCTCCGCCTTTGTCATCGACGTCCATTCCAACCTCCAACCCGATCCGAACGAGCAGTCCGCCGCCCTCCTCCGCGCTATTCTCCTCACTCTCAACCAGTCCGCCATCCCCGGCAACGCTCCCGACGTCCCGCCTGTCCAGGGAGACCCACCGAGCGAGACGGTTACGGTCACGTGTCTGATGTATGCGAGTCTAATGATCTCCCTGCTCGCGGCACTCGTCGCCATGCTGGGCAAGCAATGGCTGAACCGATACCTGCGGAATTCGGGCGGGTCGATGATCGAGCGTTGCGGAGACCGTCAACGCAAGTTCAACGGACTCGAGAAGTGGCCGCTACACTTCTTTGTCGAGAGTCTTCCCGTGATGCTCCAGGCGGCCCTCCTTCTTCTCGCCTGCGGTCTGTGCCGACACATGTGGACGATCAACGCGTCGGTCGCATACACCCTCATCAGCTTCACCGGTCTCGGAGTTGGATTTTACGTCGGGATTGTGATCGCTGGGATGTCATCATATGCATGCCCATTCCAAACGCCAGCATCGGTTGCCCTTCGCGACTTGTGGAAGAAGGTTCAGGATGGGATCGTCTCCCTTACCGTCCACTACACACGGGTGCTCTCGCGGATCCGCCGGATGCGGAACCAGGGAGTCCGGCCGCTCCTCCGCCGCCAATCTCTGCCAACGATGATCCCGCTCAACAATGTAGAGGTTCAGGGATCTGAGCCGTGGATGAAGCCAAAGGATCTTGCCACCACCCGTCGAACGAACGCCGATGACGTGCTATGTGTATCCTGGATCCTCAGTAATATCACGGACCCAGAGGCGCTCGACGCTGCCGTCAGACTGGCTGGCACCATCCGGTGGTTCGACGACGGAATCAATGTCGACCCTCCCTATGATCTGATCGTCTCCACATTCTCGGCGTGTTTTGATCTTACTGGGAAGTTGTACCCAGGGTCGAGGGACAGGGCATACCATTCCGGACGGGCAATGATGTGGATTCACACTCTCGCGACGTGTAAATCCGAAGAGTTTGGGAATAGATTACCTCTCCCAGACATAGAATACGTCGCTCCAGGTCTTGACCATGACCTCGAACATCTTCTCCGGGTCAACCGTCCAACTTCTTCTGAGTTCCGCATTCTCAGTCTGCTAGCGATCAGGCCAGAACACACACCCTCCCACTCGCAATGGATTCCGAATGTACTGTTGCATCTGGCCTGGGCCAACCAGACCACATTGGACCGTAAATTGATCCTGTGGTGGATCCCCAGAGTACGCGAAACCAAGATCTCTCTCTCTCTGAATGCGGCGCTCGGCCGGCTCTTAGCGTGGTGCATCTTCCTTGGCTCGCCTGTTGAGGAAGAGGTGTTGAAAATCCAGGACAAATCGTACGACATCTTTTTTTGTCCTTTGCACTGTTGACAGCGCTCTTTACCAGTGATCGTATGGAACGGATCCTACATCAATTATCCAAAGCGATCCGCTCAGCCATCGTTCGCGCCGAAGTTCAATCGGAATTCATCCCGCACGTGCTGCGCGACTTGGTCGATTTGGAAACCCGCCCCATGTGCTTGACAGAGATCGCATATGATTGGTGCTCTGTAATATACGAGAACCGTGAAAGTCTCGGGGATTGGGATGGTCTTCTCCTCACTTCTTTGGAAACCGCTTTCCGCCACCTTGACCCTCAGGACTGGGACACCGCACCCACACTCACCCACACCGAACACCATCTAGAAATGTTTGACATTATTTTCAAGAGCCAGCACGGCAACGCAATTGCAGATCTTCTCCACTCCTGGACCATAGGCTATTCCTTGCATATGCCTGACACCTGTGCGGAACGGCTCGTTTGTCTACACAATCTCGTGCCGTTCTCTTCAAGGTTGCGGAGACTTGTTATACGCTCCGTTGAGCTCGTCGGTTATGAGGGATTCGAGGGTGTAGGGATGGAGAAATTGGTTGTATTGCTGAACCATCTCCATGTCACAGTTGAGGATATGGGCTTGTCCCACCAATGGGTAAGAATCCTTGCGGGCATCCTCCAAACCTCCGAGGGAACTCAACTCCTATCCCATTGGTACTGGGAGTTACTGGTGGAGTTTGCAATTTCGCGGCCATGGCTGTTGGACGAAGTCACCTACAACCCACAGACTATGGTTTCCCTCACCGAAGTCCAGGAATGGAGCAAGTTGGAGTGTTGGATTGGGACTGTCTGGATTTCATGGCCACCAGAGGCTGATGGGATAACAGAAGAGGATCTTAGCCGCTCGATTTTTATACTGTTCCGGCAACGACCTGGTGCTTTCCAGAAGCTCGAACAATGGATGGAACGATGGAGTCAAAAAGCCGGTAATGACACACCCGAGTCGTTCCAACGAATCTGCAAACAAGCACAGGAAGCTGCACAACGAGATACACCGTGAGTTCCCTTTCGCGCTCACCGGTATTATTCTGGGTCTCACGTAGGAGTTCGTTTCGTCTTAGGCCAACTTTATCTGCCGGAACTGAAGAACTCGTCCATCCCCCACTGTCGGGAGGCAGTAGGTTTTCTGAATCGTTACCATACCATGCCCTCTAGCGTCTGAACAGTGTAGGCGTTCATGTTCGCCCCTTTCGCGCTTCTAGTCCCATCATTTTGATTTTGGGAACCCCCCTCCCCCAAGATCACATTCCGTTGCGATGGCCACTTTTTCATCGTAGATTTTACACAAACCAGGTGTATTCTTTTGTGTTTCCGTGTCCTCCCTCGATAAAATGGAGCGCCATCCCCCGCACACATCCAATTATTTCTGAACATCTCGATGAATCGTGTCGATGTCAAGGGACCGAGCGTTGGCAAAGTCGAGGTACCGATCCGAAGGTTTGGAGTTGATTCCGCGGGACGTTTACACGCCGCGGTGAGGTTGATGTTAGCTGTGTATGAGAAAATGCAGGCTCATCTAGATACACCATCCCAGAGATGTAGACCGAGTCTTATATATATTTACAGCGATGGAATATCGAGTTGTCGAGGTGGTGGGATCATCGAAGAGAACTGGATCCTTCACCGCACCTACGATCGATTCCGAACTTGCCGGTAAACCATAAATTGCTGGGCGGACTTCTGGCAGCGCACCGTTGGCCTCTGCTTGCTCCCAATTCGTAACGCGGTAACCTCTCCTTCGTCCTACCTCCTCGACTACACCTGAGGCCCTGATCCTCATCGTGAATGCGGCCTTTGTTTTCACCCTTGCCGATCCCGCCCCTCACCAAAGCCCGGTTTTATGAGGGTGGTGAGAACTCCTTTGGCAACGGGGATACCGGTATCGACCTGGACATACACTCTGCCGCTGGAGCCAATGTCGGAGATTTTCTCAGAGTACTACATGGTTTCCCCTTCGGTGAAGGTAGGAGCGGGTGTGGAATAGAGAGTCCGTCGGAGGGTCCGTTGTTGTCGCCCCCATTTGGACTCGGGAACCTGATATCACCTGATTCAAAAGAAGGTCAGCCTAACGTGAATAATCGTGATGCAGACGGTGCGGGCTATCAAGGGTTTCAGTCATGCATCGCTGGTGTTCAACGTTCACTTCTGGACGGTTCCGGCGATCGTCAAGGAGAACGGTGATCTTGTTCCCTGTTGGCATCTCATACGGGCAGAGGTCCTTCATCCTAGCCGCAGCGAAGACCTTGGACATCTTCTGTAGCATGCTACCCGTCTCAGGAAGGATGTATCTCCTATTTCGGTGGACTGGCCTATCAATCTAATGTCGTTGGAACTTTCTTGGACACGCTTGGGGATCGGACTTACGCCGGTCTACTAGTATACAAGTGGGTTTCACCAGGCGACACCGTCCCCGGTTCATTGTGCTCATACGTTCCAACCGTAGTGCCTCGGGTCTGGGACTCCAGACGTTGTCGTTCAAGGGTTAGACTTTCAAGTCATGGTCGGAGGTAAGCTCTACGCCACCGGTGGCACTAGCGCCAGCGCACCCGTACGTCTCACCCACACATCATCTCACCTCTCGTTTCCGCTGATTCTGATTCCTCCGGTTATATATGCCGAAGGGTTCAAAGGTCGTCACCGGTTTGGGAACACCTAATTTTGGGCGGCTCAAAGATCTTGCTTTGAGTGGGATGGAGATCGGACGAAAGGAGAGGACTCCACGGATTGGGAGAAAGGGTCGAAGAAACACTGATTCCAATAGAGGATTTTGACTCGACCTCACGAGCGGAATTACGGATTCGAAAGTTTAGACCACACGCCAAATGACTGGACCTCGTTTCCTTCTCGACCCTGAAGATGTCTATGTAGGTTCCAACCGGAGAAATTCTTAGTGTACGTTGGACTTTTTCTGTTTGATTCAGAAGCAGACTCCCACTCGATATTTTACAACATAATGGCCGTCGTTAGACCGGATCTTTGTCAATGAAAAATTTCCGCGTATCGTGTTCTCAAGCCTGGTATGCTTGCCCTCCACCGAGTAAATTCCACGTTCACACCCGGCCCGCAGAACAGGACCGAGCGCTGACCGGGGTCACTCCTGGTGAGGGCGAACTGCAGATTTGCGACCTCGAAATAGCAAGGAAATCAGCGGAGTTGAGACCTCGGAAGCGGTGTTATCCGGAGGTGATCATATGCCAGGTATTCAATGTTCATATTCGGCTCCCAACTAAGCTCGTTGTACGCCAGCGCATGTTCAACGACGTATCCCGACACTAGCCTCTGCTCGTGGTCATTCGCAATGCTGAACACGTCAAATAGGTATCGTTTTCGAATCCCTCCGGCGATGCTGCGGTCATTGCGCGGGGTCCGATTCACCGGGTGACAGCGTCCGACGACGTTCGATTTGTATCCATTCCCCTGCCGTCACCGGGTACGCAAACGCGGGGGGGAGTCCAATGCAGCTCCTAATCCACCCACCGACGTTTATAATTTCCACTCGTCCTCACCCTCACCTTACCTCTAGGCGAAGGGATCCTGCTCCAGTCCGATCACTACTACCCGCCCAGGTAAAAACTTCCCCACTCCTTGCCTGTCCTGCTTGTGTCCCGGACCACCCGCAACAGGGACAGACACAGTGTGGAACTGGCTGGTTTGGGAGGCAAGATTGTGTGGTCACCGACGAACCGATATCGGTGAGTTCGGTTTCCCCCTGGCTACAGTGACACATCCCCACCATCTGGATCAATCCGGAGGCGCGCGTTCCAGCGCATGACCCATGGCTAGACTGGAATCCAGTCTCAAGCTCAGAGCCCGGATCTAGAGGGAGGGAGCTCGGGTTTGGAGAGGAGGGGGGGAGCTCTGATTTGACGCGTGGCGCTCTCCACAGCGTATCTAGGTGTTACGCCAGCCTAGAAAAGCTTTCAGACCACCTCGCCCCTTTCTAAACTTTCCTCTCCACCCGCACAATCGCTATCATATCCACGTCCATCGGACTCACGCCGTCCCTTCTATCGGTCGACTGCCCCCGAGCACGCGCAACGAGTCATGGATGATGGTGAAAAGAGCGAAGGCAATGAAAAGGCATCCCCACCCCTGCAAATCGATCCAAAGTGGTGCGTTCAACACTCTCCATCGCTTGCGTCTTTGACCTCTGACCGAGCCGCGGCGTAGCTTCCAAGAGGCTTTGAGATCTTTCTTCCAGCCCATCAAGGCCGATGATCCCCGCCTCGATTTCTACACCATGTACAAGAGGGAAGCAACCGAGTACGATATGGTCTATGTCAGGAAGTATGACGAAGATCTCAACACCACACTCATTTTCGTGCGTCGTTCATCATCGCTCTTCTCAATTATCTCACCTGTTCCTGTAGGCTGGTCTGTTCTCCGCTGTCAGCTCCGCCTTTGTCATCGATGTTCATTCCAACCTCCGACCCGATCCGAACGAGCAGTCCGCCGCCCTCCTCCGTGCCATTCTCCTCACTCTCAACCAGTCCGCCATCTCTGGTGACCCTCCTGCCGTCCCGCCTGTTCAGGGGGGTCCACCGGGCAAGGCCGCCACGGTCACCTGCCTCATGTATGCGAGTCTGATGATCTCCCTGCTGGCGGCATTCGTCGCCATGCTGGGCAAGCAATGGCTGAACCGATACCTGCGAAATTCGGGCGGGTCGATGATCGAGCGTTGCGGAGATCGTCAACGCAAATTCAATGAGTTCGAGAAATGGCCGCTACAATTCTTTGTCGAGAGTCTTCCTGTGATGCTCCAAGCAGCCCTCTTGCTTCTCGCCTGCGGTCTGTGCCGACACATGTGGACGATCAACGTCTCGGTTGCATACACCCTCATCAGCCTGACTAGTCTCGGAGTTGGATTTTACGTCGCGATTGTGATCGCTGGGATGTCATCAAGTCCATGCCCATTCCAAACGCTAGCATACGTCGCCTTTCGTTTCTTGTGGAAGAAGGCTCAGGATGGGATCGTCTCCCTTACCGTCCACTACAAACGGGTGCTCTCGCGGATCCGCCGGATGTGGAACCAGGGAACCCGGTCGCTCCTCCGCCGCCAACCTCTACCAACAACGACCCCGCTCGACAACGTAGAGGTTCAGGGATCTGAGCCGTGGATGATGCCAATGGATCTTGCCATCATTCGCCGAACGAACGCCGATGACGTGCTATGTGTATCCTGGATCCTCAGTAATATCACGGACCCAGAGGCACTCGACGCTGCTGTCAGACTCGCTGGCACCATCCGGTGGTTCGACAACGGAATGAATGTCGACCCTTCCTATGATCTGATCGTCTCCACGTTCAAGGCGTGTTTTGATCTTACTGGGAAGTTGTACCCAGGGTCGAGGGACAGGGCATACCATTCTGGACGAGCAATGATGTGGATTCACACTCTTGCGATGTGTAAATCCGAGGCGTTTGGAAACACATTCCCTCTCCCAGACACAAAATGCATAGCTCTAGGTGTTGACCATGACCTCGAACATCTTCTCCAGGTCAACCGTCCAACTTCTTTTGAGTTGCGCATTCGCCCTCTGCTAGCGATCAGGCCCGAACACACACCTTCTCACTCACAATGGATTTCGAATGTACTGTTACATCTGGCCTGGGTCAACCAGACCACCTTGGACCGCGACTTCCTCCTGCGGTTTATCCCTGGAGTGCGCGAAACCAGGATCACTCTCCCTCTGGACGCGGCGCTCGGCCGGCTCTTAGTGTGGTGCATCGTTCTTGGCTCGCCTGTCGAGGAAGAGGTGTTGAAAATACAGGACAAATCGTACGACATCTCCTTTTGCCCTTCACATTTTTGACAGCGTTCTTTGCCAGTGACTACATGGAACGGATAATATATCAATTGTCCAAAGCGATCCGTTCAGCCATCGTTGGCGCCGAAGTCCAATCAGGATTCATCCCGCATGTACTACGCGACTTGGTCGATTTGGAAACCCGCCCCATGTGCTTGGCCGAGATCGCATATGATTGGTGTTCTGAGATATACGAGAACCGTCGAAATCTCAAGGGTTGGGAGGCTCTTCTCCTCACTTCTTTGGAAATTGGTTTCCGTCACCTTGATCCTCAGGACCAGGTCGCCGTCCCCACACTCACCCACACCGAACACCACCTAGGAATGGTTGACATCGTTTTCGAGAGCCAGAACGGTGACGCAATTGCAGATCTTCTCCACTCCTGGACCATAGGCTATTCCCTGCGCATCCCATCCGACACCCGTGTAGAACGGCTGGTCTGTCTACACAATCCCGTGCCGTTCTCTCCAAGGTTGCGGAGGCTTGTTATACGCTACGTTGAGCTCGTCGGTTATGAGGGATTCGAGGGGGTAGGGATTGAGAAGTTGGTTGAATTACTGAACCATCTCAATGTCGCAGCCGAGGATATGGACGATGAGCGCTGCTGGGCAACGCTCCTCTTGGATACCATCAAATCCTTCGAGGGAACTCGACTCCTATCCCATTGGTACTGGGAGTTACTGGTGGAGCTTGCAATTTCGCACCCGCGGCTGTTGGACGAAGTCACCTACAACCCACAGA
>Ga0307515_10020065_pt1 | contig 11965 bp, 8 predicted proteins | sample 17_EM_MG_FD_194513 | JGI IMG/M metagenome (GOLD analysis project Ga0307515, IMG submission 194513) | Populus trichocarpa ectomycorrhiza microbial communities from riparian zone in the Pacific Northwest, United States - 17_EM | ecosystem: Host-associated > Plants > Roots > Unclassified | place...
CATCTGGGCGACCGCGACAGCCTGGACCTGATCGGCCAGCAGAACGACCTGGCCAAGGCGATCTTCGACCTGGGCAAGCCGACCGTCGTGTTCCTGCTCAACGGTCGTCCGCTGTCGATCAACCTGCTGGCCCAGCGCGCCGACGCGATCGTCGAGGGCTGGTATCTGGGCCAGGAAACCGGCAACGCCGCCGCCGACATCCTGTTCGGCCGGGCCAATCCGGGCGGCAAGCTGCCGGTCAGCATCGCCCGCGACGTGGGCCAGCTGCCGATCTACTACAACCGAAAGCCCACGGCCCGCCGAGGCTACCTGTTCGACGAAACGACGCCGCTCTATCCGTTCGGTTTCGGGCTTTCGTACACCACCTTCGACATCTCGGCGCCGCGCCCGGCCAAGGCCGAGATCGGGGCCGGCGAGAGCGTCAAGGTCGAGGTTGATGTGACCAATACCGGCAAGGTCGCCGGCGACGAAGTGGTCCAACTCTACATCCACGACGAGGCCGCCTCGGTGACCCGTCCGGTGCTCGAGCTCAAGCACTTCAAGCGCGTGACCCTGGCGCCCGGCGCCAAGACGACCGTGACCTTCGAGGTCGCGCCGCTGGACCTGTCGCTGTGGAACCTGGAGATGAAGCGCGTGGTCGAGCCGGGCAAGTTCACTCTGCTCAGCGGGCCGAACTCGGTGGATCTGAAGAAGGCGACGCTGACGGTTACGGGCTGACCGCGATCCTTCTCCCCTTGTGGGAGAAGGTGTCAGCGAAGCTGACGGATGAGGGGTCTCTCAAATGGCAAACGCCGCCACCAGCCTTGAGGCTTGTCGCGGCGTTTCTGTTCTTCGACCTTCACCCGACCTCCTTCGGAGGCCACCCTCTCCCACAAGAGGAGAGGAAGTTTCTAGATCGCAACCCGCTTGGCGATCGCCGAGCGTCTCGCGCCCGTCTCCTGCTTGGCGCGCTCGACCGCCTCGGTTTCGGTGGCGTGCAGCAGGTGGTCGATCACCCGTTCCAGATGGTCGCGCATGGCCTGGCGGGCGGCGGCGGGGTCGCGGGCCTTCAGGGCCTCGAACACCCGACGGTGCTCGACGATGCGGGGCTCAAGGCCCATGCCGCGGGCGCGGGTCAGGATGTTGCGGGCCAGGGGCGAACGGTTGCGCCAGTCCCACAGGTTCTCGATCGTGGCGATGATCGCGCCGTTTCCCGAAGCGCGGGCGATGACCATATGGAACTCACGGTCGGCGTCCTCGCCCTGGATTTCCTCCTCGCGGGCCATGCGCCCCATCAGCGCCTCCAGCTCGAGGATCTGGTCGTCGGTGATGGCCGTGGCGGCCAGGGCGGCGGCCTCGCCCTCGAACAGGCGACGGGCCTCGATCAGCTCGAAGGCCCCGATCTCGGAGATCGCCTCGCTGCTGGCGGGGGTGACGGGGCGCACGTCGCCGGTGACATAGATGCCCAGGCCGTGGCGGGCCTCGATCATGCCCAGCATTTCCAAGGCGATCATCGCCTCGCGCAGGGTGGGGCGGCTGACCCCGTACTGCTCGGCCAGCTCGCGCTCGGTGGGCAGGCGATCGCCAAGCTTATACTGGCCGCTCTCGATCGCTTCGGCGACCGAGTCGGCTATTCTGCGATAGAGCTTGACGTTCTCGGCCATGTGTCTTCGTCGGTTTCTCGGGGGCGGGCCTGAAGCCCTTCAGAGTCGCGATAGCATAGCCGACCTAGCTCGCGCGGGCCAATTTTGACACCGGTCTCTCAAAGCTTGGCAATTGTCTGGAGACCGTGTCGCGATAGCCTCACCAATCGTGCATCGAGCCGTCCTCTCGACGCGCGATGGGCAGGTAGGCGCGCTTGTAGGGGTGCTTGGCGGCTTCGACCTCGTCGATGTCGACGCCCAGGCCGATCGTGTCGCCCGGATGCAGCATGCCGTCATGGAAGGTGTAGGCGTGCGGGAACACCGCGTCGGTCGCCTCGGTGTGGCGCATATATTCCTGGATGCCGAAATTGGGGATCGACAGGTCGAAGTGCAGGGCGGCGGCCATGCAGATCGGCGACAGGTCGGTGGCCCCATGGCAGCCGGTGCGCACATGGTGCAGGTCGGCGAAGCCGGCGATCTTGCGCAGGTGGGTGATCCCTCCGGCATGGACCACGGTGGCGCGGATATAGTCGATCAGCTGTTCCTCGATCAGTTGCTTGCAGTCCCAGATCGAGTTGAAGACCTCGCCCACGGCCAGTGGCGTGGTGGTGTGCTGGCGGATGATGCGGAAGCTGGCCTGGTTCTCGGCGGGGACGGCGTCCTCCATCCAGAACGGGCGGTAGGGCTCCAGGTCCTTGCCCAGGCGGCCGGCCTCGATAGGCGTCAGGCGGTGGTGGACGTCGTGCAGCAGGTGGACGTCGTCGCCCAGCTTGTCGCGAGCCGCCTCGAACAGGCCGGGAGCGCTGCGCAGGTATTTCTCGGTCGACCACAGGCTCTCGGTGGGCAGATCGCCGTCGGCCGGCTCGTAGAAGAACTTGTCCTTGGAGACACCGTAGACGCCCTTCAGCCCCGGCACGCCCGACTGCAGGCGGATGGCCTTGTAGCCCTGGGCCGCGTAGACGGCCGCGTTCTCCAGGGTCTCCTCGATCGTCGCGCCGTTGGCGTGGCCGTAGACCATGACGCCGGTCCGGCAGGCGCCGCCCAGAAGCTGGTAGAGGGGCAGGCCGGCGATCTTGCCCTTGATGTCCCACAGCGCCATGTCGACCGCGGCGATGGCGGCCATGGTCACCGGCCCGCGCCGCCAATAGGCGCCCTTGTACAGGTACTGCCAGATGTCCTCGATCTGGTGGGCGTCGCGGCCGATCAGGCAGGGGATGACGTGATCGGTCAGATAGCTGGCCACCGCCAGTTCGCGCCCGTTCAGGGTGGCGTCGCCCACGCCATGCACGCCGTCGGTGGTCTCGATCTTCAGGGTGACGAAATTGCGCCCCGGGCAGGTGACGATGACACGGGCGGCGGTGATCTTCGGCATGGGACACTTTCGTTGACCCGACCGTCAAATGTCGGATGGTAGCGGTATCGGTCTAAATCAGGCGTGACGGTTGTCAACCTATTGGTCTGACCAATGACGCGTTGGTGTCTCGACCTTTGCCAAAGGTAGCGGTATCACAAGATCAAGACCGTCGCGCCCCCTCGCGTGGAACGGCATGATGTCGCCAGGGAGAAAACATGCGTCTTGCGACCTTGATGCGGGGACTGGGCCTGGCGGCGGTCCTGGTGGCGGCGACGATGACGGCTTCGGCGGTCCACGCCGAGGATGGCTATGACCTGTGGCTGCGCTATCGCCCGCTGCCGACGGCCCAGCGTCCGGTAGTCCGGACGATCGCGCCCAGCGCCGACACGCCGACGCTGAAGGTCGCCCGCGCCGAGCTGGAGCGCGGCCTGGGCGGCTTGGTCGGTGGCGCGCCGGCCCCTGATAGCCCGACCATCCTGTTGGGCACGCCGGCCGGCTCGCCCGCCGTCGCCGCCCTGAACCTGCCGCTGAAGGGCGCGGGGGACGATGGCTATCTCATTCGAACGCTCCAAGGTTCGAATGGCGGCAAGACCACGGTGATCGCCGCCAACCGCGACGTCGGCGTGCTCTACGGCGTGTTCCACTATCTGCGTCTGGTCCAGACGGGGCGGGGCGTCGACGCGCTCGACATCCTGTCGGCGCCCAAGGTCAATCACCGCCTGCTGAACCATTGGGACAACCTGGATGGTCATGTCGAGCGCGGCTATGCCGGCGCCTCGCTGTGGGACTGGTGGAAGCTGCCCGACTACACCGATCCCCGGTACACGGACTACGCCCGCGCCAACGCTTCGATCGGCATCAACGGCACGGTGCTCAACAACGTCAACGCCAAGGCCGACAGCCTGACCGCGCCCTATATCGCCAAGGCCGCGGCCCTGGCCGACGTGTTCCGGCCGTACGGGATCAAGGTCTATCTGTCGGCTCGGTTCTCGGCCCCGATCGAAATCGGCGGCCTGAAGACCGCCGACCCGCTGGACCCGGCCGTGCGCGCCTTCTGGAAGGCCAAGGCCGACGAGATCTACAAGGTCATCCCCGACTTCGGCGGCTTTCTGGTGAAGGCCAATTCCGAGGGGCAGCCGGGGCCTCAGGACTATGGCCGCTCCCATGTCGACGGGGCCAACATGCTGGCCGACGCGGTGGGACCGCACGGCGGGATCGTGATGTGGCGGGCCTTCGTCTATTCGCACGAGCAGCCCGACGACCGCGCCAAGCAGGGCTACAGCGAGTTCAAGCCGTTCGACGGCCAGTTCCGCGACAACGTCATCGTCCAGGTCAAGAACGGGGCGATCGACTTCCAGCCGCGCGAGCCGTTCCATCCACTGTTTGGGGCCATGCCGAAGACCAATCTCGGTATGGAGTTCCAGATCACCAAGGAATATCTCGGCTTCGCCACCCACCTCGTCTATCTCGGCCCGCTCTACGAGGAGACCCTGAAGTCCGACACCCATGCGCACGGCGTGGGCTCGACCGTGGCCAGGGTGGTGGACGGCAGGCTGGATGGCCGGCCCCTGACCCTGATGGCCGGCGTGTCCAACATCGGTCGCGATCGCAATTGGAGCGGTTCGCAGTTCGACCAGGCCAACTGGTACGTCTTCGGCCGCCTGGCCTGGGACCCCGAAGCCTCGACCAAGGATATCGCGGCCGACTGGGCGAAGATGACCTTCTCGACCGATCCGCGTTTCGTGACTCCGGCCGTGGCCATGATGATGGGCTCGCGCGAGGCGGCGGTGGACTACATGACCCCGCTGGGCCTGCACCACCAGATGGGCAATGGCCACCATTACGGACCGCAGCCCTGGTACAGCGGCGGGACCCGCGCCGACTGGACGCCGGTCTACTACGCCAAGGCCGCCAAGGACGGGATCGGCTTTGACCGCACCGCCACCGGCAGCAACGCCGTGGCCCAGTACGCGCCCGTGGTCGCCAAGCGGTTCTCCGACCTCAAGACGATCGACGACAAGGACCTGCTGTGGTTCCACCACCTGCCGTGGACCTACAAGCTGAAGTCCGGCCAGACCCTGTGGGATGGCATGGTCACCCACTATTCGCGCGGCGTCGCCACGGTGGACGGCATGGGCAAGACCTGGGCCGGCCTGGCGCCCTATGTTGATCCCGAGCGCCACGCCCAGGTCGCCGACTTCCTGGTCATCCAGCGCAACGAGGCCCAGTGGTGGCGCGACGCCTCGATCGCCTATTTCCAGACCTTCTCGGGCCTGCCGCTGCCGGCCGGTGAGGCGGCTCCGGCCCAGTCTCTGGAGTACTACGAAGGCCTGAGCTTCCCCTATGCGCCCGGCGGCGGCTAGCGCGTCAGAACCAGCTCACCGGGCACGTCGGGGTGGGGGAATGGTCCCCATCACCGGCGGGTTCGGGAAGTATTGGGTTTGAACCTGGACGTGCTCGGCCACGCCTGGCCGAACAGCATGATGATCAGCCGCAGGGACTCGTCGAGCCCTGACGAGATGCCGCCGCCGGTCAGCCGGTTGCCCGACACCACGAAGCGCGGGTTGCCGGTGTCGACCTCGATTTCGCAGAAACTCCGCAGGCAGGCGATGAACGCCCAGTGGGTCGTGGCCTTGTGCCCGTCCAGTAGGCCCGCCTGGGCCAGCAGCAGCGCGCCTTCGCACACCGAGCACACCCAGGTCGCGTTCTCGGCCACCTGACGCAGATAGGCCAGGTAGGGCGAGCAGGGATCGCTCACGATCCGGCCCAGCACGGCGGGATCGCCGTCCTGCGCCCATCCAGGGCCGGACCCTCCTCGAAGCGGGCCTCGAAGCGGGCCTCGAAGCGGATGCCGTCATCTCGCCCCCTCCCTTGTTCTTCGATCGAGAAGCAACCTTGGTCCACGATGGTAAACGGGTGCGGGCATAAAAAAACGGCGTGTCCGAAGACACGCCGCTGGGGAACGCGAAGGAAGGAAGGAAGGAATGAAGGAAGGTGTTTCGCGTCAGGTTCTAGAATTGGTCGCGGATGCCGATCAGATAGGTGGCGCCCCGCGGAGCGCCGACGGGAACGGACGGCGTTGGCGCCGTCCGTTCCCGTCTCGCGCCTAGAAGGTCGCCCGCATGCCCACGAGAAACTGGCGGCCGGGCTTGTAGTAAGTGAAAGTGGCGTTGTCGTACTGGAAGTGCGAGCGCAACTTTCCGTTGGTGATGTTGGTCACGTTGAAGGTCAGTTGCGGCACGTTCGTGAGGCCGAAAACCTTCTCCAGATCGAAGCTCGAGGAGAAGTCGGTCTGCTTGTAGTCGTCGGCGAACAGCGCCGCCGCGGTGACGCCGTTCTGGTTGGCGCCGCTGGACTGCGAGCCCTTCCGGTAGACCTGGCTCAGACGCAGGCTGACGCCGTTGTGCTCGTAATAGCCCGTCAGGTTGTAGCTGTACTTGGCCACGCCATAGGCGATGGCGGGGCCATTGCTGGTCTGGTCGACGATGGTGGCGTTGGCGTTGAAGCCCAGACCTTCGACGCCGAACCGGCTGGTCAGGAAGTCGAGCGGCTGCACCCACTGGAATTCCAGGCCGTTGATCGTCAGCTTGTTGGGCACGTTGATCTGCGACTGGATCTGGACCGACGCTGCGGTCGGGCCGCCGCGCGAGTTGATCGCCGTCTTCTGGGTGTCGTTCAAGGTGTCGTAGGTGATGCCGTACTGGGCCAGGTACGAGAACGGCTGGGTCACGACGTTGTTGGTCGTGAAGCCGGTCAGCGACTTGCGGAAGGCGTTGACCGCGATCACGCCTTCCTGGCCGGTGTAGAACTCGAAGCCCAGGTCGATGTTCTTCGAAAAATACGGCTTCAGGGCCGAGTTGCCGATGGTGGCCTGGTCGGCCGACGGCGCGCCGAAGCTGACGCCGGGCAGCTGGGCGGCCGGATCCGGACGGGTCATGGTCTCCGACACCGCCGCGCGGGCGACGGCGTGCTCGCCGACGTCATAGGCGATGTTGGCGGCCGGCAGCCACTTCGAATAGGTGTTCTCGACATAGACGAAGTTGGTGATGTTCGGATAGCGCGAGCCGTCCGGCAACTGGGCGCCGCCGGCCAGGGTGTTGCGCGGATCCGCCAGCGAGACGCGGCCGCCGATCGTCTGCTTGGTGTGGACGTAGCGGACGCCGACATTGAAGCGCAGGTCGCTGTCCATCACCTGGGTGACGCCGTTCAGCTCGGTATAGGCCGCGCTGTTCTTCTCGTTGATGGAGCCGCCGCTGGCGCCGGTGTTGGAGCCGCCCGTTTCAGGCGTGGCGGCGTGCAGGGCGTCGTAGTTGGTGGCCTTCTTGACCGCGTCCCAGTCGACCGTGACGAAGCCGGCCGGGCCGGGCTTCAGGTAGCTGGCCAGGCTGGTGGTCGGGATCAGCGAGCCGCCATAGGTGAGCGTCCCGGTCTGGCCGGCCGTGGAGCCCGTGCCGTAGCCCGGGTAGGTCGGATAGCCCGCAGGCGCGGCGCCGGGCTGGTTCAGGCCCTGGCAGGGCGGCTGGCCGTTGGGCGACGGCAGGTTGATGCTGGGGTTGTTACCGCAGGTCGCGTTCTGCCACGGCGTGGTGTTGTCGTAGCCGCGGATGGTGCGCGAGACGTCGTCGTAGTTGCCGCCGAACTTCAGGTTCAGTTGCTCGTCGCCCCAGGTGACGACAGCGCGCGCGCCCTTGGTCTCATACCAGCGCTTCTCGTCCTGCATGTTCAGCCGCCCGCCGGTCCAGACGAAATTGGCCGGGTTGTTCAGGTCGATGCTGCTCTTGATCGTCGGAACGCCGTTCGGGTTGTAGGTGTAGTCGACGGTCGTGCCGGCCCCCAGCGCGGTGACCGGACCGAAGGTCGGGCTTTCGCGGTGAAAGGTGCTCTTGGTGTAGTTGACCTGGCCCTCGACCTTCAAGTTGTCGGTGATGCGCCATTCGCCGCCCGGATTGATGCCCCACAGCTCGGTCTTTTCGAGATAGGGGCGGAATTCCAGGAAGAACTGCGAGTTGGCGTAGGTGCCCTGGGTGACCGTGCAGCCGGTCGAGCAGTCGGTCTTGTCGTACTTGGTGTTGGTCGGAATGATCGCGCCGTTCCGCACGATCCACGCCATGTCCTCGCGCAGCAGGTCGTTGTTCTTGTAGCCGTACATGCCGTCGACGTAGAAGTTCAGGTTGTCGGTCGGCCGCCACTCAAGGCTGCCCACGGCGTTGAAGCGGTCGCGACGGCCATATTCGGCCGAGGGGCGGCCCAGGCGCGGCAGCAGGCCGTTATCGATCTGCTGGATCGAGGCGCCGGGATTGTGGGCCAGCAAGAAGGCTTGGTCGATGGTCTGGCCGGCCACCAGGCCGCCGCCGGCGCCGACCGGCACCGTAGCCGGGATTGTCCAGTTGCCGCCGCCCGTGGGGTTGCAGCCCGTCGTCGCGCCGCACTGGGCCGCCGACAGGTTCGGATTGGTGAAGCCGATCGTTTCATAGCCACGCGTATCGGTCTTCAGGCGCTGGCCCGAAATGCCGAATAGGACGCCGAAATTCTCCCAGGTCTTGCTGGCGATCAGCGAGCCCTTGCCGCCCCAGTCGGCGCCGTCGGGCTTCACGCCTTGTACGTTCATGGTCACGGACTGGCCGGGGCGGTCGAACGGACGCGCCGAGCGCATGTCGATGTTACCCGCCGCGCCACCTTCCAGCAGGCTGGCCGAATAGCTCTTGTTGACCGTCAGCTTGGTGAACAGATCGGTCGGGAAGAAGCTGAGGTCGACCGAACGGTCGGTGCCCTGCGCGTCGGTGGGGCCCGACGAGGCGACCGCGATCGAGGCGCCGTTCAGCGTGACGTTGGTGAAGTTGGAGCCCAAGCCGCGGATGGCGACATTGGTGCCTTCACCGGTGATGTCGCGGGTGATGGTGATGCCCGGAATGCGATTGAACGACTCGGCGATGTTGGAGTCGGGGAACTTGCCGATGTCTTCGGCGAAGATCGTGTCGGCGAAGCTGGTCGACTCGCGCTTGGCGACTGTCGACTGCGCCAGGCTGCGGCGATAGCCGGTGACGACCACTTCCTCGACCGTGTCGGCGCTGGAGGCTTGGGCGGACGTCGTCTGGGCGAAGGCCGGAGCGGCGACCAGGCCGGTCAGGCAACTGGCGCCGACAAGCGCCAAGCGCAGCGCACGCGAATGTAGCGATTGAACCATGTGTCTCTCCCCTAAGTCTCAGTGCTCTGAGCACTTGTTCTACGAACCTCCAGGATCCGCCTTCGATCGTCAGCGCTCGGCGACGAGGAAAGAGGTCATGGTAGCGGTCACAGGAGTGATGGTTACGAGGTAAGGCCTCGTAAGTCAACGAGGTCATACCTCTCCAAATATCATTGTTGGGCCATTTATCGCGAGGTGTGGCCGAGGGACCACCAGACTAAGCTACCGCTACCGTGACGCACCGGAACGTCTCCTGTCTGTTCAGCCAGGCCTTGGTATGACCAATGAAAAGCTGGCGCTGAATTGGAAGCAGCGGGGCCGTCGTTGGAGGAAGAATGACCCGAAAAGCCGTCTTCGCCGGCGCTGCCCATGCCGCGCCGCAAGCGGCCGGCATGGTCGTGATCCAGAACGACGACTTCTACTATTTCCTGGGCGTGGCCCTGGAAGGCGGCAAGACGGTGATGCGATCCCGGCCGTAGGGGCCGAACGGGTGATAGTACTGGTGGCGCGACATGCCGCCGGAGGTTGGCACGCCGTTCGCGGTGCTGCTACACGGCGTGCTGGACCCGCTGACCCCGCGCCTGGCGCAGAGCATCCGGGCGTTTCTCAAGCGCGCGCTTGGCTAGGCCGTCGGGATCGGCATAACGGTTAGCGTTATCATTCGCCCTGGAGCGAAGCGGGAGGACGCATGAAGATCGATGAGCGTGCGGGGACCGAGCCCTTCCGGTGGGTGCGTCTGTTCGCGCCGCTGCTCGTTGTCTCGGTCATGGCCGGCCAGGCGGCCGCCGCGGCGCCCGGCGTCAAGATGGCCCTGACCTTCGACGATCTGCCGACCCACGGGGCCTTGCCGCCCGGCGTCAGCCGAATGGACGTGGCGGGAAGGCTGCTGGCCGCCTTCCACGACGCGAACACGGGCCCCGTCTACGGCTTCATCAACGGCATGGGCGAAGAGCGCGAGCCGGACTCGATCGGCGTGCTGTCGCTGTGGCGCGCCGCCGGCCACCCTCTGGGCAACCACACCTGGAGCCACATGAGCCTGAACAGCAACAGTCTGGTCGACTGGGAGGCCGACCTCGTCCGCAACGAGCCGCTGCTGGAAAAGCACATGGCTGGCCAGGACTGGCATTGGCTGCGCTATCCGTTCCTCAGCGAGGGCGAGACGGCGGACAAGCACGCCGCGGCGCGCAAGATGCTGAAGGCCCGGGGCTATCGCATTGCCAGCGTGACCATGAGCTTTGGCGACTATGCCTGGAACGAGCCTTATGCCCGCTGCATGGCCAAGAGCGACGCGGCGGCGGTGGCGAGCTTGGAAGCCAGCTATCTGAAGGCCGCCAAGGACAGTTTGGACTATTCGCGCGGCCTGTCAGCGACGCTTTACGACCGCGACATTCCCTATGTGCTGCTGATGCACGCCGGGGCCTTCGACGCGCGGATGATGCCTCGGCTGCTGGCGCTCTATCGCGACAACGGCGTCGAGTTCGTCTCGCTCCAGGAGGCCGAGCGCGACAAGTTCTATGTTGCCGACGACAAGACCGAGGCGACCACCGAACCCACCACCCTGGAAAACGCCATGAAGGCGCGCGGCCTGCCGCTGCCGCCGCAGGCCGCCGCCTGGGGCGGGGCTGATCTCGAGAAGATGTGCCGCTAGGGCGGAGGCTATCGACCTCCGCCCCGCGGCCTTTGAGCTAGTCGATCAGCTCATAGGCCGGCAGGGTCAGGAACTCTTCCAGCGTGTCGGCCAGCACCATGCGGGAGAACAGCAGGGCGGCGTCTTCCAGGCGGGGCGAGGCGAAGTCGCGGCGCAGGCCGGCCATCTCCTCGGTCAGCAGGCTGACGAACAGCTGCGAGCTCATCTCGCGGCCGTCGTCCAGGCTCGCGCCCAGGCGGATCCACTGCCACAGCTGGGTGCGGCAAATCTCGGCGGTCGCCGCGTCCTCCATCAGATTGTAGAGCGGCACGGCGCCCCGGCCCTCGATCCAGGCCTGGGTGTAGCGCACGCCGACGCGGATGTTCTCGCGAACCCCGGCTTCGGTGCGCACGCCGTCGTGCAGTTCCAGCATCTGGGGCTGGGTGATGACCAGGTCGGCCAGGCGCTTGTCCAACTGGTTGGGCGTGGGCATCAGGCGGTCGAAGACTTCCATGGCGACCGGCACCAGGTCGGGGTGGGCGACCCAGGTGCCGTCGTGGCCGGCCCCGGCCTCGCGCTCCTTGTCGGCCCGGACCTTGGCGAAGGCCGCCAGATTAGCGGCCTCGTCGCCCTTGATCGGAATCTGGGCCGCCATGCCGCCCATGGCGAAGGCGCCGCGGCGGTGGCAGGTCTGGATCAGCTTCAGCGAATAGGCGCCCAGGAAGGCCTTGCCCATCACCATGGCCGAGCGGTCCGGCGTCAGGAACTCAGCGCGACGGCCCAGGCGCTTGATGAACGAGAAGATGTAGTCCCAGCGGCCGCAGTTGAGGCCGGCCATGTGGTCACGCAGTTCGAAGATGATCTCGTCCATCTCGAAGGCGGCGGGGATGGTCTCGATCAGCACCGTGGCCTTGATCGTGCCGCTTGGGATGCCGAGCGCGGCCTGGGCGTGGACGAAAACCGCGTTCCAGAGGCGCGCCTCTTGGTGGCTCTCCAGCTTGGGCAGGTAGAAATAGGGGCCCGAACCCTGCGCCAGGGTGGCCTTGGCGTTGTGGAAAAAGTACAGGCCGAAGTCGAACAAGGCCCCGCTGACGGGCAGGCCATCCACTTCCATGTGCTGTTCAGGCAGGTGCCAGCCACGGGGGCGGATTTTCAGGACGGCGGGGTTGGGTCCCAGC
>Ga0307515_10020066_pt1 | contig 11963 bp, 6 predicted proteins | sample 17_EM_MG_FD_194513 | JGI IMG/M metagenome (GOLD analysis project Ga0307515, IMG submission 194513) | Populus trichocarpa ectomycorrhiza microbial communities from riparian zone in the Pacific Northwest, United States - 17_EM | ecosystem: Host-associated > Plants > Roots > Unclassified | place...
TTGCTTGTTAAATGGTTAATCTAGATTTATGTTGTATAACCCTTGGTACAACAAATACTTGGTACTTTCATAGCCCAACCGTATGGTATAACCGACATCTATGCTATGAATGGAACTTAATTTGTTGTTAACATAAGTTCTAATCATGAATACCTGACAACATTTACAAGTATTAGCATTATTCAAATAAGACAACTAATGTAATCATGTTAACAATCTATAATCCGATTGGAACCTGCTTTGTGTGTGGTTTCTAGTTGAGTAATAAAAAGAGTTTATACTATACTTGTTTGAAATATCATTAGTGGATCCTTTAACCTTGACAATTGTTTTATCTTTGTTTAAATCCTTACATCATTATCACATCTCAAAGCTCTCTTCAAATCTTTTCTTTTATTTATAATTCTATATAGTTCACCTCCCTGTGGTTCGACCCCGGTCTTGCCGGGTTATTTATTACTTCGACACTCCTACACTTGGGAGAAAACATCAAATCTTTTTATCGTGTCAAGTTTTTTATGTCGTTGCCGGGGAAGGTAAATTACTGTATAAATTATATATTTTATTTTATTGTCTTTTCTTTTCTTTCCTTTTATCTAACTTTTGTTTTATTTTGTTTTTTCTTTTCTTTTCTTTTCTTTCATTTTATTCTCTTCCTACACTTGCATGAGAGTTTGGTCACGTACATTAAGTGGTAGACTTTGTAGGGTATCCTCATCATTTTCAGAAAATATGGCCGAAGAAGATAATCAGTCGCTTCATAATGAGAATAATCATGTGAGAACACTAAGAGACCATATGAATCCTACAAGAACAAATGCACCCTCATGTGTAGTTTTCCCTCCTGATGCATCTCACTTCAATTTTAAATCAGATATTATTCAACTTTTACCTTCTTTTCATGGCTTAGATTTAGAAAATTCATACTTGCATTTAAGGGAATTTGAGGAGGTCTGTAACACCTATAATGACTTGAATTGCAGCATAAACACCATTAGATTAAACCTTTTTCCTTTTTCATTAAAAGATAAAGCTAAAACATGGCTACAAAATTTGAGATCAGGATCCATTCGTGCTTGGGATGAAATGCAACAATAATTTTTAAAGAAGCTTTTCCCTTCTCATAGAACAAACTCTTTCAAAAGACAAATTACCACTTTCACTCAAAAACTAGGAGAAACATTTTATCAATTTATATAGGTATCGAGATTTGCTTAAGACTTGCCCTCATCATGGTTTTGAAACATGGAGATTGGTTTCACATTTTTATGAAAGGTTAACACCTACAAATAGACAAATGGTAGAATTGATGTGCAATGGAACTTTTGAAGATAAAGACCCTGATGAAGCAATGGAGTACCTAGACTTGCTAGCTGAAAATGCTCAAAATTAGGACATTACATGCACTTATGAGGTACTAAGTAAAACTCAACCTCATACATCTAGTGGAGGAATGTACAACCTTAGGGAAGATCATGACCTTCAAGTCAAGTTTGCATCTTTAGCTAGAAAAGTCGAGGCACTTGAATTGAAAAAGAGTGGTCAATTAAAATCTGTTCAAGATATTGTGTGTCAAATCTGTGAAACCAATGAACACTCAACCAATGACTGTCTAACTTTGCCTTCTTTCAAGGAATGCCTCCATGAACAAGCCCATGCTTTAAACAGTTTCCAAAGGCCCAATCATAACCCATACTCACAAACGTATAACCCTGGTTGGAGAAATCGCCCAAATTTTAGTTGGAAAAGTGATGCACAAACTTCACAGCCACCGTTTCAAGCACATCATAATTTTCAAAATTCTTATGGATATACACCTCCTTATGCTCCACCTCCTAGAAGAAATCTTGAGGAAACATTGCATGCATTCATTGAAAAGCAGGAGACAATCAACACTCAAAATGCTCAAACCATGGCAGATCTAAAAGATGGTCTTGCAAAATTCACATATGCTCTTAGTTTTCAAGAGAAAGGTAAGTTTCCATCTCAACCACAACAAAATCCAAAGGGGCAATACAATGCAAATGCAAGTAGTTTCGGAACCCAACACATGGATCAAGTCAAATCAGTCATCACTCTTCGCAGTGGTAAGATTATTGAAAAACCCACTCTTGAACCTTTTGAGAAAGATGATGAGTCAATCTCTAAGGGTAAGGAAGGGGTTGAATCTGAACATTGCAAAGAAAAGACTGATTCCCCGCCAGCACTTCCATTTCCTCATTTCATGACTAAACGAAGGAAAGTCAATCACAACTCTGAAATCTTTGAAACTTTCAAACAGGTAAGGATCAATATACCTTTGTTGGATGCTATTAAATATGTACCTTCTTATGCTAAATTTTTGAAAGCTCTGTGCACTGTGAAGAGAAAACTGAATGTGAAAAAGTAAGCCTTTTTAGCCGAACAAGTAAGTGTCATTCTTCAAAACAATAATGCTTTGAAATATAAAAACCCTGGTTGTCCTATAATTTCATGCTTTATTGGAGAACATAAAATTGAAAAAGCTTTACTTGATCTTGGAGCTAGAATGAATTTACTTCCATATTCGCTTTTTCAAAGTCTTAATCTAGGTGAGTTAAAACCAACTTCTGTAACTCTTTTACTTGCTGATAGATTTGTAAAAGTGCCTAGAGGAATAGTTGAAGATGTGTTAGTACAAGTTGATAAATTTATTTATCTTGTGGACTTTATTGTCTTGGATACACAACATGTTGAAGCATGTAATTCATTTCCTGTTATTTTAGAACGTTCATTTCTTACAACTTCTAATGCATTGATTAATTGTAGGAATGGACTGATGAAGCTATCATTTGGAAACATGACATTGGAGATGAATATTTTCAACATTTGCAAGCAACCTGGAGATGATAATGATTTACAGGAAGTAGATTTTATTGAAGAATTAGTTTATGATCAATTTGAATCTACCTTGAGTAAAACTGAGTTTGATGAATCTGAAGAATTGCAAATGATTTATTCTCAGGAAGAAATCAAGGACAAGAAAGGCACCGACAATGTTGTCGCAGATAATTTGTCAAAATTGACAATAGATTCGACATCTGACATCACACCAATTGATGATTACTTTCCTGATGAATCTTCACTTTCCGTTGCTTCAATACCTTGGTCTGCTAATATTGACAATTTTCTTGCTTCAGGATTTTTGCCAGCTCATTGAAGTACCCAAGATAAAAGAAATTTTTTGAACGAAGTAAAGAATTTTTATTGGGATGACCCTTACTTATTCAAATATTGTCCTAATCAAATATTTCGAATATGCATTTCGGACAATGAAGTAAGTAGTGTCATTAAAATTTTTTTCATTCTGAGGCATGTGGGGGTCATTTCTCATCAAAGAAGATGACTGCAAAAATCTTACAATGTGGATTTTATTGGCCCACCATGTTCAAAGGCACACATGTGTTCTGCAAAACTTGTGAAAATTATCAAAAGTCAGGATTTATTTCAAAACATAAAGAGTCTTTAAATTATCTTCTATTGACTTTTGGGACATATCCTAGTGGCAATGTGCATTTTGCATTTCATGACTTATGACCCTATTCTCATAAAGAACATGCTCGACATAGTCTTAGGAATCTGACTATAAAAGACCTTGTTTGCTAGTTTTTAAGAAAATTGGATGAGAAGCCTATTCTCGACCCATAAAGGGCGTTGAAGTCGTTCTTGGACGTAAAACCAAGGGAAGATGTGAGCCACAATCAACTATGATTTAATCCTTAGTTTGTAAAAATTTATGTCTTTTGGTTTTATTAATAGCATAATATTTGTGTTTTGTTATTTCTTGTATTTGTTTAAGTGTGTTTCAGGTTTGTTAGTGTTCGTTGTTTCGGGTGATGTCTTCTATACTCTATCTTTCTACCTTAGGACATTGAGGACAATGTCTCGTTTCGGTTGGGGGGAGAGGGTAGTAGTTGATATTAAAAAAAATTAACTAAATGTGTTTTCTATTATTAAAACCATTTGCAAAACTGTTGTTACTAAGATAGCAGAGTAAAGGAGGAATTTTAGTGACTCTTGAGATGCATCTTAGTAAACATTCTTAACAAGGTCTATCAGAATACTTCTTGAAATATTCAGGTTTACAAACTCTCGCATTGTTATCACTTGATTCTGCTCATATACTCATTTAACAAGTATTCTTAAACCTTCATTTTCACACACACACTTGAACATATGATTGTGGGTTGCATATTGGATTATTACATTATTTATGTTCTTTTGTTAAAGGTAACAACTAAGGAAAAATGATAGTATATAGTTTGCAAAAAAAACAAAAAACAAAAACAAAAACAAAATATTGATAATAATAAAAACGTAGATAAGTTTGGTTTCATAGCCTCCCTAATCTAAGCAATTAAGCTCGAAGGGGTGTTTTAACACCTAATACCCTAAAGTCAACTGACTTGAGAGCTATTGTCCCAGTGCTTGTTACATGGGTTAAGGAGAAAAGCTTAAGAGAATCAAACATTGCACTAACTACGTATCAGTATCTGCAACTTGAGTTACTAAGCTCATAGGGGTGTCTCAACACCTAATACCCTAAGACCAACTAGTCTGGGAGTCATTAGCCGAAACCTTGTTACATGGGTTACAGATGCATTGTGTTTTAAGTTATATGTATATATATTTAAAAAAAAAAAAAAAGAAGGCAATAATCCCAACCCAGGGAAGTAACCTTAGAAAAACATTAGAATAGAATATTGTTTTCTTCCAATAAAAGCCCCATCATCTATGTTTTCATACATTAAGCACATAAAAAAAAGGTTTATTAATATCTTGTTTCAACAGTATGAAGCAAATATATAAATTTAATGAGAGTTTGTTTATTTGGATAGATTAATGGAAGTTGAATGATGAATGCCTTACTTTGTGGAACTTGCAAATTGTTTTTCTACTTTAATGCTTTGATTACTAGGGACTAGTAATAAGCTAGTTGGGGGGTGTGATTAGTACTTAAAAGTGCATTTTTATCAAGGTTTTATATCATCATTTTACACTTAAAGTATCAATAACTCCTTAACTAGAGCATGTTTTATAATAACATGTCTAATAATATAAGATACCTTTAATCAAATGTTAATCTTAAAACATTGATGAATATGAATAAGCAAACCCTAACTAAAGGCCAGCCAATTGAAATAATGAAAAGAGATGAAATGAAGTGATGAAATGTGTAATTTGTGATCTTGTTAGGCTTTTATAAACATGTTTGGGCTGAAACAAAATTTATGTTTGTGTTAATGTATTGATTCTACATATATGATTGAAGAACTTGTGTGAAAGTGAGATGAAGTGATGGAATGCGCAAAATTGTGACCTTGTTAAGCTCTTAGAGACATGTTTGAGCTAAAACAAAAATTATGCTATGTTAAAGCTTTGATTTTGGTTATGTGATTAATGAACTTACATGATTATGAACCAAGTGAATGAGTGTGTGATTATAGCATGTTGTTGTGAGCATACTTGTGATAGAAATAATGAATTACATAAGTAAACTAGAAAGAAAATGGGCAGCAATGTCCGACCAAAAAGGGGAAGAACCATGATAGAAACCTTGCATGATGAACACTCTTAGGGAATCAAGATATAGAATGGAAATGAGACTCTTGCATAATGAAGAATTCCTATTAGAATGTGTTTGATAAATTGGAATGACATAATTATTGACAATGAAGAGAATAGTTGTTGGCAACACTAGGTTCGGTCATGGACCATTAGGTGAGAGAATCCTTGGGAAAATGTACATGTTCAATTGATCTTTCATTGTGTGACAACCTTATGATAAACTTGATGAATTGTGGATAGTGAGTATTCCTTACTCTTACTCATTATAGGATATCTTTAATAATATGGTTAAGTACAAACTATCGTCATGAAATAGGGACACCTACGTCAACTTTACTTTGTAAAGTCAAATATGATTTGGTTATGATCTATGTCCGAACTAGGTTAGAGTGTCGGTAGTAACTTAGTTTTCGCTGACAATTTTCTGTGTCAATAGTGACTTAGTTTTCATTGATGATTTTTTTTTTGATCAAATGTAAAAATATATAAAAGATCAAAAATTACATCTCTTGTTGCTACCCAATTTTTGACCCATGTTTTGATAAATTTTCAAAAAAAAAAAAAAAAAGGGTTTACATGTGGCGATAACATAAAGCATCAGGGCTAATATTAAGGAAGCAAGATGTCAATGAGATAATTATTGAATCATATATAATTACTGCAATATAAAATACCATAGATATATGATTTGATTCGTGCTGGTTATGAAAAATAATCATTGCAATATAAAATACCATATATATAGGATTTGTTGGTGCTAATTATAGAAAACAATCTCTGCAATAATTATTACAATATTTTCTTAAGTAGCACGTGTAGAGATTTTCTATATAAGTGAACCTCCAGCCATAGACACCAGGAGGAGAAAACAAATTCACAAGGGGAGCAGAGAAACAAACAAAAATTAAGAGAAACACAAAAAAACCCTAACCATATCCTCTCTAACAAAGAAGCCGTAGCCCCCTGCTCATCTTTTAAAATAAAAAAACAAAGCAACCCCTCCCTTTGAAGAAACAGGGATCTCTCTCTGGCCAGACACTGTCCCCTCTCCCTCTCATCAACAGCCCACCATTTTCCCCCTCAGCCAACCGATATTCCCTCTCTCACCCGAACAGCCTCGCCCACTGCAATTCCTCATCTCCTACACTCTTCCCCCTCACTGGCTATTTCCTTAGCAACAACGCTGCAACAGCAACACCAAAAATTAACATGACAGCGCTGCAAGCTTTAGCAACTTCAACCTCTACACTGTAACCTGCATCACCAGCGCTATGACCAACTCATCAAAGCAACTTTCTCTCCCCATCATGATCTCCTGTTGCAGCCGTGAATGAGGCGACAACACCATGAGCAACAATAAGCAAGAGTAGCACAGTAGCCGGATCCTTCCTCCCAAAGCGGCAAACAGTAGCAGTAACATGACAGCAGGATATCCTCCCCGACCCCCATCTTCAGCAAGCACCAGCACCAGGCGAACCCGAAGGCAGGGAGAAGGCGAGGACACAAGAAGAAGGCCGGACGAACATAGACAATGGAGAGCTAAAAAAACCAGAGCGCTAGCAGATCAGGTACGTAAGCCATTTCTCTCCTTTCTCAGTTCTGTAGTTGCACTTAAAAGATTTGGCATTGTGCGAAGGTAAATTAATTACCTTCGCACTGTGCAGTGCATGTGTGAGTAATTCACGCATGCAATCTGCAACAGTGCCCAACTGGGTCACTGATTTGGGCAGTGACCCGGCTAGGCCTACTGGGTTCAGCCCAGCCACATGGGCTAAGCTGGACCCAGCCCAAAAAAAACAAGTAATATTGTTGGTTTTCTCGTGTATTTAGTTTATGGTTTGTTATTTTTATATTATGGAAATACAAATCTGGTATTAAAATACCCGGTTTTTCCACGAAATGTTGCAAATATATATATATATATATATATATATCTGATAAACAAAAAAAAAATGTTTTCTTGTTTGTTGCATACGGCCAATACCCTAACATATTCTGAATTTCCTTTTTTATATATAAAAAAAATAAATATTTGAAGTTTTGAAAATGTGTTTTCGCATGGATTTCTTAAACACGATAAAAAATTGTTTTCTTGCATTTATGGATTTTACAACATGTTTGTAAAACTCCAAAGGGCATTGGCCAATATTCCAAAAAAACACAAAAACCTTATTTTGGGGGAATTCATCTATTATTCACCGTTAATGTTTGGATAAAGAAACTCCAAATGGATGAATATCCAAAATATTATTGGGAATAACTTGTTATTATTCACCGTTAATATTTGGATAAAGAAATCCTAAAGGGATGAATATCCAAAATATTATTGGAAATAACTTGTTATTATTCGCTGTTAATGTTTGGATAAAAAAACCCCAAGTGGTTAATATCCAAAATATTTTTCTAGGAATAATAAGTCATCACACATCCTTGAAAGAAGCCTCGATTATAATTGAGGACATTTCAATTTTTGACTCCACGATTTACGAGCTGTAAAAGTATGAAACACTAAGGCAAAAAGAAGCTTTTAAAGCGCTCTAAATTTTCTTAGATTTCTAAATTTTTTTCCTCCTCCTTGCGATTTACGAGTCGCAAACTTTTGAAATACTAAGGGGAAAATGAGCTTTTAAAGCACATGGAATCTCCTTGGATTTTTATCTTAATAAATTTAGTCTGAATCAAACACAGATTTCAAGAAATCTACATTGGTTCTTCTTGGTACTTTGTAGACATATCTAAGGGTGTGATCTACATTGACCAAGGGTTATTTCTTTTTAAACTTCCAGTCCAAGTTTGTTCATCATAGCAAAACGTATCCTAGGAAAACACCAGCACCATAGCAATTATAAGGCAAACCAAACCAAGCAGCTTACTTTAGGTAGGGCGTACTAGGGGTGCTAATACATTTCCTTTACGCAACCAGTCCCTTGCCTTAGAGTCTCTAAGAGACCAGTTAGGTTTCCTAATGATCATAATACTAGGTGGAGACTCCCTTATTCACAAAAGCCAACAATCCTGAAATCAATTGAGGGTCACCGAGACGCCGCGCTTCGCCGCGAGGGTGCGTCATCTCTAATAACCCACAGGAAACCAGAAAATAAAACATAAAAAAACCAAGATTGGAACAAAGGGAATAGGCTCTCTAAACAAAAGAAAAATCAAAAGCTGCCAAAAGATGGTTAGATTGGAAACCCGATCCTAGGGAAGGTGCCCAACCTAACCAAATAATAAAACTGGAAACCAAGAAAAAACTATAAAAATATACATAATACAAAGAGAAAGACCTGAAGACTTTAATGACGGGCCCACCAGCAATAAAACCAGCACGTTAAACATGAATGGCCAAGGCTTCACCATGCAATCACGTAGCGGAAGGAAAGCGATTCTCCTGGAAATGAAGAACCATGAAGAACTGAAATTGAAACTTGCAGGGGACAACATCTACTGGCTTGGAAACATGCTCAACCATGAAGACTGAGAGCTCTTTCTTCATGTAAACAAAACTGAGCAGAAGAAAACCTAACGACAAAGACAACTATAGCAAGCGACGAAGACTAACACCTTTCTCATGCAGCCACATGGTAAAGAGAGTGGTCTTTTTCATAGAAGTGCAAAATTATGTAGAAAAGTATTTGAAATCTTCGGAAGGTGGCATCTACGGAGGTGGACTTGTGTGCAAAGATGTGGTTATTTCTTTCATCCCAAATCAAATACACAAGTAGGGCAAGGGACACTCATCTCATTCTCAGCTGCGGCCCTTTACTCCTACCATTGAGACCTCTGATGGCATTGTAAAGTGTGGACATAGCCCGATTGATTCTTAACCAGCTCTTAGCTCGACTCCATAGTGATGAAGTCCAGTCGCAGTTGAAAAAAAGATGGGCATGTGTCTCATCATCTCTATTGCATAAAGAACAAAGAGTTTCTGTGGAGAGGTAGTTGAGTCGGTCCTTTGTTCGGAGTCTACCATGGGCTGCGAGCTATAGAATGAATTTAGTTCGAGGTAGAGACCATTCCTCCCAAACAACCCTGGTCCACTGGACACTCTCACCTTTAAAGCTGAAGAACTCATGAGCATTAACAATCCTCGAACCAATATGCCAACTTTCAAGAGTATTGATTGCAGCATGAATGTCTTCGCATTGTTCTACCAGCTGGTTTTTTAGAGTGCAGATGGACTTCCACATAGGTGATGAAGTGCTCCTTACACCCACAACCCAGATTGTGGTATGAGGAATGTAATAATGTGCCACTCAACGTATCCACAAAGAGTCTGATTTAAGGTGAAAGTTTCATAGCTGCTTTGCCAAAAAAAACCCTTGTTTCTTGCCCTGATATCTAGGAGAGCCAGGCCACCTTCCTATTTAGGAAGACAAACCTTTTTCCAGGAGACAAGAGCAGAGTGAGGAAAACAAGTGTTCCCAGACCAGAGAAAGCTACGACAAATGCTATTGATCTTGGTAATAACTATACCCGGAATCGGAAAGATACTGAGCCAGAATTGAACCATGCCATGCAGAATTGATTAATGAGCTCAAGGCGACCAGCATAGGAGAGGTGTTTCCTCATCCAACTCTAAATAGATGATTCCAATTTCTGCAGGAGAGGGGAGAATTGACTAGCCAATAATCTATGAGGACTTAGAGGGACCCCGAGATATCGGAAAGGAAAACTCCCTTCTGAAAAGCCAGCAAGGCACAAGATGGCAAGCTTGACACTTTCCCCCACTCCATCAAAGTATATAGAGGACTTTGCAGCATTAGTATCAAGGCCGATCATCCGTCCAAAAGCAAAAGGTTGTTGGTTTAATATGCTAACTGACTGCATATCACACCGGCAGAGTAATAGGACATCATCTATAAAAGCTAAGTGGCTGACCCCTAGAGCACAACATTTGGGGTGGAAATTGAAGTCAGTGTGTTGCGTACTCTGATTAAGCATCCTGGAAAAGTATTCCATGCAAGCAATAAAAAGATAGGGGGGGAGGATCTCCTTGACGAACTCCATATTGCCCCTTAAAGAAACCATATAAATTCCCATTAACAACAACAAAAAAGGAAGCAATCTCAATACATTGTATAAGGAGTCGGACAAAACGAGGAGGGAAACCCAATAACAGCAGGACTTGTCGCAGAAAAGACCACTGAACAGAGTCAAAAGCCTTTATGAAATCAATCTTGATAATACATCTAGGGGATGCCCTCTTCCTCCCATAATGTCGTAGAAGCTCCTGCATGAGGTGGATATTGTCAGCCATATTCCTTCCTCCTAGAAAAGCATTATGGGCAAGGCTGATGATATCCTGAAGAACATGTGCCATTCTCCCCGCAAGAATCTTGGAAATAACCTTATAAATAACATTGCAACAAGAGATCGACCGAAAATCAGCTGCCAAGTTAGCATTGGATGATTTTGGAACAAGGGCAATGATTGATTGTGCATCAAAAGTATCATTAAGTCTCTTATTTTACATATGTATTTATTGTTTTTATTTGGGTTTTTTATAATAATTGATGTGCTTTTTAGTAATGAAGTTTCTTTTAATGTTTCGATAGGTTTTTGGAGCTTAAATGAATTATTTCAGAGAATTTAACATCAGAATTCGGAACAAAGAATTGAAGAGAAATTTAGTTGAAGATTGAAGCAAATCTTGGTTCAAATAAGTGCTTTAAATTTGCCCCAAAAATCAATTCTATTCCAATCCTAGAAAAGATTATCATATGATCCATTCCAAGCCCAAACTTACCTTATGTTGTGTGCAAACTTCAACTATCAAACACCCAAGGTTTCAATGTCAATCTTAGCCCAAATAATAGGTACATTTGTATCCTTATTTGATGCTTAAATTCAGCCCCAAATCAGCCTCCAAATCAGTCCAAGCACAATCCATGATCTTACAAGTCCACACAACAATAACATTTGATTTATTTTGGGCAATCTATTAATCCAAGAAGGCAAGCACATGTATGAAAAGCTGGAGGGGAAATTGTTACGTTATTTTGGGTCAAAAGGAAGAAAGAGTCAGCTCAAAATGGAGGAAGAAAATCATGCACCAAAGTGTTCTCCAAGCTGCCTAAGTTGACTTTCCAGAACACCTTTTGGTGTTGTAGCCATAACTTTTGACTCCGAGATCCAAATGAGCTGTTCTTTAATGATCTGGAAAGCTAACAGAATTTCCTATAAATATGTATCTAATAGATATTTCCAGGAGAGGCTTCTAAGAGGGTTGAATTGCTGTCCAAAGTTAGCGTCATATTTGTGTTAGAATTGTTACCGAAATTGAGTTGTGTTTTTCTTTGTAGATTTCAGTTCTTTAGTTTGTAAAACTTATTATTTCAGTTTGATTCAAGTTATTTCATGTTTATTAAAGTGTTCTT
>Ga0307515_10020067_pt1 | contig 11963 bp, 6 predicted proteins | sample 17_EM_MG_FD_194513 | JGI IMG/M metagenome (GOLD analysis project Ga0307515, IMG submission 194513) | Populus trichocarpa ectomycorrhiza microbial communities from riparian zone in the Pacific Northwest, United States - 17_EM | ecosystem: Host-associated > Plants > Roots > Unclassified | place...
AAGCTTTATACTTCATGGAACAAAGAGCTGCTTCAGCTTCGAGCCACAAATTCTTGTAGAGCAAAACTTGAGGTTTCTCTTCTTCCTTAAGTTCATAATGTCCTTCCTGGGCCTTCTCATTGACCTGCATCACCAACAAAAATGCAAAGATTTGGTTGCTTAGAAATAAATTCTACCCACAAGTTCCAGAAATTAAGATTGGTACCTGAGTAATGTGTTCATTTTTATTGAACCCTCCATTCCTTGCATTTAAGGAATCCAGGAATCTCTCCCTAAAATTAGTAGAACTCATCTGCCTTTCATGCTTGTTCTGATGCCCAAGATTCTATTTATTTAGTTTATAATTTAAATTTGGTTTATGTTTTTTTTATAGGTGTTTTTTTTTAGTTGATTCGGGTCAACCCGAGTCAACTCATCTGACCCGTGACCTGATCACTTGACCGGGTCGATGACCGGGTCGGTTTCAAAACTTTAGGTAGAAGTCCATAAGCAAATTATGAGAGACAAGGGCCACAGCAGGGTGTCGTTTACCAGTCATAGCTTCGCATCCGGATGAATAATTGAACACTGAAACTTATTTTGAGTATAATAAAATTTGTTGAAAACAGAAGTTTACTTAAGTCTTGTTTCTTCAAGTTCCTTTTCCAAGAATTTCTTATTATCTTCTAGGTTCAAACTCTACGATGATGCATATTAAATATTTTTCTTAATTTCCCTTTTTGTTGTGCAATGTTCAATTACGGTACCAGAACTCGTTTTATTTGTATCATCCCTACATTTGAAGAATCTAGTTCTTCATACTTTTTAAATTATAATATTTTTTATTAATTTATTATCTTATCAATATAAGCTTATGTGTTGATTTTTTTTTATGAATAATTGAAGTAGAAAATCTGATCGATATCTTATTCTAATTTTGGTATATTAAATTATAAATATCCATAGTAAATATTAAACTCTAATTTTTAGATTTAATTTTCAATTTCAACCACCTTGAACAGTGGCGAAATTTCTGTGGTTGCCATGGAATACATGGCAATTTGTTGACCGGAAGGCTTCAAAGGGGGCAAAAACTCCAAATTCTTTCTTTTATATTTAGATAGTGATTAGAATTATGATAATAGTTGTTTTTTAAATTTATTTTTTTTAAATATATCAAAATAATATTATTTTATTTTTTTAAAATTTATTTTTAATATTAACATATTAAAACAATGCAAAATTATAAAAAAAAATAGTTTAAAATAATAATAATAATAATAATCTTACATACATGTATAATTCTGTCAGTTCTAACTAAAGAAATAAGAAAAAACAAGAGCATGTTTAATGTTAGCATGACAAGTTGTCTTGTAATATTTTAATGAATGGACGAGATTGGTTTTAGAAATCTAAAGGCATGGTAGACTGAGCTAAGAGAAGATCATCAAATTGTCAACCCTGACCAAGAACGTAAGCTAGCCACTGCCCCATTTCACGCACGTCCACATCCCTTGAAAAAGAGGAAGTATTTCTCTCTCTTTCTGTGCTTCTATTCTTCATAGCTAGTATTTGCATTTCAGGTAGTCATTATTTGTGATGGTCAGATTTGTCCAATTGTATCATCCCCTCCCTGATCACGCGAGATGGAGACATGCAGAACAATATTCCCGCGATCTTCTTCAGACTACAGAGGAAGTTGATGAGTCCAGTAGTACTACTCCTCATCATGTCTTTATATGTCGAAGAACTCATCCTAGTCACTGCCTGGGCATTTTCCACGGAGAAAACCCTTTGAACTGCTCCTTTAACATCATCTTATTTGATCTTGTTTTGATGATTTTGATTACTACCATGCTCCGTCTTCTTCTCAAGCCTTTAAAACAGCCAAGGATCGTCTCAGAGATTATTGTGAGTAATTTCTGCTTACTTATTTTGATCTGGAAAAATTCACACGGTCATGTATACAGGTACTTTGTTCAAGTTGCATGTTCCCAGAAATTAGTTGGCCCAAATTAATATAGAATGAATTAGCTCTCCTCTTTTCTTAATCATCTTGAGGGGAGCTACCTCTCATTTTCTGTTTTATATTTTGATTTTGATTTTGATAGTTGATGCATACATATATGTGTGTGTATGAATGTATTAGTTTGTGATTATTTCAAATTGTTTCCCTGCTAAATTTTTGCAATGCAATGATGATTTTTAAGGCTGGCATATTCGTTGGACCCTCTGTTCTAGGCCAGAGCAAGAAGTTAACCGAGCAGGTGTTACCAGATAATGCCCAGTTTGTGGTGGCGAATCTTGGAGCTATTGGTTTTGCATATTTCCTTTTTGTGACTTCAGTGGAAACGGATTTCAGTGTACTTAGAAAAGTAGGGAAGAAACACGTCTACAGTGCCGTGATAGGAGTCTTTTTTCCAATTACAACAGTGTGTATTGTTGCATACTGTTTTAAATCATCAATTCATGGGAACCTTGCAAAACCTGTTGGGATTGGAAGCGTTGCTTCAAGTGTGTCAGTAACTGTATTTCCTGTGATTTATCTTATACTTAAAGAGTTACGACTACTAAGTTCTGAGGTTGGACGGATGGCAATGGCCACAGCAATGGTAAGTGATGTGATGGGGATTATTCTTGTTTTTGCATTTGTAGCAGTGAAACATGGTCAACATAGTGGTGCCGATGCTTTGTGGTTTATGATTTCTGTGATAGTTCTAATGGCCTTTGCGATTATTGTGATTCGGAGCGTACTGCTCTGGGTTGTTGAAAAAACCCCCGAAGGGAAACCTGTAGATCGGTCATATGTGGTTCTCATTTTGTTGGGGGTATTGGTGATGACATTTTTTAGCGACATGTTTGGTCTGGTCTTTCTTCATGCATCGTTGCTGCTGGGGATTGTGATGCCTGATGGGCCTCCACTAGGGGCAACCATGGTGCAAAGGAGCCGAACAATAGTAATGGAGCTTCTTATGCCATTTACATTTGCAATCTTGGGATTGAATGTGGATGTCTTTGCCATGGCCAATTATGGCTGGTCGAATTTGGAACCGCTATTTGCCATGGTTATTGCAGGGTATCTCTCCAAATTGATTGCAACTTCTGCTGTTGCTCTCTTCTTTGGAGTTCCATTCAAAGAGAGTTTCACTCTCGGTCTCATGATGAACTTGAGAGGTTTATACGAGGTTACAATATTTTTGAAATGGCTTGACGAAGGGGTAAGTTCTCTATGCTCACATATTCTCTTGAAAATGTGATTAATTTTTTGAAATTTTGAAGGGCGAGGGGAAAAGGTTCAAAGTTAATTTCTTAGAAAATGAATATTGAAAGAAACTAGCCAGCGTAACCAATCTCCTATGTGAACCACTAGACATTGTAGTGTAATCCACCTTTCCTTTTTGATGAACAGACCTGCTTTGATTTTGAGTGCAGTATGCAGGTTTAATTGTAGTTTTAGGGCTATGTTAGTAGCCATCCCCTCGTTAGCTCTATTATCCTCTTATCCATGACTTGTAGCTTCCTTTTTCTAATCTTTTGTCATCTGATAAAATTACGTCGCTCTTCAAGAAAAAAAAAATGTCATGAGTAATTTGGGCAGAGGAGGTAAATTAATGGAAGTTTAGTCTAAGATGAAATGTGATGGGAACTTAGTATAGGTTAGTTGGACTGAAGAGGCCAGCCCTGTACTTGGAAAAAAGCACGTCTTCTTCATTTTCTTTTTCTTTTCCAAGTATATTGTAAGAGACAATTAGAAAACGTTCGTATAATGGCTTTCAAAACATTTCGCATTTTGGATTGTTAGGTTCTTACATTTTTTGTTTGCTCGCAGATTTTGGAGACCCCTACCTACACATTGATGCTGCTATTAACAACATTGATGACTGGCACATGTTCAGCTTTGATTTGCTTCATCTACGATCCCACAAAGCAATACATGACAAACAAAAGAAGAACCATACAACACACCCCTCCAGGAACAGAGCTCAGCATATTAGTTGGCATCCACGATGAAGAATGTGTAGCAGGGCTCATTAACCTCCTCGAGACCTCACATCCAACTATGACCAGCCCTTTTGCAGTCTATGCCATCCATCTATTTGAGCTTGTAGGCCGTGCGTTTCCCGTGTTCATAGACCATGATAAACCAGAACGACCACCCAAGTATATAAACTACAAAAAAATTCACAATGCCCTAAAGCTCTATCAAAAACCAAGAAGTGAATATGTCAAACTACGTTCCTACACTGTTGCGGCAGTGAAGCGAACTATGCACCAAGACATTTGCGATTTGGCTTTGACATATAAAGCTACTCTAATCCTTTTACCTTTCTGCAATAAAAGACTTGATAACCTTGCAGGAAGTGAAATTGTCAGGCATGTTTATGGAATGCAATCTATAAACTCTAGAGTCCTAGCCAATTCACCTTGCTCAATTGGAATTCTTGTCGACAAGGGTTACACTCATAACCCTATTGCCATGCAATATTACCATCAGCTCTTCTTTCGCAGATGTGTTGTTCTATTTTTGGGAGGAGCGGATTCTCGAGAGGCACTTGCCTACGCGGACAGGATGGCTACTAATCCTGAAGTTTCTCTCACGGCGATAAGGTTCCTCTCATACAATAATATTGGAGATGATGAGATGGAGAAGAAGCTTGATGACGGTGTGGTGACATGGTTTTGGGTGAAGAATGAAGGGAATAGCAGAGTGGCTTATAGAGAGGTGGTGGTGAGAAATGGAGAAGAAACTCTAGCAGCAATCCAGGCATTGGACACCGATACTAATGAACTTTGGATAGTGGGAAGGAAACAAGGAATAAACCAGGTGCTCCTTGAGGGATTGTCAAAGTTGAGTGAAAATCCTGAATTGGGAGTGATTGGAGATTATGTTGCATCCACGGATTTTGGTAGCACAGCTTCTGTGTTAGTAGTACATCAGCAAATTATGAGAGGATGAGGGCTGGCTACTGCTGACGTTTTATCAGAGATAGCTTTGGTGGTAGGTTTTCTGAACATCCCTGTGTAAAGACTAATTGAATTTTATTGTTATTTTTTAAAAATACTGGGAATTATATCTTTACCCGATTTGTTGATCAAGTAGATATCAAATGCGATTCATCTGGAATATCACTGGTGCAAATACTGTCTTGTAACGGGTTCTTCCATCAGGTATTTGCCAATTGTAACTTCTGGAGGTTCTTTCCAGCATTAATGCAACGAAGAACTTGAAATCAAATAGCAACTGTTAAGAAATGGAAGCACTAGTTACATGTATCCTCGCCATATAAATTAGTCTTCAGATAAGAACAACGTACATGGAAGCATTATGAAATGCAGCTAAGTTCATTACACTCTAAAAATGTAGGATTTTCTATTGACCGATATGCCAAGTTAAACAATTCGCGACAAGAGATCTAACTGTTAGAACTTGGAAACACTCAATCCATAAGTTTCAAATCTTCATCGATGGCGGGCTGGCGGCTTGTTCGATGGATTATGTTTAGTCCAGCCCCCAGCTCAGATTCAGAAATGGTCAAATAAGACGATATCACAAGTCTATATACTTGTCCAGATACCATTTACCATCCAATATTTTTAGTTCTATGACGAGACGGAGAGAACTTCTTCCTTGATGCCAAACAGGACACGATATTACCGGGGAAAAAGAAAAGGCCAGATTGAGATCAAGGCGTATCTTTCGTCTCACTTGAGCAAACTGCGTACATGTTAGAATGATAGTATTTTAGAGAGCATTGATAAACTCCACCCGTTTTTTTCTCAAGAAAAGAAAAGAAATGTTGAATAATTGGCTATATCTTGCTAATCTGCATATTTAATTCTAAATTAAAAGTGGACTATATAAAAAAATATTTTTTCAATATAAACTCTATAATATAAAATATTAATATATCTAAAAGTCATATCTTATATCGAAAGATTATAAACTTTATGTAGATTAACCTAACTTTATCGAAAGTTATTATAAACTCTATACTTTTTTGTTTTTAGATGAAATATTAACTTTTTTTCTTTTTTGTTTTATTGGTTTATACATATTTTAATTTATTTTATTAAATATAACACAATAAATTTCTATTAAAAAAATTAAATATCAAAAAACACATCTATAATGTTATCATATTTCTCTCTTATATTAAAAATCAATTTAAAATCCTACCCTTAAGCAGGGTTACAGCACCAGTCAGAACTAAAAGTCACCGTTAAGACTAACGAACCTTGAGTTTTCTTTTTCTCCAAGAAAAGGAAGAAAATAGCCACACAGAATGCTCGTGGAATATTCTGTTATTATTTTTTGAAAAACTCAACATATTGACACCTGTATATATAAAAATCATCAAATCTATATACATAAACAAACAAATAATCATCTGCTCTCTAGCCTAAAACAACTTGTCTGCGCTTCCAAGTTCCAACCAATACTAAATCCAAGTCCCAACAAAACACGCCCTCCTTTATCTCACACCATTAAAATACTGCCACGTGTCCAACCAAACTCACCCTAGCCCTACCAAAATAACCAGAGTTAACCCCATATAAAATCACAAGTTCCACAAAATCATAAACACACAAAACCCTTTCTCGCCATCTCTCTAGAAGCCTCTCTCTGTCTATCTAATCGCCGCCTATCTCATCATCCATCATGCCTCGCCGAAGCTCTGGAGGTCAGATTTTTACTTATATTTGTTATTTCTTTTCTGGGTTATGTTTATTTCTTGAGTTTGTGTGTTCATTTGTGCAACTTCTTTGCTTTAGATTTTGAGAAAGCGTAGGCAAGAATACAAATATAATTCTGTTTCTTTTTTGTTTCTTTTGTTTTCGTTTTGCGATTAGGGAGGCCGGGTCGTGTTGATTATATTTTTGTAGTCGTTTTTGTCTTAAAAAAAACATTTCGTTTGTGTTTAAGTCTTCTAATTCGTGAAAGTTAATATCCAGCATAGATTTTGTTCCATTTTATATGTTTAGATCTTGAAAGATGCCTAATTGGTATGGGTTTCCATGTTTTTGCTGATATAAATAAGTGGGTAGCTTGATTTTCTTGTTTTGTTGTTTAGTGTTAATATTGAACATCTAAACTTGGCATTTAGATTCTGGTGTTTTTCAGCTTTTATAATTTTTGGGCTGATTGATTCATTTCTTGAATACCCCTTTCTGATCCTTTTCATTTCACTGTTTGGGATAATCTTCTGAGCCCTTTACGGGTTTCCAATCATTTTGTTTATAGACGTTTGTTAATCAATTCTGCAACTTGCATGAAATTCCGATGACCCAACTTCTTATTTACACATAATCCAATGTTTTGCAGGAAGATCTGCCCGCCCAGCCCCTCGTCCTGCACCAGCACGCGGCCCACCTCCCCAAACAGGTAATGTTTCTCTGCAGAGTCTTGCAGCGTATTTGAAGATCTCAAAACATTTTTTAAATATACTCAAGAACAGATTTAGTTTTCATGCATCACATTTAGTTTTGGATATAGGGTTTGAAATGCAATTTTACGTTGTCATCTTAAATTTGGCGTTGCTTTTTCTAAGCAGAGCTTGGCTTTAATTCATTTATTTTTTTCCTGATGCAGTTAACCGTGCTCCTCCACCAGCTCATACTCAGAGTAGTGGTGGTGGATCATTGCTCGGAGGCATTGGCTCAACCATAGCTCAGGGTATGTGAAAAATAGAATGTTGTTGTCTTGGGATTGAAATTGTCACTTTCATGTTGTATCTTGTGCATGCTATGGTTTGAATCATCATAAGTCTGAATTTTTCTGCTCCTGTTCTCTCTTAACACAGGCATGGCTTTCGGTACTGGAAGTGCAGTGGCACACAGAGCTGTAGATGCTGTGATGGGTCCTCGCACTATTCAACATGAAGCCATGGTCTCTGAGGCTGCTGCTCCCTCAGCACCCGCTGCAAGCAGTATGGGTGGTGCTGATGCATGTAATATCCACTCCAAGGCATTCCAAGATGTATGTGAAATTTTCTCATCTGGTTACTTTTTTGCCAAGATTAGCCATCTTAAATTAAGTGATTTTTTTAATGTCTTTTTTCTTATTTCTGGTTGTAAATTGCTTGGAGAATGCTAGAGAGTGACAGTTTGGCAAATAATTTTCTTCTATACTGTCTTGTTTAATTTGAACTAGTGCTGTGTCCAAATCTCATCCAATGATTTCTGACTAGGGTCCCTGAGATAGGGATCGGTAAGAATAGTAAAACAATCTGCTCAGTGGTGTCATTGTGAGAACAAGTTATTCAAAACATATTTTAGACTCTTCAATATGAGCATGATAACTTAGAGGCTTTCTCTTGCTAAATACTTGGATTTTAATTTTGTTTTTCTCTCTGTTCATGCCTGATGCTGCTTGTATTTTTTTTATGTTATACCCAAACTTAGGTTATTAATTGCTCTTGCATTGTTTCACTGGTCTTCCTTGTAGTGTGTGAACAACTTTGGAAATGACATCAGCAAGTGCCAGTTCTACATGGACATGTTGGCCGAGTGCAGGAAGAACTCAGGCTCTATGTTGAGTGCCTAAATGTTGCCCCATTGCTTTGCCATGAAATGGAGTATTGGCTTTGAACTAAATTTCTATTTTGATTTATGTGATGGTGATGAAGCTATAGTCCATCTATGGTACATTTATTAATTTTTGTGGTGAATTACTAGATGCTGAGATTCAAATACTCGACCTTTCCAGGTTATTATTGAAACCTGGTTATCTGTGTTTTGTTCCATCTAGTGCACATTCATCTGATTGAATGCCAATGGTTGGACTTGAATAATTACGATGGACAGTGATTCATTGATGTTATCAGCTTTCCTGATTCTTGATAATTTTGGTATTTCCGAAACATATTAACTTATTCTGAAATATTAAAAGAGTTAATTTGCATGACTTGTGCACATGTGTTTTGAGGTATGAAGCTATGTTTTTATGAATAAACCACGACGAGTAATAAGTTTGAAGAATTTTCTCGGAGATAGTATGAATTTGAATCACTATGTTATAGGTGAAAACTCTTCACATCCAATTAAAGAATTTTTTTTAACCTAAAGAGGTTGATATAATTTTGGTTGGACAACAAAAAAGAAAGTGTTGCTGAAATTTACCCCTATTGTTGCAATTTTTACCTTTCCAAAATCTAATGTCTGTGGCACACGCTTGAGAGTTTACATATTAATTAAAAGTCTATAATTAAGAATATAATAAAATCTCAAATTATAAATTTACGAAGTTGCGAAATCTGAATTTTAGAATAAAAATCTCTAGTTTATTGCAAACTAAAATTCCAGGTGTTCATGTGCCTGTTCCTCTCCGCAACTCTTTGCATTCAAGCTACCATTTTCTACTTGATTCTTTTGAATTGCAATGGGAAAGTTTACAGACAGGGAGGAGCTACCGTGTATCTTCTTCCCATAAATCCAACAAGAAAACTGTTGCGTGCAATGCTGTTGAATTTGTCCAATCCCTTGTGATTCTCAGCCTTGGCAAGAGCTTTACCACCAAAAATGCACCGCGTCACTGAACTCTTGCACCGATATAGACTGCATAAGATTGTAGGCATACCGACACCCACCACCCATAAAACCACCAATTTATCATCTGGGCACCCTTTTATCCAATCTAGTTTTACATCGCACCATTGATCTCACAGTCAATGGTGCTCACCGTTGATCAAAGACCATTGTCGTTTTGATTTGTGAGAGAATGACTGAAATTGCTTGCAAGAAGTTTATTGCTGTTGTTAATGAAAGTGTCAGTATTTTTGTTTTTGCATTCAAAAGTTATTTTTAAATTTTTTTCTTCATATTAACTTTTTTACATGATTTTGAATTATGAATCAAAATTCTTAATCAAACAAATATTTAAGAATAAAATTAAAAAAATTAAAAAAACAATACAAAACAAAATAAATAATAATTAAAAAAATATTGGTATTACTTTATATCAACGATGTAGCAAAATCTCCCACCTAATTGCTAATCGATTGTCGAGTACTAAGCTAAAAAATTAACATCAGCCCGATGGGACCTACGCTCAAGACAAGGAATGATGTATAGATAATGTGTGTATTCCATATCATAATCATCACAAGAACAATATACGAAGATGTGATAACAAATACAAAAGCCACAGCAATCCCTGAAAAGAAATGACATTTTATGATGTTTGTTATGAAGAATTTCGATTTTGAAAGCAGGACTTAAGATTTTACTTCTCATAGTTAGCATATATGTAAACTACAATTCCATCACTAGAAAGTAATCTTTACCATGTGCATTGCCGTCTGTCAAAGTGATTTTGAATCCAAAGTGACCCCAACACAAGCCAACATAAGAAGGATGTTGATTTTAGGTTGGAGTTTTGTAGTTGTTAATATTGATGGTTATTAAAGATTTATTTATTGTTAATTTCAGAATTTGTGGGGATTAGTGGAAGTTCACGTAAACTGCCCGGATGAAAAGCTGTCCCGAATGAATCAAAGAAAAAATAAAAAAGGTGTTGATTTCAGGCACATAAACTCGTCCCTCCTATTTTGCAGATGTGTGCACCACCTTAACCCGTGGAAAACACCCCAGTGGTAGTGGTTAAGCTAGAAATAATGTCTGCTATAAATTAATGACTGGCTAGAAATAATGTCTGCTAGTACTCCCAGAAAAATGTGGCCAGTATAATGGATCAGGGCCCAGAAAAATCATCAAATAAGCACAAATAAAAAAATATCAATGATGATGATGGTGATGTCAAGTTTGTACACTTACTTCGAATTGAGCGATAGAAGGTAGCTGAAACGTCGTCATTATGCAGTCGACGATAATGGTTATACACAGTACACAGCACTTCATCGTGTAGTTATTAATCAGCATGGACTTGACAGAAGAGGCTCTTTGAGACGGCGACTTGGCAAAGTCGACCTGTATTTGGACACTTACATTATCTTCGTCTGGATATACTAGCGAATGAAAGGGTAATAAACATTAAATATCATTAATACCTTTTTAATTGAATGTAAAAGGAAGAAATGATAAATAGGATAAAATTGGATTTTTCAAAAAAAAAATAAAGATGAATAATAAATTAATGTCAAGAAATTATATAGCTATTTCCTTCCCCCTCAATCACTCTCAATTTAAGGGTAAGACTTTAAAGGGAAATAAACTTTCTTTCCAAAATAAAAGGTGTGTTTGGGATATATAGTGTAAGGTGTTTTTTAAAATATTTTTTCTGCTTGAAGATATATTAAAATAATTTTATATGTATTTTTTAAATTTTGAACACTAATATATTAAAATTATAGAAAACACTAAAAAAATAGTTTTTTTTATTTTTTAAGCCAAAAATACTTTTAAAAAATACCAAAAACATAAACAAAAATACTCTCAAACACACCCTCAAAAAACATTGTAAATTTTAAAATATTTGGAATAATGGTATGAAACAACTACGAGACACCAATTAAAAATTATTAAAAGATTGTGCGGAATGAGATCAATTAAAGTAAGAAATCAGAACATGTAAAAAAAAAAAGAGAGTTAAAAACCAGATCTTTGTAATACCACCGAAATGGAAAAAAAAACGTAGAGTGCATTTTCTTGATGGTCTCTTTCCATAAACCATGCATGAACGGCTTCTGTTTTCATGGTTTAAATGTGGATTCCAATTTTTTAATTTCCATTGACTAAAAATTAGCTGAATTTGTAAAATAATACCGCTTCCTGCCAAGTGACAAACATTTGGCAGTCAGTTTAAGAAAACGAGTACAAATCAAAGCTTACCAAGAGCCCATGACCCTCAAAATTGAATTAAGAATACTAAAGAATGCTCATGAAAGGTCAAAATTGAGGGCCCCCCCCCCCTGCATGATCCTCAAAGGCCATGTTAAGAGGGTGATTCGGATAGCATTTCAATCGGAACTTAAAATTTAAAAAAATTATTTTTGTTTTAAATTAAATTTTTTAATTGTTTTGATGTT
>Ga0307515_10020068_pt1 | contig 11963 bp, 9 predicted proteins | sample 17_EM_MG_FD_194513 | JGI IMG/M metagenome (GOLD analysis project Ga0307515, IMG submission 194513) | Populus trichocarpa ectomycorrhiza microbial communities from riparian zone in the Pacific Northwest, United States - 17_EM | ecosystem: Host-associated > Plants > Roots > Unclassified | place...
CCCCCCCCCCCCCCCCCCCTGGTTTTGGGCGTCAAGAAAACTTGGTGCCGTGTGATAAAACCCCATGCAGTCTTTTGTTCCTTGCTACCTCGGGGGCTGTCCTTGGCCAGCCTTTTCTTGCAAACAACTCTCGACTCTTTTTTCCCCAGAAACAAACGTCTTTCCAGTTTTCTTCGGTCTAATGTTGTCTTTTACTTCTTTTTTTAAACAAAAAAAAAAAAAAACTAAGTTTTCACTGGGATGGGACTAAAGGAGCGATCAATAGCAATCTCTCGACGGAATTTCAAGTTTCAAACAAATTATCTCAAAAATAATTAATTTGAAAAAGTTTTGGCCACACAATCAATTTTTACCTTGTTGCATTTGTAAAGCTCAATTTTTATTAAATGGTGCTAGGCAAGATAATTATCACACTTTAGAAAAGCTATATTTAGTAAATCTCGTGATAAGTTAATGTGAAATTGTAACACTCACGGACTCCCCCAAGAAGTTTTCTAGGATGTTAGCCATTAAAATAATTCTTTTCATCAATGATTTTATATGTTTTTTTTTTAATGTTCCAGACTTCTAATCTATTTTGTTGATACAACACGTGACTATATAAACAACTTGACTTCTTCGAGGGTGTTTGTTTATGTAGTTACTTCTGTTTTTAAAGTAAACCACAGAAAATATATGTTTGGTAAAATATGAAATATTATTTACTATTTGTGAACCCCAATTAATTTTGCGTTGAAAATGTAGGTGAATTAAAAGCAACTCCAAGCTGCTTCATGGGAAGTGCAGAGTGAATTTTACTCTGCACCGTTCACTTTACAAAAGTGAACAGAGTGACATTCACTTGCACAGCTCACATGAACAGTGTATAACATCTCCACTGTTCATGGTCGGACCAGGTCCGGTCTGAACCTAAATGTATTAGACCGAGTTCGACCCAGTAAAAAAAATTTAATTTTTTTTAATTGTATTTTATTCAAAAAAACTAGTGTTTAACATTATTCAATGACATTATATAAATTAGAAGGAGATCGCATGATGACGTAGCATTTGCAGAATTTGATCATAATTCCAATTTTGTTCCTGATGATATTTTACCTGATTTTGTTGCATGCTCAAAAATCATGAAAACTATAGTTCTTGTCGGATGAATTTCGTACGTGATAAAATTGTAAATAGTTTAATGGAACAATAAAAAATATTTTATATAAAATATTATTTATTTCAAGACGTAATAACAGTAGTTAAATCTACAATATTTAAATTAAAAATCATCAATATTAATATATATATTTTTTTTAGTTATTTTATAACCTTAATTTGAAAAACATTTTTAACCAAACACATTAAACTATTTTTTGTTCAACCTCAATTTCAATCACAGTTTTAACCAAACATGTATAAATACCAAACTAACCTCAATAAAAAATACTTTTTATAAAACAATTTTTTTCAAACTACAACTCAAAACCTAAAAATTACCACAATATCAAATACACTCTTCTAATCCGTGTTGTTGTGGGCCTTGTGGCTGCATTAAAACATCTTCCACAACAAGCTTAAGCTTTGATAAAAAAATTAAGTAAATTGGATACAAGCCAACACCTTTAACAGGATTGTTATTTGGGATTATTAATGTCAAAACAACAACTAATTAATATCACGCTTAAAAACCATAATATTTTATTGTTTAACCATGACATCAATTAATTGTCATGATTTAGAAATATTAGAAATGAAATATTTAATAACTTTGAACCGTGACAAATAAAAATATATTATTTTCCCAAATCTTTTTATTTTTTAAAATTTACGTGCTTATTGCCCAATTTGAAGGTCCAAAGCTCAGCAAGCAGTTTATTCACTTCATCAGAGTCGGATCTTGACAGACACATGAAGGAGTCCTTCCCTCAAATAGAAAGACTTGAGCTGAACCGGGTTCTTTTTTCCCTTTTCTTTTCTAGCATGGGAAATACAATGGAGAAGAGCATATTGGCTTACGTATACTTTCCAATTTCCATTTTCCACCTCTTTCTTCTTCTTCTTCTTCTTCTTCTTCCACCACCACCACCACCACCACCACCCGAGCGTAGCATGCACAGGTGGCTTCAACACGCATCTTCACACCAATTTAAAGACAATTCAACATTTAACCTAACTTATCAATCATGGGGAGGATTGCATGCAGGACTCTGAAAGCACATTGTTATCACAAGCACCTTCCATAAACGCGCAAACAGATCCCACTTGAAATACCTCACCATATCATCAATAAAAATTGATCAGTCAGTCCTTATTCGTAAGGATAGGAACCTCTTTTTTTTTTTTTTTTTACACTTTTTCTTCATCTATAACGGAAATAAAAAGAAATCAAAAGCATCACTCTTGCCTGACAAATGGTGAGGAGCTCATGTCAGTACTGTAGAATGAATCCTCAGCTACACCATAGTAATTATCCTCTTTCTCCTCATCCCACCTGAGAACCTCCCTTGTGTACTTGAATGCCTCATCAATAGTCACTCGGTCCCTTGCCCTAGTTTGCCATACAAATAGTTTACGGCCTGTGATGGAAGCATAGAGATCTTTAAACTTCATCGCAACATAGTAGTAAGCCTGGTGAGCAAGTGATTGGTTGTTGTGGTGAGGTTGCACCGGACTGAAGTCATTAAACCACTCACAAGCACTTAAATGCACCCGATTAACCTTTTCTTCGAAGATATCATACTTGTTAAGTATCAGCACAAAGGGTGTATCCTTAAAGCAAGGGTGCCTAATCATTGTCTCAAATAGCTCCTTGCATTGCATCATCTTGTTCTGAAGTAGAGATCCACTACCACTGCTCTCTGGTGAGAACCACATCTGATCATAGTCACTAAGGGCTACACAGAATACCACGGCTTGCACGTCTTCAAACATTTCCACCCATTTGCACCCATCATTCATCCCCTTTGCATTTACTCTAATCAACTGATATCTGAAAAAAAAAAATTGCAGGCATGAGTACTCGAATCCTGCCAACATGACAAGACATAAAAGAGAACCAATTTTCAGGTTCAAATGCCATGAACATGAAGTGTGTGTTTGTGTACAAAAAATCAAGATCCCAATATTTCACGATAAGAATCTGCTGAATGCAATTTTGATGTCTTTTAATTTGAGGGGGGGGGGGATTCTGGCCATAGATGTGCACTGCCACACCAGGTCAGTTATAATGAAAATGTGTTAGTTTTTCATGGAAGGCATGCTGCCTTTCAATCGAAAAAAGATTCTGAGCTAGGGTGCTCGCAATGTCACTGCCTCTAGTAAAGTTGTAAAGATTTTTTTTTCTTTTTCTGTTTGGTTCTATAGTAGGCATATTTCAGGGGATTATGCAGAAAATAGGAAATTTACCTGGTCAGGGGTGGGGGTGGAGCATCCAGATTATCTGTGTATGTTTCAGACATTGGACTGCGATCATCAAGGGAGAATTCTATGAAAGCCAAACCATTCCCTTGGGTGACCCCTTCTGCATAGAGAATATCACGTTCAGAAGGTTCATATTCATTGCTTGAGATCTCGACAGCCTGAAAGAAAAAATACCATATGATACAGCCCTTCAATGACCATAATGATAATTAAGTTTATCTAGGATTAAACCATGCAAGAGACATCCATTAAATGAAAGACTACCACAATATCAGAATGGAAAACTTGGTGATTGGAAAGAATTCAGAAATAGGAAAATGGCATATTACAACTGCTATTCATATACAAGCAACTAATGTGAAATTCAGAACAATACCCGACTCAAGAAGTATTCAGCAACATCTGGAAGGAAGTGAAGCTCGTTTTTTCTTCTATATGTTTCCTGTGTGGCAGGATCTCTCCACACCTCCTCAACTAATGGAGCATACTCACGTGTTGCTGCAGGGAAGAAAGCATCCAAATCTCCAGTCGCTATAATATCCAGTAACCAGTCAGAGAAATGCTTCAACCTCGGGTTGATCGAATAGATACACTGATTAGTTTCACTGTGGTCAACATCTCCACCTGAAAAGATAGCATCAGATTAATTGAAGTTTTAGAGGTTCACTCTAATAGTTGAAAAAAATGCACTGAATTATCTTCCTTCCAAGTTCCACCCGCCTAAAAAAAAGGAAAAAAAATCATAACCCCATTGAGAACCGTTTCCTAATAAATTCCTAAAAAATGTCGAGATTTCTGGAAATTGCCCTAACTTGTCAGAGATGTTAACTAGCGTGCACCCAAATCACAACCTCCAAATGCTTCATAGTCAAGACATGACTTGAAGAGGATAAATGAGGTGCTACGCCATCTCAAGAATTTTAATGCAAGAAAAGAAAAAATAGAAATGAAGATATTACCCGCTTCAGAGTTTCGGTCTTCGAAACCAAGTGCCTTCATCCTGGAGACTGCCTCCTCCTCAAAGCGTTCCCGCCCATCAAGCAAAATGCTAAGATATCTGTACATATTGCTCTGGATCATCAACTTGATATCTTGCAGTTCTTCTGCGGTGAACTTGCTACCATACAAAAATTTGGCCTGTTTCAGAAATGCATAATGCACATTAAAAACAGTATCAGAAGCCATAAAAAGAATTTCAAGTTCTAGCAAGGGGCTTCAGTGGTGAGGAAAACATGTCTAGAAAACTAGTCACCACAGCTTTTCAAATTCAGGCTGAGTTGTACTTCTATTGAAAAGTGCAACAGAGAAAGTCTGATCTTAATCTTACATGCATCAAGCCCATAATATCTCAAGTTCTTCACACTATCTTATGAGATATAGTTGGTATAAAGTTTTGTTCGCACCACTTGAAGCTGACTAATAATGGATAGTTTAAATACAATTCAGTAAATGGCTAAAATTTGAACAAGGTAAATACAGCATTCATTGCAACCAATGAACTTACTACTCCACCAAGTTTGACATTGAGTAAGAAACAAATTATCAAAATGAAGTGGCTAATTGGACATGTTGACGCTAACAAACAAAAAATATAACTAATCATTTGGATAATTATTCCATACAACATGAACAAGAACCTCAAAATAACCACCATCAAGATGGAAATTTGAACACAGATACAGGAAAATTGTTATTTCAGAAAGCTTAACCAACTCATAACCGCTCATATTTTCCAAGTGCCAATGCTCTAACAATGAATTCTTAATTGGACAGGCAGAAACTGCCCAAGCTATAGGGGGTTTAAGATCTGTTTCAAGCGTGTGATGAACTGATCTAGACCATAGCTAATCAAAGCACCAAATGGAAAGGCCATACCTGCTTGAAGATAGTGCTGGTTCCAGAGCCTTGAATCCCAAGTAGAAGTAGTTTCTGTACTTTTTTATGCTCTAGATAATTTGGAACAGTGGTGTAATTGCTGGCCTCATCTCTCTGTCCATGAGGTTGACCATGGGGCACAGGCAAAGAGAAAAGTGTACAAACAATCCTTGTTGATGCCTGTCTAGCAAAGAGCAAATCCAAGTGTTTCATACAGGACCTATGATCTTATACTGGCTGTGAACTTCTAATAAGGAGTTTGCAGCATATACCTTCTCCCAAATATTCCCCCTGATATTATTCTGACCTTCCTCTTCGTAACGACCATCATCATAGACCCAAAAATGAGTATCACGTGGACACTGCACCTTCGCCAGCTAAAACATTCGGAAACCAGGTTAGCAATTGCACAGGACATGACCAAAAAGTGACTGAAAGCACATACAATACACAATACCAAAGAGACTGACATGGAAACTTGATACATTTACTCAGTAAGGTGGACCAATCCAAAAACTCGGACTAGCTATTGTTTTATGTCACAAGAGCACTGATATGAAAAATATTATTGTTGCGCAACATCAATAATAAACTATTAAACACTCACAAGCCTGACACAGACACGAGGTTAAGCTATTCTCCAGCTATGACCGAAATTGGGCACCATAGCTAAGCTGTGACCAAGCTGAACTCAACTAGCATGAAGCATGTTGGTGTGTCTGCATGCATAGCTGCTATCTCACCATTACACACTTAATAGTTTTCACCAATTTACTTGCTTCCCTAACCTCTATTTAGAGATTTTCTATCTTCACACTTAGATTCCCTAATGTGACTATAGCTTATTCTTACTAGAGCATTGCAGTCCTCACCCCCAGGAACAGAGCTTTCGACCACTTCGAAAGGGGAAATACAATCGTTGTGAGAGTTAATAAGACATTGTCATTCTAACACATCTACTTTTTCCCACTACAACCTACCAAACCCTGCTCATCTTTTTTCCGGTGTTAGATCAATGCTGAGAGCAAGTGAAAATGTCAGCAATAAACAAACATAAGGCACTGTCCAATATCCCAATGAAAAATTGGGGAATTGATACAAACTTAAACTCAGAAAGTTCCCTCCCAAGCATTTGTAGCCAGCAATTTAAATAGAAAAACGTGCTTCAAATAATTTTAATGGAAGGGCCTAACAAATACTATTTATTAACTACACAATAAAACTTAATAAATCCTATTACTTTGTTAACTAAACAAGAAAAATTGGGATAAGAAACAGCAAACCTAAATGATATTTAATACTGACAACTCTAAAACGTTTAGCATAATGCATGGACAATCAAACCTATTTCTTGATTCAATAGAAGCCAAAAAGGGTGAATAGAATAGGGAAAAGGGTCCCAAATAAGGAGAGATATATATGTAAAAAAAGTTCCGATTACGCCTATTCCTAATCCTAAATGGAATGTAGTGACAGGGGATCCAAACAACCTAGTAGCTATTTTACATTTACCTAGCAAGAATCTAAATATTGCTGCTGGCATCACTCACTAGTACAAGAATTAACTGGAAAAGAACTTACTTTTAGAACCCTCAGTTCAAGTTTGGTAATTTCCCGACCATTGATGTAAACCTCCGTGCGACCATTGCTTGCATCATGGCTGAGTTTCCCGGTGAAATTTAAGTTTGAACTAATGATTCTATCTGGTTTTTCTCCCTCCTGCAAAATAGCAAGTAAAGACTTCTAATCCATGCTGGACCGGAAGGAATTTGAAATTTTTCTGCAAGGCCAAGTAGAAAGAGACCTGATTGAGATATTTTAATTTGAAATCTTGAATATCAACTCACCTTTCCCCAAAGACCAGATTCCTTATCATACCAAAATCTACCAGGTTTCAATTTCCGTGGAGGTAAAGGGCATCCAAGTAATTCTGCCATCTCTTCTGGCTTCAAAGGATGTCCATTCACAATCAGCTGCTCTGGCCGAAGTTGATTAGCAGAGCATTCTTTCTCTGCTTTCATAATTTGCTTGACTTCCAAAGGACTTAGCAGTCGTGATAACACCCTTGAATGTTTGCCCAGCTTTGACCTCTTTGATTCGTCAATTGGTTGACCAATGCATATCACACACTTGCGTCCTTCAGGCATTGATCCCATAGCCCGAAGCACACAATTGCTGCAATACTTAGCATCACAAACCAGGCATGATTCCTTGGTTTCCCACCTCCACTTTCCACACCTGTAACAAACCCTACTTTTTTGCTTCTTCTTTTCCTTAGAAAACCCAATGTAATCTGGATATACGGGCTTCTCTACATCAACATCTTTCCTCTCAGATCTATCAACAGTGTTAAATGTAACAACTGGCACTCTCTTTACTTCATTAGCCATTTGTTTTGGAGGATGACTAAGAGAATTGTGGACTGACCCTGGAGAAGCTGAAGCTGAAGCGGAAGAAAAGTCAGGGTTTAGCAAGACAGAGACTACTGACTCTGAGCTTGCTGATACTCTGGGAGTTTGATTAGGTGAACCAGCAACACCAGCTATACGAGACACTGGCAAAGGTATTGGTTCAGTTACTGGAAGACCTAGATTTGAAACTAGTCTTTGTGACTCTGAAAGTGGTTCAGCAGTCGGGATCATGTGAGAACTTACATCAAGAGGTTCAACTTCAGGGACATCATAAGAGACTGGTGGGCCATCATACACCATGGCTATAGAATAATCAAGCTTGGTCTCATCTTCAGGGAGAGGAACTCCAGGAGGAACCATCTTTCTCACCAATTCCTTCCAGCTTTCTCCCTTTCTTTGCTCCATTTCTTCAACTATGATACTGAATAACTATAAAATTCACCTCCAATATCAAGTAATAACTTCTCAAGAATCACTCGTATCCAAATTAAAAAATCGTAACTCTGTGGATCTGACATTAACAAGCACACCAATTATGTTGCAGCCACCAAAAGATCCACAGAAAACAATCACCAAACAAAGTTGAATGACAGATTGTAAGTGATACCCTTGATGAGGACTTGAAATCAAAACCAGAAATAATCAACAAAGAAGCTGCAATCAACAGTCGTATACCCCACCCAGGTCAAACTTTTGAAGTACTCATATTTTAACGAATAAATCACAAACTGATCAAGAATTGATCAAAATTCAAATCAACATGAACCCAAATTCAACCATAGCAAGCACAACCAATTTAAGCAAATGCCATCTGAGCTGAAATCATGTCACAGTCAAAAAAGAAACATTCAAACTGAAACGTATCCAACATCAGCACTTTTAGAGTCAAAGCATGAGCTTTCAACAAAAACAACAAAATCCCAAATTAAATCAAATCAAGTTACAGTCAAAATCAAATAGCGAAACTGGAATTACCCGTTTGTCTTCAAGCTTTAAATTTACCAAAAAAACAAAAACCATTTGTACTAAGTCCAAAGTTATAAAAATCAAAGTTCACATTGTCAACTACTAATTAAAACCCTAAGAACTTTACAAACCAAAGACTAATTCAGTACAAAAGAAAAGAAAAACCAGCCAAGAAAGGAATCCAAAAAAGGGAACTTCATAAATGCCCTTTTGAGCATAAACTTTCACGTTTCTAAAGTAACAGAGCAGAGAGAGTAAAGTAGAAACTTTAGAGAGAGAGAGAGAGAGATACCTGAAGAAAGGGACAGAATGAGAGAGAGCTTGAGAAAAATCTAAGGAAGAGAAGAAGGTATTTAACTTTTCAACCCACTATTCTACTTCTGCTTCTACTACTAACATGCTTTGAGAACCCAAAAAAGCGTGAAGAGCTTTAAGTTTTATAGGGCTCCATTTTTAATCAGAGAGTCATACACCAGTGATGGTGTGGTGAAAGCTACAGGCAGAGAGAGAAGATGGAGAATGTGGGTCCCAGAGAAGAAAAGTAGGGCCCATAAATAATTTTGGTTTTGTGTTTTGTATAGGATAATATGATTTGCTTAGTCCTTCAATTATTGATAGTTGGTCAAATCAACTTCTCTGCTTCATTTTCTTGTGAAATTGAACTTTATGCATCCAATTCAGTTGAAACTACGACCTCCTTATGTAAGCTATTTAGGGTATGTTTATTTTTGTTTTGAAATTATTTTTTTATTTTAAATTAATTTCTTATGATTTTAAATTATTTTGATGTGTTGGTGTTAAAAATAAATTTTAAAAATAAAAAATAAATTATTTTAATTTATTTTTAAATAAAAAATATTTTAAAAAATAACTGGTATCACAATAAAAAATACAGAAACGAATGGATTTATTTATTTGTGGTCGAAACTGGTCAACAATTATCAAATACTTCATCGTCCTTTAATTTTCATTTATTTCCAGGGGCACCCGTGAAAGTGGATGGAAGTGCTAAAACATTGATAAATTAAAAGTAAATGATGCAATTTGAGAGAAAAATAAAGTACAGGACTTATTTCAAATAAACACTGATGCTCAAGGACCAATCATAATCTTTTGTCCATTTTCCTTGGCTCTTTTGCAATGTAGTTTTTGTCCTCATGAGGACACGCAGTGGTGAGCTCGTGGGCGTGTGGGTACACGTGCTATAGTCAGCGAGTGTTGGAGGAGGGGAAGCCACGACAAAGATATAATTACTATTGTTTTTCTTTTGTGTTTGAACTGGTGTCCGCGCGCGTGGGAGATCATCGGGTTGGCTGGGTGCTGGTTTAGTGTCAAATAAAGAAAGCTGCGTGGTAAGTACGTGCCCAGATATGGGATTCTTTGACTCTCCTGCTATTGCTTTTCTTTCTCTCTTTAACTGCTATAATTGCTTGTCTCGGCGTGCCGGTTCTTAAAATGGAAGATTATTTTAGCCCTGTTTATTCGGTATAATTTATTTGTGGAAAGTAATTTTTATTTTATAATTAATAATTTTTATAAAATTTAATTTGTAAAAAATAGTTTGTTTTTTTATGTTTTATAATGTTATGAAAAATAAATTAAAAAATATTTATTAATGTTTAATTATGTCATGAAAAATTAGTTGAAAAATAGTTTTTTTATTTTTTTTAAGTTTATTAAAAGAACGAATATCAAATTTGATAAATAAAAAAATTTAAGGAGGATGAGATTGAGGGAAAAAATTAATTTTATAAATTATTTAAATAATAAATAGCAATAAAAAAATAAAAACCAAATCTGATAGATAAAAAAGTTGAAAGATAATGAAATTAAAAATATATCAATTCCATAAATTTTTTCAAATAAAATAAATAACAATTAAAAGAATGAGACCAAAGTTTATATAATAATCAAATTTTAAGGAACAAAAAAAAATAAAAAAAAATAGAAATCAAAAGATCAATAATAAAATTTAATACAATCAACAAATAACATGATATTTTTGAATTTTTTACAACTTCTAGAAAGTATTTTATGTCCAAAATAAAAGAAAAATATTTTTCTCAAAACAAACTAAATTTTTCTTTAACTAAAAATTATTTTCCATTAACTAAATTTTCTAAATAGTAAATAAATATGAAAAAATTTGAAAAATAATTTTTAAAATATTATTTTTCATGAAACAAACGGGGTCTTAAAGGAAAACACTTTATTGGAAATTATTTTCTCCTCGTTTCAATGTTTAGTAACCTTAAGAAAAATTGGTAAAAAAAAAAATATTTTCCAGTAAAAAAAATTAATCTTTAAAAAAAATGTTTAACTTTTATTTTATTTGAAAAATACTTTGAAAAAAAAGTGAAATGACTAAATGTTTTATCATTTTTTTATTTTTATTTGTTTTATTTGAAAAAAATTATGAATTTTTTTTTAAATTTCATCCCCCAATATTTTTACCTGTCTAATTTGGTCCTTATTCAAAATAATTTAAAGTGTGTTTGGGAGTGTGGTAGCGATTGATTTTCAAAGTATTTTTCTCTTATAAATGTATTAAAATAATATTAAAAAAAATTATTTTTGACATTAGCACATTAAAATGATCTAAAAATATAAAAAAAACTTAATTTAAAACAAGTAGAAAATAAAAAAAAAATCAATTTTTTTAAAAACATAAAAACAAACAGGGTCTTAATCTATTTTTTTTCATCTTATTTTAACTGCATTTTTTTTTCAAATTCATCAATTGAATTTTTTTTACGAAGGATTATGCTTCATTATTTCTTAGGATTTAACTTTTATAAGGCTAGTCTCGAGCTTATGATAAAGATTACGAGTTTTGAAGATTAACAGAGGTTGACTTTAATATTTTTAGGTCATTTTATTTTATTTTTCAACTTTATCCTTCAATATTTGATTTATTGAGAATTGGTCTTCGTATTTTTTTTCACTTTTCTTTCTATTGGTTATCTCATTCATATGCTATAATCACATGGTTAGCAAGTCAACTCAAGTTGACTCAGATTTTTTTTTCATTATTTTTTATTTTTTTTTAATTTTACTCATCAGAATTATGTTACTTAGTGATTAAACTTCGTAGTTTGATAAATAAAAGGGATAATTACACTGAGTATAAACCTCTTATATTTTATTTTATTTTTTTTACTCTACCTTTATTCTTTTAAAAATTACCTTTTATATTATTGATTAACTTAAAATTTAAAATAAAATAAAAAATAAATTTATTCTCGTACATAATATAACACAAGCAAACAAACAAATGTCATTTTTAATCCCGCGGTGGGTGGGGGGGGG